>JAEEGK010021378.1_pt1 | contig 13670 bp, 17 predicted proteins | sample 8958771 | NCBI WGS metagenome assembly JAEEGK01 (sample SAMN16246547, study PRJNA631951) | gut metagenome | biome: gut microbiome; feature: rumen; material: SC-attached | host: Bos | place: Iran: Karaj | collected 2018-10 | reverse complement strand
CCTTCATGATAGCTATATTCAGGCAAACCATATCCGTTCTGCTGCGACCATTCCTGAACCCTTCCAACATAGTTCTGTCCATCAGAGTTTTCGTTATTAAAGAAAGCATCAAAGTCAATCATTCTGTAAACAACATCTGTTATTTCACCCATGTTCCAGTTGCTGTCAACAGCGACCGCACCAATAATTGCCTCGAAAAGATCTTCTTTCACTGAATCCTGGTTCTGAATGTTTTGGGTACAATCCCCACGTCCCATAATCAGCTGGGTATGGAATCCAAGCCTATCCATACACTTTGAGAGAGCTTTCTTTTCAACAAGCTGCTTTTTAATATCTGTGAAAACCCCTTCCTGCTTTGTTTGAAAGTATTTAGGATTTCTGACTTTGAACTCCCTGTAGTCCTTGCTATCAGTAATCATTCCAAATCTTTCCATCATGATTCGGATCACTGCCAGGTCAAGTGCTTTATCCCCGATAAACTCAAGGACCTCATTGTTCTGACCTCCGTTCTCCTCAGAATAACTTCTTCTGACAAATGCCTGTTGCAGCAAGTCAGTGTTACTAAACTGGTACCCAATAGTCCCTTGGATACTGCTCAAATCAATAGCCACTATCTTTTCCTCCTTTGGCTTTTCGAAATTCTGAGAAAACAAAAAAGACCCACTGATAGAGTACACCTATAGTATACCCGTCAAATTAGGTCTAATTAGTCAAAATATTAAATATGAATCAAGTTGATTCAGTTCAACCCACTTGCATAGTTTGAAGTGAATCCCGTTGTTTCATAGTCACTATTTAAAGTAATTGACCACAATGTCTTCTCAGTGAAATGAAGTATACATTATAGTCGATTACTTGTCAATAAATAAAGCACTACCTTCTGACCTTCTGACCTTTTAAAAATCGAGGGTTTTAGGAAGCAATGAAGATTTTAAGCAAACACGATTTTCTTATTGCAGAAACCAACACTTTAGACGAGCATGTAAAACAAAAATGAGCTTCCTCCAATTCATAGCAGGAAGCTCCAACGTAATATGTTAATTTCATGCACATTTCTTTAATATTTCCTTCTGCGCATTTAGGATGTTTAGCATAAACATGATCACGTTTTCCTGATACTCGAGTTGTGAAGAGTCAACAATTGTCTTGTTATTAGCTTCAGCAAGCTTGTAGGTATAATCACGGAGACAATCGGTAAACTCAAGTATCTGTTCTTTTGTCATAGAAACGAATATTTTATCCGTAAGCCGAGGAATATTCATTAATGTCTCTTCAAATGCAGTAATTGTATCAACGTCGAGTTTACCATCCCTAGCTGAGTCAATGTAATTTTTTATCTCCCTGTTCAACCAGGCGTTACATTTTTCTTCAAGCTCTTTACGTTTCTTGTGCTTACGATGTATTACAACACCAACAGTTCCGACAACAGCGACTACTACGCCAGCAGCCACAATAACGCCTGTTTTATGTTCTTTTACCACTCGACCTATGGCAGTTCCAAGTTCCTGCCAGCAAGTTTTATCCCCAAGATCCACTATTTTAAGATGTTTTACAATACTCATGGTATCTGCATTTCTTAAGATTCCATTGGTTCTTACTAGAGCACCGGAATTGATCAATGCAACTGCGGAATCAGGTATTACCAAACCAACTTCCTTTATCATACGCTTTTTCTCCTTTGATCCATTATAGAACATTCGTGCAATAAGTTTATTCTCCAAAAATACGCTTGAGTGCGTTTATAACTTCTCTCACATCTGAATAAATCGTGTCAGAATGCCTAGTAAATCCATCATCGCAAGAATAATCTTCAGAATGTTTTATTTGAAAATTATTCTCATCAACCTCTATTTTGAAATTCTCAACCGTATGTGTTGACCACGTATCCCTATAATCGCGCCCACTATCACTGGTTTCAATTACTCGATTGAAATTGTTGTATTTGTCTTTATCATCAAGAACTTTACATACTAATTCTTTGTCTTTTGCCGACAGTCTTTTACCCTTTGTGTCGAAATACTGCTGAATTCTGTTAAGTTTGAAATCTTTTCCCATGTGTTTTATCTCCTTTCAAAATTGTTAATTACGTAATGTAATCAACCCGTTCATTAAATATTAAGCCTTTGCAAGCCTTTTCTTTCCATGTGTAGCTGCAATTCCAAGTAAGATAACAATTGCATCATCTACTGGTCCTGGAACAAAGTCAATCGGAGAGATTACATATAATATCACCAACACAATCAACATTCCTTTCATCAAACTATTCATGCTTTTTTCCTCCTTTGTTTTCTTTTTTATTTTTCATTTTTGCTTTTATCCCCAACTCTTTTGCTAGCTTGGGGGCTTTTTCAGTTTTTTCAATGATCCTAATTGAAAGGATCCTTTCTCTGGCTGTTAAGTAAGCCATATCAACTACCTCCGTTTTTGTTGTGTAGTTTGTTTCTATTTGATGACTTAATTTTACCGCCGGAGATGCCAAAAGAACATGACAGGGTCAGCAAGATACTATCGTTATTTCTCTGAAAACAGAAAAAAGCCTCTCAGCTAATTGCTGAAAGGCTCTCAAACACAGCATTTCCCTACTTGTACTTTTCCATTGCCTGCTCATACTTTTCTTTATTAATCGTCCCGTTTGCCATCATTCGCTCCGCCCACAGCTGAAGCGACATAACCGAAACAGAGATTTTTTCAAGCTCATGTTGTATCCATGCAAAATCCTGTATCTCATCTTCTGATATTTCTCCATCGGCAGTAATATCAATAAACTTCTTTTGAGCATCCTGGACAGAATTCAAAGATGCAAGCATCCCTAAAACAATGCTTGGTAACTCTTTTCTCTTAACCTCAGGGACATATTCCTGACCAATCAAACATTTTTGAGAACAATAGTAATTGCAAAGCTCCGGACAGTTATATCCTTTTGCAAGCTGAATCACTTCCGAAGGATAAGGCTCCAATCTTTCATTCTCAATTTTTTCTATTCTCTCCGGGGCAATACCGGTGAGATCACAAGCCTTCTCTCGTGTGAGGTCTAATTCTTCACGCGTCGTGAAAAAGAGATTCTTGTTTTCCTTTGATGATTTCTTAGGCATATCCTATCTTCTCCCAGTGTTTGTTATAAATCAGCCAGCAATCAAATACTGGTTTTCCCTGTCAAAACAGAGTTTTTTGTATTGTTATAAATCTACTGCTCACATAATATTTTTTAAAGTCCAGTTTTCGCTCCACACTTACTGCAAAAAACATCTCCTGGTTTTAAAGTAGCACCACACGCGTTACATTCAAGTTTTCCCAACCTTGTACCACACTTCGGACAAAACATAGAATCTCTCGCGATACTTTTACCACAACTAGGACATATCATTTCAGAATCTGCCTTTGCTGATTCCAACTGATCTATTGATTCAGGAACTTTCTCAGTCGAACTTGTTTTCAAAAAGCTATTTATGGCTCCATCAATATCCGGGATGACATATTCTCGCATTTTATCCCCGTAAACATCTTCCAAGTACTCCTCCATACTGAATTTCTTGATTTTCTTCTTTGAAGAAATAAAAATCTCCTTGAATTCCGAACCGATCTCCTTTACCGTTCCAAAGAGAGAGTAATCCTCGTCATCCCACTCGTCATTTGCTTCCTTTTCCAAAACAGGAACGCCACCAAAGTATGGAGCAAACTTTTTTATAAGATTAATCTTCTCATCACTAAGTTCCATACCATTCCCGTGCATAGATAGAAATGAGAAATAATCCCTTGATAAATACAGATATGATAAATCACTTTCTAACTGCCGTTCAGCGTCATAAATATCATTCTGTATTTTTCTCTTGTCTTTCCATCCAGAACAAAGTTCTAATTTGTTCTGGAGATCGCGTAGTTTTTCATTTTCATCAACACATTTGTCTTTCAGTTCACGCGAAATCTCAGCAAACGAATCAAAGTTCTTGATAGTATATTGATAAACAGGCTCAATATTCCCGTTAAGACGTCTATCCAACACTGCGGATGATCCAGTAATAGCGTTCTTAACATTCTTTGCAGTTTTCGTTACATCACCTGATGTCAAGCTATCGAGTCCAACTTTTATTCCTGTTCCCACTACACCTTTTATTGCCTTCTTTAATAATCCCATAACATGTCTTGTATGAATATATAATTCTCTAAATCATACTTTCCTTTCCTATTTTGGCGTTATATGCAAAACCGCAACTCACAAAACCCTGTTGCTAAGTATTATTATTTTACTATCAGATGCCTCCTAACATCTTCATTTTCACTATTCAATTTGCTTTTCAGCACTTCTATAAACTTATTATCTATGCCGAGACTACATTCCTTTGTTATCAATACCTCATTGAGCCCTTCCACCCCCTGAAGCATATTTTCATATTCTTTATCAAAACAGATAATTCCATTTATTGCTTGTTTTACATATTGTCCTCTTAACATCTCTTTATTTTTAATTATATTTGACCACATGTTTGTTGCATTATCGTATGGAACTTCAGCGCCTATTCCTAATTTTTCAAATAATGTTTCAATAACTAACATTCTAAATCCATTATAAGAACCTGTCGCTTCGTATATATACTTATCCAAATAATCAACACCAATAGCCACAACTCCCCCATTTTCTATCAAATTGCCCAATTCCGTTTTTCGAAGAAAATCCCTGTTATACGCACATAGCTTCTTCTCAACTAACTTTGCAAAAGCCTCAGGAGAGTTATATATTTTTATAAACCATATATATGTACTTGGAAATATAACTGCATCTTTATAATAGATAACTATTTGATTTCTAAATATATTAGAGTAGGAAATAACATTATTGCATAAATTTAGCGCTGTAATGCTTATTTTTTTCATTTCTCCCTTTACTGCGCATATAAGCCTGTCAACTTCTTCTTCGTATACATAAGAAACAACATCCTCTTTCAAATCGCCTACAATTTCAACATTTTTCCTGGAAAGATCAGGTTTCACATTATCTGTACAATAACCTTTCCCTGTTTTAACCGCAAAAAAGGGGATATCACTTTTCTTCAACATACTACCTGTTGTCCCAAATGTAACCGATGTTATCATATCATTGATTAAAGCTGTCCCTTTCAAGTGTTTTTTGGTTTTTTTATCTGCATATATTTTTTCTATATACAAATCATCATTTTTCTTAAACATAGACTCATCGTTGAGATCAAGTTTTTCAAGGGACTTCCTATCCTCTGTTTTACCAAAACCAACAGTAATATCAGTGTCACCCAATACACAATAATCATTTAACCCCAAAGAAGTTATTACCTTATCTATTGTATTTGCCTCTTTTATTATTTTAGCTATATTTTCGTCATCAATATTCACCTCCACAATGGTTCCACTATTATTAAAGGTGTTACCTGCATCAATTTTTTCAACCTTTTTCTCATTCTCCCCTTGAAAAATACGAATTCCTATTGGCCTTGAAGCTTCTTTTTGTGAATATACTTTTGCCTCTTTACCAATCAAAAAAATGGACAAGATACCGATTCCAAATTTTCCGGTCAAGCTGTTATCATCTTCATTTTTATTTGATTTTCCAATTGCTAAGAAAAAATTCGTTATATCATTAATGTCCATTCCTATTCCGCTATCAGCTACTCTAAGCTTGACATTATCATCTTTGATAATCACATCTATAGTGACCTTTATTGTCTTCTTGGCTTTTTTACATGCGTCCATAGCATTCTGCAGTAATTCTCTGACCACCACCTTAAACTTATCTTGGTTTTGATACAAAGGCTTTATCAGCAATTCAATAGCATTTTCTGCTATAGTAAATTTCAAATCGTTTTCTTGTAGGCTTTGTGTAGCAATACCCAATGCCTCATAAAATTTGACATATGAATTATCCAAAGAGAATTTTTTTATTTTTGTTTTATTCTTCCCTGTGCTGATTTCAGTTTCTTCAAATGATTCCTTCCCTTCTTCTGCAAGTGATAATACCCATATTCTTTTTTCAAATTCTGTTTTTTGTTCCTCTGTCATCACATCCAGTATTGTATCTAAAACATTCTTCACGTTATTATCGTTTATTCCATAGCCCATAAAGACAATCGGATTCTCCCAAAACAAAGTCATCAACTTTGCATAGAGGTATTTGCTCTTGGACATAAAAGTGTCATAGTCTTCTTGTGTAATCACTATAGATGCAGGGTCAGAAACACTTCCATGTATTTTATAAATTGTTTTAGAATTATTATCTGTTCTGCCCCAAATAATATCCTGTCCTACGCAAACACTATATTTGTTTCCAAAAGTATTCTCCAAGAACTCATCATAGTTAGTAGTTATAATTGCAGTAGGAATAATGCCGGCAAGCGCTTTAACTTCCGTTTCTTTTCCTGAAAGAATTGTCCTGTTTGTATTTATTATTTCCTCAATTATTTTTCTTAACGGAAATCTTCTATCTTCTCCCTTATTATACAAAGGTATTTTATTAGCAAAACAATGATATTCCAGCTCGGTCGCCTGTTTTTCATAGCCACCCCATTTTCCCCTCTGTTCTTTATCCACTCCTACTCTAGTCGCAATTTCATCCAATAGTCCTTCCCAATTAGGTGTACCATAATATCTTCTTGATAATCCTGAACCAACAAATAATACAGGTGCCTTTCCCCCTTCTTTTATTATGTCTTGCATATCCTTAAGTGCTTCAATTATTTCCATAACCGGTCTCCTTTCATAAATAAAGCACCCCAAGCTTTCATCCCATCACCCTTTTAAACACCTCATAGTTCTCATTCTTTCCCGGCGGGCAATACACTGCGAATTCTATCTGCTTAAACACCTTTGGGAATTCCTGCAATGCAACCTTATATGCTCTTGCAACAACTTCAGGGTTATTTTGAAATGCTCCGCATCCAAATGCGCCCAGAACAAGGATATCCGCCCCCTTTGAGGCTGCGCAGGTCAGCATATGAATTGCTCTTTTGACGTGATATCCGAACAATTCAGCATCATTCATAAATGTACCGCCGTTCACCAGCTCAGCATGTATATTCGAGCTTACCCGAAGATCCGGTGCAGCAATGGTTATGACATCAACTGTAACCCATTCTTCCTTAGGCAAACGTTTCGGGAGATCCTCATCCGTTTTACATACTACAACTCCCTCGGTATATATCAGCGAATCGGATGCTTTCGCAGTGTTAAGTTCATGATGATGCCGGTAAAATGAATCCCTCAAGGTCTTACGATATAAGAGAGGATAAAGCGTTGATGTTCTGCACAAACACTCTTCCTGAGCGCTGCTCCCTTTTGTCACTCCGCCTCCGGCATGAAATGCGTTTGCAAAGTTCATAACAGCGATCCTCGCACCCGGATTACCTTTGTGCAGCCGAACTGCCGCTTGATAACTCCTGTCACCGGAAACACTTACTATGGTGTCTTTAACCTTGGATGGATCAAACTTGGGATAGTCATCCTCATAAAAGACCGCCGTATTCTTTTTCGCATCAAAAACTGATTTTGAGAGATCAGGATCCGAATCTATCCAATCCATCGTATCCTTAAACACTTCTATTCTTTGTGCAGGCGTTGACATAAACTACTCCTCCCATAACTATTAATTATACAACAAATCATTGATTATTCAAACTATTTATTCCTTGCGCAAATGTCACTTTCTCTTTATCTAAGGCGTTTGCGCCATGATCGCCTCAGTATCCTGTATACAATAAAAACGCCTGTTCCAATCAAGATCGGTCCTAAAAGTCCGCTGAAAAAAGGTCCGCCACAATCAAGAGAAATAAAAGTTCCAAAATATCAATAATAGTCATCGTGCACCTCTTTCATCGGGAGTCAAGCTTAGCACTCTTCCGGCTTAAGATCCTCACCCATTTATCTGAATCCACAATCTTCAGATTCGTTTCATCTACATACTCGAAACACTCACCGCATTTACTGCATTCAAATCCATAAACCTCCGATTCTTCAAGTACTCCTGCTCCACATAAAGGACACTTTTCTTTTTTTCATAAAGCATCACCTTCTATCTCATTCTATAAGACTTTCAAGAATAAACAGGAACCGTGCCAATCTCTATTATTGAGGGCCAGCCCGGTTCCTGTTTTATTCAAGTCAGTTTAATTATTTTACTCCTCGACCGGTTATGTACACTTTAACCGAGTTAAACGAAGAATAGCATGTAGCTTCGCGCATTTCAGTTTTGCCGGGTTTGATCTGTGACTCATTATCCGTCAGATATCCCCATCCGTAGCCAACAACTGAATCGCCGTTTAAGAACAAAGCGTAGTATTCAACGAATTCAGCCGCAACATCTCCATTATTCGTAGCCTCGATTATCGCCTTATTCTTTGTTTTCGTTACTTCGAGTGAAATGTTACTACAAACGGCTCTGTAATAATTTTCTTCAGAAGCCGACCAAGTGATCTCGTAATGATCAAAACCATCGTCATTAGAGAAACGGAAGCATACTTCTTCATCCGGTCCTATTGCACGTTCTGAAGCAGATGTATAACCAATAAGATCCCCTGCTTTATCGTAAAATTTGATCTTTGCATCAAGCTTTAAAGTATATTTAGAGGTATTCTGAACAACCACAAAAGCTGCATGTGAGAGGCCATACGCACCACTGTATTTGTATTCTTTTACGACATTAAGCTTACTGAGCGCATCCTCTTCCGAGAAGGTATTCTTGGCAATAAGTTTGTCTATCATCTGGCCAAATCCCTTATTATTTAATGAGAAAGTGAACGTTTCTGATGTCTCTTTATTCGGATTGGATACTGTCAGCTCAAAGCTAAGTTTTTCGTTGTCTTTCATCAGCTCAATAAAGCCGCTATCCAAATTATCCAGTACATAGAATCCGTACGCATCATCGTCAGTATGAGCATTGATTGTACGTTGTTTGCCTGTAGCTGTTTTTGCAACCAGTTTTAAGGTATCAGCCGAAGAAAAATCATAAACATGGTTCAACTGGTTTCCATCATGTTCTGCAAAAAGAAAAACAAAGAAATAATATCCATCTGAATATAAGACCTGTGATGCTACTACCTGCTCTCCATCAGGGATAACAGAAGCTGTAAATTCGCCCGGGAAATATCCGCTAATGCTGTCTTGATCACTTTCCGTTTCGTTATAATCCCAATGATTCAGCTTTTCTCCCAAATATGCCTTCCGCTGGGGCGTGGGAGTTGCTGTTGGTGTAGGTGTTTCCGTTGGCGTCGGCGTATTTGTCGGAGTCGGCGTAAAAGTAGGGGTAGGTGTTTCCGTCGGCGTTGATGTTGCTACAGGCTTGTCGGTCACCTGAACGGCATTTTTATCATTCTGTGTCTCTGACGCAGCCGTTTGCCCACATCCAGCAATGCTCAACATAAGGGAAGCAAGTAACAATGTAATAAATAGTCTCTTTTTCATAAGATCCTCCATTCTGAATCCTTTTTTGAGTTCAATCCTGTTCTTAAATGTTCCATAGTCGTGTCTCTTACCGATCACCTTTTTCATTGGGTCCTATCACCGTGTATCCGTGCGCTTCAAGAGCAGCTATCACATCGGGCGTTATGTCCGGATTATTACCCAAAGATGCAGTGTGCCGCCCCCGATCGCTTTCAATGGCCGCAAGGAGCAATTCTGTGGTCATGTTCAAACAATCCGCAAGACGCTTCAAGTTTTCTCTGTCCGGCAAGCCTCCGTCTGTTTCCCACTTGCCGATCGCCGATTTTGATACTCCCACCTTATCTGCCAGCTGTTCCTGTGTCATCCCGAGTTTCTTTCGGTTTCTTGATACAAACCTCCCAAAACTCTCGCCATGTTGCATACATCTACCTCCTTTTTCATTTGCCCCCGCGCTTGCCTTAATTCTACTGTTATTGCAGTCTGCACTCAAATTACTTTTTGTTTACGTCACGTAACCTTTCATGACGGATTGTACATTGAAACCCACAAAAAAATTCCCACCGTAGAGGTGAGAATTTTTACTGACCAATTTCTGATGAGATCTTTTTTTGCCCTTGTTCTTCCAGCATATCATCGATCCTGCTGAGGTCATATATTCGATTGTTGACAGCCACAATTAGGCATGCATCCCGCGGTTCCTTTGCGTACAGCTCGCGCATACCATACAGCTTCAGTGCCCGATTTATTTCAACGAAGGTGAAGTGTCCCGCCAGGCAGAAGCGGATGATCAGATCGCGGTCCGCGGTCTTTTTCTCCTGCCTTATGATCTGTCCGCCATAGGAATCACCGACATCGGCAAACGAGTAAACATCCTTGAGCTTTATGCGTTTTTCCTTAAGTACATCCGTGAAATAATCGTAGAACGCGCGCTTATCATTTGCCAAGAATTCCTTGTTTTCCTTAAGATACCCTTTTAATTCTCCGGGAGAGGTCTTTACAAGTATTTCATTCAGTTCTTCCGTTTTCTTGTCCTGTATCATAACTCTTCTTTCGTCAGCATTGCTTTTCTGTAATCTTCAAGCACCGCAGCAAGTTCAGCTGCGTTAAACCGTTCCGCCGGATCAAGTCGTGTACATTTGTCAATTATGCTATATAACGGTTCTGCAGTTCTTTTTTCCTTAGGAAACGCCCCTGTTGCCATGACATTCAGCATCATCCCGAGCGCATATATATCCGTCTTATCCGATGATCCAGACCTGCCAAAGCCTGCCTGTTCCGGTGCGGCATATCCCATTGTTCCCAAATACTTCGTATCATCCGACTCATCCGCACGATACCATTTGGACGCATCCATATCAAGCAGATATACTTTCCCGTCCTCAGAGCATATGACATTTGAAGGCTTAACATCCCTATGAATAATGGGAGCAGGCAGCTTGTGTAGTTCACCAAGAATGTCACAAACCTCTTTAGCAATCCGCACCGCTTCGGCTTCATCGAATTGCTTTTCCTTGATGATCTCAGCCAGTGTCTTCCCGGGGATATATTCCTCGATCACTACCAGGCGTTCAGCCCCTTCATATACTGCTGAAATGCGAGGCATATTCTTTACCGGATTATTGAGCAGATACATGTAAATACTTTTATCATAGACAGCAAGGATCTTCTCAACATACAGTTTTCCGCTTTCAATATGTTGGACCAGTTTCACATTTCCTTTGTCACCAAGTACTCTGACAGTTGAATAGCACGAGAGTTCCAGCAAAACATCATCAGGCACACCATACAGCGGATCCTTTACCGCTGTCTCATACTCCGCGCTTGAGTCATATAAATGTTTTTCATCAATATCATTTGACTCACCGCACGCCTCACATACCCACTTTCCGCAATTCTCATGAAAGCCTTTCTGGGTATTCAAAAGCGCGCCGCATTTATCACATCTCCAGACAATGTCCCACGGGGAATTCGGAGCCAAAAGCATCTTCCCACAGCCTGTGCAGATCCAATACGGCTGATCCGGATCAAAGCCCTTCTGCATGTTAAGTATCGCCTGGCAGCTCGGACAGTATTCCACCATCGGCACGTCGTTTTCTATTGCCTTTTCTCTATAGCTTTTTCTGCCAAAAAGCTTATGAAACATTCTCTACGTTGCTCCTTATTTTCAGCGTACCCACCCGCATTCTTCCCTCTCCGGAGCCTCTATCCCGGATTGGTAATTTGCGCGGAATTCCATGTTGATGTCCCTGATCTCTTTCTTCCCGTCGATGTAATCCTGATACATCTCAGCGAGTCCGGCGGAGCAACCATCACAGGAGCCGTCGATGCTCCCGATGGATTCCGCAACGATCCGTTCCCGCTCTTCTCTTGTTGTATCTTTTATAAGAATTGAGTCCATATTCTCGCCTCGTATTTCTTAATAAATAACGCAATTTGCAAATCTCCATTCAGCAGCATAATCTGCCACAGGAAACCAGTTAAACTCTTCTCCGCTCTTCATATACAGCGGATGTCTTGGATTTCCAGACTTTGTCTTTTCTCCACGGTAGTACCATTCGCCGCCGATAACGCCATCCTCTATGTCGTATAATGCATCCCCAAGATAAAAGTGCTCATCAATTGCATTTCCCCAGGCTGCCCAAACCATATCAATCGTATAAAACTTCCCAACAGCAGACAAAACTGCAAGATTATTCTTTATAAGTGTCTTATTTGCCTTTTCTGGAAGATTTTTAGGATCCGTAGCTCTTAACGGATAAAGATTACCCATTATCCATCCATCATATCCGGCCTCGTTGACAAACTTTCTAACTTTACGAATCGTAGGGTCAAGATTCTTTTCTCCCGGCTTTGCAGTGCTGGGATTAACTCCCATTACAAGCATATTTCGTTTTCCTGGTTGTCCCAAAAGATATCGTTCTTCATCATCGCCTATATAAATCCACCCTGGCAACAGATCATCCTGTTTTTTCATCCAGTTTGGCATATCTTCAAGCAATTGCTTTGAAATCCGCATTCTCACGTCTCCTTACCGTTCATCCGACTCTATCTCGTACTCCATCATCTCATACCTAAGCTTTGTCCCTTCCGCGATCTCCTCCGGAAGCAACGCCCGCGCCACAAGTTTCAGGTCATCGGATTCGATGTCCGTCCGGCGCAGGTTGGCATAGTCACCGTCGATGGAGACTACGATGTAATGGTATGTTGGCATATCTTTATCCCTCCGAGTTTTTCTATACCGCGCCAAATCGTCTCAAAAATAATACATTTGGCGTACTATTACCCTATTTCTCCCATATCCTTACATTGACGACTTTACTGTCCCCGTCATAGTAGATCACGATCTGTCTTTCCTCATATACGTAAATATCGCCATAAAAACCGGAAAGCATGCTGTCGGGCTCACCCCAGTTATCATTTATCTCCTGCTCCGTTTTACCCATTAACAGCTTTTCAGCCTCCTCATCGGTCAGGGATGATATCTGTTTTATTGAGGGAAAGGCAGATGAGCATCCCGTTAAAAGCAATAAAACCAGAGTAACCAATAATGCTCTTTTCAAAGATCTTTTACGCATACAGCCTCCCTTTTGCCATCATCTGTTTGTCCATATTATTTCCAAAACCATGTGATCCGATACAGTTTTGGAAGAAAACCGATGTTATTTCCAGCCACTAAGCCCCAAACTTCCTCTTTCACGGCTGAGTATCAACAAGCATTTTCATCATGTATCCCGGGCTCATATCCTCGCATGCTCATACACATGAAGCGGATGCTGAAGCAATTTCATTATCCTCAGCTCGTCCCTTGCATCCGTCAGCGCATTGTGCATTTCCTCATACTCTTCCCCGCCTGTCAGATATCTCGTCACATCTCCCACCCGGAAGCCTCTTTTCAGCCTTCCCGTACGGCAGCATTCCATGTGGTCGGGGATCTTGGGATTGTACTGCCTGTACGCCGCCAGCTTCATTATGTCATACCAGGCATATCCGCCCAGCTCCGGAAGATGACGTTTGTCAAAAGCAGCATTGTACGCAAAAAGCTTCTCGACCTGCTTCTCCCGAAAGGTCTTCCTCACAGCTTCGATCACATCTTCCCGCGAACAATACACAGGCTTAAATCCTAGCTGAATGAGTTCATATGAATACATCCCGCCGCGCTTATAAACCGGATCGACTATATAGTACTCGCCGCAGACTTCCTCAAATCCGTCTTCATCGGCGAGCACAAAACCCAAGGACATAACTTCGTCCGACCAGATCGTTTCAGTATCAAG
>JAEEGK010021377.1_pt1 | contig 13670 bp, 13 predicted proteins | sample 8958771 | NCBI WGS metagenome assembly JAEEGK01 (sample SAMN16246547, study PRJNA631951) | gut metagenome | biome: gut microbiome; feature: rumen; material: SC-attached | host: Bos | place: Iran: Karaj | collected 2018-10 | reverse complement strand
TTGGCTAATCGCAGTATTGAATGAGAGATTAGCGAAGTCTTCGCTCACTTTCTTTACTGTTTGGTTATAGACTAAATCAAGTTCTGGAGTGTCTTCTTCACTAACAATATTATTTTCAATAATAATACGATACACTCTTTCTAAGAATTTATGAGCGCCTTCTACGCCTTGATTAGACCAAGGTTTACTTGCTTCAAGAGGACCCATGAACATTTCGTATAAACGGAGAGTATCCGCACCATATTGGGCCACTATATCACTTGGGTTAACAACAAATTCTGGATAACGTTTACCCATCTTAATGTTATTACTACCTAAGATCATGCCTTGGTGAACGAGTTTTTGGAAAGGTTCATCAAAGCTGATATAGCCTTTATCATATAAATATTTAGTCCAAATACGAGAATAGATTAAGTGACCCACTGCGTGTTCTGGACCACCGATATATAAGTCAACAGGTAGCCAGTGATCTGCTAATTTCTTATCACAGAATGTTTTATCATTATGTGGATCAACATATCTTAAGAAATACCAAGATGAACCCGCACTACCTGGCATAGTAGATGTTTCACGTTTACCGTGTAAGCCATTATGGTTATATTCTTTCCATTCTTTAGCGTTTTCTAAAGGTGCTTGGCCATTATGACCTTTATAGTCATCTAATTCTGGTAAAACAAGTGGTAATTCATCATCATCTAAAGCGTGGACTGTGCCATCATCAAGATGGACGACAGGAACTGGTTCGCCCCAGTATCTTTGTCTAGCAAAGACCCATTCTCTAAATTTATAGTTAACTTTTTGTTCACCGATGCCTTTTTCTTTTAAGAAATTAATCATCTTATTAATAGCGTCTTCCTTATTTAAACCATCAAGGAAACCACTATTGATGTGTAAGCCATCTTCTTCATAAGCTTCTTTAGAGATATCTCCACCTTCTAAGACTTGGATGATATCAAGACCATATTTTTTAGCAAAAGCGTAGTCTCTACTATCGTGAGCAGGGACCGCCATAATAGCGCCTGTACCATAGCTTGCTAAAACATAATCAGAAATATAAATTGGAACTTTCTTATTATTAGCAGGGTTAATTGCGTAAGCACCAGTAAAGCAACCGGTCTTATCTTTAGAAGTTGATGTTCTTTCGATTTCACTCTTCTTACTCGCAGCGTCAATATAAGCAAGAACGTCTTTCTCTTGTTCTTTGCTCATAATCTTTTTGATTAAAGCGTGCTCTGGAGATAAGACACAGTATGTGCAACCAAATAATGTATCAGCACGTGTAGTAAAGACAATGAATGATTCGTTACTATCAGCGACTTGGAATTTAATTTCCGCACCTATTGATTTACCAATCCAGTTTCTTTGGATTTCTTTAGTGGATTCTGGCCAATCAATTCTATTTAAACCTTCTAATAAGCGTTCAGCAAATTTTGGTTGATCAATAACCCATTGTTTAAGGTTCTTTCTAATAACAGGATAGCCACCTCTTTCGCTCTTACCATCAATAACTTCATCGTTACTTAAAACAGTACCGAGTTCTTCACACCAGTTAACTGGCATATCAATGTATTTAGCGTAGCCATCTAAGAATAAGCCTTTAAAAATCCACTGGGTCCATTTATAGAAAGATGGATCACTTGTGGCGATGACTCTATCCCAGTCATAATCAAAACCGAGTTCTTTAAGTTGTTTTGTGAAGTATGCAATATTCTTTTGGGTAAAACCTTCTGGGTGATTACCTGTTTGAATGGCGTATTGTTCCGCGGGTAAACCAAAAGAGTCGTAGCCCATTGGGTGAAGGACATTATAGCCTTGCATCCTTTTCATACGACAAACGATATCAGTGGCGGTATAGCCTTCTGGGTGACCAGCGTGTAAACCCACACCACTTGGATAAGGGAACATATCTAACGCATAGAATTTAGGTTTACTAAAATCATAGACGTCAGTCTTAAATGTTTTATTATCTTCCCAATACTTTTGCCACTTGGCTTCGATTTCACGATGATTGAATCCCATAATACATACTCCTTTAAGAGGGCTAGTTATTTATTTAACTAGCATCTTATAAAGTTTAATGTATTCTAAGGTACTCTTCAACCATGAATTATCAGTATTCATTGCATTTTTCATCAATTGATGAAGCAATTTCTTGTTGTTATAGACATCAAATGCATAATGAGATGTTCTAGTCATCTCATAAGCACTATAGGCATCAAAGCCAAAGCCGTTACTCGTTTCAGCGTTATTGCCGTCATAGCAAATAACACTATCTTTTAAGCCACCTGTTCTACGAACAATTGGAAGTGAACCATATCTTTGAGCAATCATTTGACCTAAGCCACATGGTTCAAATAAAGATGGCATGATAAAGAAGTCACTTGCAGCGTAGACTTTGTGTGCGAGGTTATCGCTATAGCCGATAAATAAACCAATACGATCTGGGTATCTTCTCTTTAATTCTTCCCATTTTTGTTCGTATTGATGTTCACCACTACCGAGCATAAAGATATTCGCTCCTCTAGCGATTAATTCTTCAACCGCGGGGAAGATGATATCAAAACCTTTTTGCCAAGTAATACGTGTGACTAATGCGTATAAAGGAGCTTTAGGATTTTTAATACCATATTGATAGCATAAAGCTTCCTTATTAGCTTTCTTACCACTTACTAAGTTCTTCGCGGTATATTCTTGAGCGATTTGTTTATCAGTTTCAGGATTAAATTCTAAATAGTCGATACCGTTTAAGATACCTGAGAAGTCCCATTCTCTATAACGAAGAACACTATCTAGACCCATACCACCTTCAGGCGTTAAAAGTTCTAGATGATGGGTTGGGGAAACAGTTGTGATTTTATTTGAATAAACAATACCCGCTTTTAAGGTACTTACTTGATCTTTGAAACGGACTGAACCGTTATCAAAATATTCATCTGTTAAGTTATAGAAATCACCTAAAGTGAATTTAGGCATTAAGCCTTGGAAGGCTGGATTATGGATAGTGAAAACAAATTTAGTTTTTGCAAACTTTTCACGGCATTCATCATCAACGCGTAAGACGCATGGAAGCATACCCGCTTGCCAGTCATGGACGTGGATAATGTTTGGATACATGCGTTTAGTGAGCATGAACTGCTTGACCGCCATTGTGAAGAAGGCAAATCTTTCACCATCATCGAAATCACCATAAATATGGCCTCTTTCGAAATATTGTTGATTTTCAATAAAGTAATAATTAATACCTTCGCAAACTAATTGATAGACATCGACATTTTGTTTTCTCCAAGACATATGCGTCTTAAAAGACGCGGCTTTCTTTAAAACCTTTTCAGAGATTTGACGACGGATACTATCATAAAATGGTAAAAAGATGCAGACATCTTCCCCCATTTTCACTAGTTCTTTTGAAAGGGAATAAACGACATCAGCTAAACCACCCGTTTTACAAAATGGGCGTGCTTCGCTGGCAACCATGGCTATTTTCATTTTAAATATTTGCTCCAAAACTAATATACATGAAGTGATCTTCATCACCCGCGACATCGCGGACTTCTTTAATCTTGACATTCTTATCGGCGACGACATATTCAAGGTGTGAGCCTTTACCGACTTTAGTGCCACTGAAAAGAATACAGTTTTTAACCACCGCTCCTTCTTCGACGATGACGTCACGAGAAAGGATGGAATTAATGACTGTGCCTTTAATTCTTGAACCGTTAGAAACGAAAGAATTTTCGACAACAGCTTTTTCTCCATATAAGGCTGGAGGAGTATTGTGTGTGGTTGTATAAATTGGCCAATCTTCTTTGAAGAGTTGTTTTCTTACTTCATAGGAGAGAAGTTCTCTTGAGTATTTAACAAAGTTATCAAATGTTAAGATTGGGGCGACATAGCCATCAAAAGAGAAGGCATTAACAGCGTATAAGCCATTAGTCGCACAGTAATTGACTAAGTCACGAATATTAAACAATGTGGAAATTTCTCTTGTTTTATTAATGAGTTCCACGAGTGTTTTATAGTCAAAGATGAAGACCTCTAAAGAGATTTGCGCTTCTTTAGCGGTACCTAAGTTAATCGCGAAGTCTTTAACGAGATGGTTTTCTGTTTTAACGACATCGCAGTTGATGAATTCTTCTTTGGCGTTCTTCACTCTCTTATAGATAAGAGAAATCTTATTACCAGATTCAATATGCATATCAACATATTTTCTAAAATCCATACTCGCTAGGAAGAAGGAATTAGCGATGACAACATAGTCACAATCTAAGCCTTCAAAGTGTAAGCGGTTAGATAATAAGTTATTAATGTCTGTATTGAATTTATGACTTGGAACATTTTCATTGTAGAAAATGCGTTGTGTGCCTGTCTTAGTGTTATTGACCCAAATAGAACCATCTCTGACGTGAGAAACCACACTATGGAGATGACGGTCAACTAAGATAGAAACACGGTCAATACCAGAGTTAGAGAAATTAGATAACGCAAAGTCCATAAGACCATATCTTCCTAAGAAAGAGACAGTACCGATTGGACGTTTTTCAGTTAACTTACCAAGATGTGGAGCATCGTGTAAGTCACAAATACCAACTACTTTTGCCATATTAGTGAGTCACCTTTCCGCCAACTAAGGCAATTTCTTTACTGTTTAAATTAACTTCTACGCCACTTTCAATAATGGTATTAGGAGCAACAATGGCGTTAGAAATTTTGGCTCCTCTTTTAATAACGGAGCCTTCCATCACGACACAGCGATCAACAATAGCGTCTTCTTCGATTAAAACTTCATTAGAAATAACGGAAGAATTAACTTTACCTAAGATAATCGCGCCTTGGTTAGCGATGGATGATTTAATAGAGGCTTGCTTACCTAAATAGTGAGGTAAGGAATATGTATCCTCTGTATATATACGTGTGGACATATCACCATAGAAATGTAAATCACTTCTATCAAGAGCGACGTCCATGTTGGCTTCATGTAATGATTGAAGAGTACCAACGTCTCTCCAATAACCTTTAAATCTATAAGCTTGAAGCTTCAAACCATTATTTAACATTGTTGGGATGATATCACCACCGAAGTCATGGTTTGTATCTAAATCTCTATCAGCGATTAAATACTTTCTTAAAACTTTCCAAGTGAAGACGTAGACACCCATGGAGGCTAAATTGCTCTTTGGATGTTTTGGTTTTTCTTGGAATTCAACGATGCGGTCAGTTTTATCAACCGCCATAATACCAAATCTACTAGCTTCTTTTGGATCAACTTCAATAACAGAGATAGTTGCATCTGCACCGCTATCAGCGTGTAAATCAATCATTTCGTTATAAGTTGTTTTATAAATATGGTCACCAGAAAGAATTAAGACATAATCTGGAGATAAACTATCTAAGAATTCAATGTTTTGAGTAATAGCATCCGCTGTACCTTTATACCAGTTAGCGCCTTCGTCTGTTTGACGAGGAGCGATGGAAGTTAAAAGTGAGTGGACACCATTAAAACCCCACTTTTCACCGTTACCAATGTAGGTATCGAGTAAAGTAGGTTCGTATTGGGTTAAGACGCCAATTTTGTTAATACCACTGTTAGCACAGTTGCTAAGTGGAAAATCAATAATACGATACTTAGCTGCGAAAGAGACAGCAGGTTTGGCCATTTTCTTAGTTAAAAGACCTAATCTAGTGCCTTTACCGCCAGCGAGTATCATCGCTACGACATTATGTGACATAATATGCTCCTTATGTATGTATATAGTATAGCATTACGCGTATACCCATGAAAAACATTTTTGCTAGTTTATTCTAACTTGTTATAATAACGGCATGAAAGTTAAAGTCGATATTAAAAGAACAATCAGATTATTCATCATCATGGATCTCATCTTTGCGGCTCTTTTGTTCTTATCTTGTATTAATTTATTCTTATTCACTAAGTTTGGGCCTATTCAAATTATGGTCATTTTAGTGTTTGTCGCAGTCTCTGTTCTCATGTTAGTGCTCTCACTTAAACGTAATTTTTATGTCATTGAAAACAAATATATCGTTGTGGTCAGAAGCTTTAAAAACATGTATTATAACTACTCCGATGTAGTGTATATCGATAAAGAGCAATCTGAAAAAAGAAAGATTCTATGCTTTGCCACCAATAGAGGGGATGCGCGTTATTTACCCTTTGACAAGAATGGTGAAATATATAAAACAATGCTTAAAAGATGTAATAATCTCTTAAGTGAAGAAGAGTTCAAACGCCGTTATCCTAACGTTAAATTATAGGTTAACTTATTGCCGTTGTTATTCTCTAACCTCTATTTAATGTGAAAATTTGAATTTTCAATATTAAACATTTTTCAATTTTTCTTGTTGATATGGGTTTTATCTTATGATAATATATATCGGCAACAAAATAGGAGGACAAGATATGTCAAGAGTATGTCCAGTATTAGGTAAAGGTCCATTAAGCGGTAACAACCGTTCCCACTCATTAAGAGCTACTCGTCGTAGATGGAACGCTAATCTCCAAGTTCGCACTGTTGTTGTTGATGGCAAAGAAATGCGCATTCGTATGTCTACAAGAGCATATCGTAGTCTTAACAAACAATATAAGGATCGCTAATCTTTTTACTAAAAGACAAGATAAAAAAACGACTCGGAATGAGTCATTTTTTTATGCTATAAAAGTCGTAATTAATAACGGAATTGGTGAGAGTATGAAGGTGAATATTGCCCACCACTCATTAAAGGCCATTGGAATGAACTTTGGTCTAATCATGGTGACGTTACCATCTTTATCTTCGTTTCTGTCCATATAAATCCTATATGTAGCGCGTGGATTAAGAAGGAACACTAACATTGTTAAAGACATAATAGCACCCACTATAAACGCCACTAGATAAACGATTTTGTTATCCCCTACTGCATCTCTAAATTGTGGAAAGATAATTGAGCAGCTTAACGCTGGCATGGCAAAGGCACACACCATGGTTAAGGTAGACATCATTATATGCATTCTTAAAAACTGTAATGGCATGAAGAGTAAACAACATGTAGTAACAGAGATTAAGAATGACACAACTACTAATACGAATGTTGGAACACTGTTATTTACAACTTGTGTATTTAAATAATAGATATAAAAGGCAATTGAGCCGATGATTGAAATAATAAAGGCAATATTGCCGTATATATTGTTTTTAAAAGCGTTAGGATAGTTGAACTCATATGGGAACATTCTCTTAAAAGAATATTTCACATCAAACTTCTTAAAATAAAAAGTTGATGAAAAGAAATACCCACCCACAAAGAATGTGAGAGTCACGATAAAAATGCAAAGAGGGAGTAGTCCAGGCATCTTACTTAATTAAACTATCGTACCTTTCTTGGAAATCTGGAGCACTGAATAAATAACTACCAGCCACTAAAACATCAGCGCCCATGTTGAGACAGTCCTTACCAGTGACATCGTTGATACCACCATCGACGGAGATTAAAGCATTACTTCTCACTTCAACAATTTCGTTAATAAGAGCGCTAATCTTATCGAGTGATTCTGGAAGGAACTTTTGTCCACCCATACCTGGTTCAACACTCATAACAAGGACGAGATCTAATTTATCAAGGAATGGGAATATCTTTTCAACTGGAGTAGCTGGTTTGATAGATAAGCCCGCTTTCATTTTGTTTTTATGAATTTCTTTAATGACTGCTTCAACCTCTTCATCGTTTTTACAAGCTTCATAATGGAAGGTTAAATAGTCAGCGCCAACTTTAGCGAACTTTTTGACAAAGCTCATTGGATCGTTAACCATGAGGTGAACGTCTTTAGTGAAGTTGATTTTTGTAAACAGTCTTTCAAAGAATAGATTACCAAAAGAGATGTTTGGAACGAAGTGTCCATCCATGACATCTAGGTGGACCCATTCACAGCCCGCATTTTTCATTTTTTCCAATTCTTTTTCTAAGTGAAGATAATCACATAATAAGATTGATGGGGAAATAATGATGTTCTTCATTTTGCGTACCTCTCTTTTTTGAATATTGCTTCTTCTGATAACTTTTTGTAGCACTCATAAGCAAGAGATGAAACCTCACCTGAGGCTACCTTCTCTTTTATTGCACACCTATTTTCACTTAAGTGCAAGCAATTTGCAAAATAACATTTATTATATAAAGAATAGAAACCGGGAAAGAACGCTGCGAGGTCCTCTTTATAGAGATTTAACTCTAATGATGAGAATCCAGGAGTGTCGGCAATATAGCCTCCTAAATATGGTAAAAGGATGACTTCTTTAGTTTGGTGTTTACCTCTTCCTAAGGCCATAGAGTATTCACCAATGGCTCTTTCATAGTTACTATCTATCGCGTTAATTAGGGATGATTTACCAACACCAGTTTGACCCATAATGCAGCTCACTTCATCTTTAAACAAAGCCTTTACTTCTTCTAAGCCTTCCTTAGTTTTATTGGAGATAAAATAGGTCTCCACATTGATGCTTTGGAAGGTTTCTTTTATCTCTTTTATCAGCGCTTCATCATGCTCTTTGTCAATCTTAGTAATAACGAGTTTTGCCTTGATATTATGCATATTTGCGTAGGTTAGATATTTAAACGCTAATAGGAAAGAAAACTCCGGTTCTTTAAGGGAGAACACTAAGATGATTTGAGAGATATTAGCGATTAGTGGACGTTTAAGGGCACTGGTTCTTGGATAGATATTTTCAATCACCATTTCATCAGGATTAAACTCGACGATATCACCGACGATTGGTTTAACACCTTGATTACGAAAAGCGCCACGTGGCTTTGTATGGTACACCACTTCCTCCGCTCTAACGGCGTATAATCCACATGTAATTCCGACGATTAAACCCTTCATTATTTAAATCCAAAGATCCTCGCGATAAATGACTTCTTTTCTTTAAGAATTTCTGGTTTCTTGCTTAATTCAAGCAAGTCATCATAGAATTCGTCTGCACCTTTATATCTTTCAGACAAGCGCTTTTTAGTAGCATTAGCAATAATTTTTTCGATTTCTTTTGGGCAGTTAGGGACATATTTTTTAACAGGAGGGAATTTCTCCTTAATATGGGCCACTGCGACATTAACTGGTGTGTCTTTATCAAATGGAACGTGACCAGTTAAAAGTTCATAGAAAGTGACACCCGCTGAATAGATATCTGATTGAATAGAAGCGGGTTTACCTTGTGAAATTTCAGGGGCTAAGTAATGGACTGAACCCACGATTTCACTAGTTTTTGTTAAACCATCATCCACACCTTCGGCTTGCGCAATACCAAAGTCACCTAATTTAATCGTGCCATCAGGCATTACAAAAATATTTTGTGGTTTGATATCACGGTGGATGATGTTGTGTTGATGCGCGTAGAATAACGCGGATGTGAGTTGAAGCATGTAGCTTACTGCCTCAGCAATTGGGATTGATGTTCTAAAATCGAGCATATCCTTCATAGTTTGTCCGCGGATATATTCATTAGCGATATATGGACGACCTTCAATTGTGCCATGATTAAACACCTTCACGATGTTAGGGTGATTTAAAGAGGAAGCAATTGTGGCTTCGTTTTGGAAACGACGAAGATTGATGGGGTTACGCATAACGTCTTCCCTAATCATCTTAATCGCCACTTTTCTTTTGTTAATGATGTCGGTGGCTTCATAGACTTCCGCCATACCACCATGACCGATTCTCGCTTCAATGCGATAACGGCCATCAACGAGAGATCCAATCTTTATTGTGCTCATGATTGTGCCTCCCAAATGACGACAGCGATATTATCGCTACCACCATTCTTATTGCCAATAGCGATTAATTCATTGACCTTTTGTTCAACAGAATCTTCGCTTTTTAAAACTGAGGCAATATCATTCTTAGGAACGTTATTGTATAAGCCATCGCTACAAAGGAGCACTGTTTCTCCCATGTATGGGAAAGATTTAATATCGATAGAAGCGCTTGGATAAACGCCTAAAGCGTTCATCAAAACGTGTCTTTTTGGATGAATTAAAGCTTCTTCTTCAGTAATTTGTTTTGTTCTTAATAAATAACCAACATATGTTTGGTCTTCGCTCATTTGTTCAAATTCACGGTTTCTTAAGAAATAGCATCTTGAGTCACCAACATGACCTAAGATGGCGGTGTCTTTAATAATAAGTAAAAGGGTTAATGTTGTACCCATTCCTTCGTACGAAGGATTGCTTTTTGATTGTTCGTATACGCATCTATTTGCTTCACGGATAACGTTGCCCACCCAAAACTTTGCAAAATAACGATTCATAAAACCTTTACGGCTTTTAAATGATGAAATCACTGTATTGATCGCTAAAGAGGAAGCCAAATCACCTTTACTTTGTCCACCCATACCATCACAGACAATGAGTAAAACATTGCCAGAGGCATTGATTAAAGCACAAGCTTGGTCTTCGTTGCTTAAGCGTACTTTGCCAATATCTGTTTTAAATGAGAAGCGTCCAGTTAAATATTTTTTCATGAACGTCCCCCCTCAACTTTGGCGCGTAATTGACCACACGCAGCATCAATATCGCTACCGAATTCTTTTCTAATAGTCGCGGTCACGCCACCTTTCATGAGGTAATCAAGAAAAGCATGGACACGGTTACCACTAGAACGATGGAATTCTGAGAATGTATTGGTCTCATTATAAGGAATGAGATTCACATAACCCATTGTTCCTTTAATTAATTTAATTAACTCTTGAGCGTGTTCTTTGGTATCGTTGATACCTTCCAAGAGTAAGTATTCATAAGTTACTCGACGTTTAGTTTCTTTTTCATAATACTTCACCGCTTCAATCACTTTTTCTAAAGGATAAGCACGGTTAATTTTCATGAGTCTGCTTCTAAGTTCGTTATTAGGAGCGTGTAAAGAAATAGCGAGATTTGTTTGCATGTGTTCATCAGCGTATCGATAGATATTTTCGACGATACCACATGTGGAGACAGTAATATGTCTAGCACCGATGGCTAAACCCTTTGGGTGATTAGCAATCTTGATAAAATCAAGAACGTTATCATAGTTATCAAATGGTTCACCAGTACCCATGACCACGATATGTGTGACATGTTGGCCTTTGTTCTCTTCTTTGAGCAATTGATTAATCAATAAAATTTGCCCCATCATTTCTTCAGGGAGCAAATTCCTTTGTTTGCCTAATAGACCACTGCTACAGAAGGAGCAACCCATGTTGCACCCGACTTGTGAGCTCACACAGACAGCGCATCCATATGAGTAGCGCATAAGTACGCATTCGACTTTAGCGCCATCTTTTAACTCAACGAGTAATTTAATCGTGCCATCTTTACTCACTTGTTTGGTGTAAATGCTTGGTAAGTCTAGACAATATTTTTCTTTTAATACTTCACGGAAAGATTTAGAAATATCACTCATCTCATCAAAAGATGTGGCTTTCTTTTCATAAATCCATGAGAAAAGTTGCGTGGCGCGATAAGGCTTTTGGCCTTCTTGCTCCATTAACGCGATGAGTTTATTAATTTCTACACCGTAAAGATTAATCATTCTTTTTAGCCTTTTTTAAAGCGGCAAAATAGTAAGAACCACCATATTTCTTGTATGGGAAATATAGCTTATCTCTTAATAATGTGAATTCTTCGTGTTCAGCGAGGAATTCATTAATAATGTTGATACTTTCTTTCTTTGAAAGAGTATCCACTAAGTAGAGGAGATAACCATCATCTTCAACTTGGTTAGCGGCTTCTCTTATAGCCACTTTTTGGTTAGCGATTAATTCATCGAGTTTGGAAATATCAAAACGGAGGAAATAATCTGGTAAAAGTTGTAAGAGATTTAATCTAGAAGATTCTGGCATGACAATAAATGTATGCACAGGTTTAGATAAGCAAGTAATAATGGAAGAAGCTTGAGCTTCATAGACATTAACACCCTTAATAGAGTTATTGTTTAAGAAGTTTTTGGTGTTAGTTAATGTACTTAAGTTACTAGCGATATATTCCACACCAGAAACATCACCTTTTCTCGCTTTTAAGTCAACGAGTAAATCGTTAGCGTATTCAGCGTAAACAGCAATACCTCTTAATGGATCTAAATCACCTTCGTCTAGCATTTCTTTAAACGCTAAAGCGAGAGGATAAGCCATACCTTTTTCGTTAACTTCACTATTTTTGAATCTATTTTCGCCTTTATATAACGCCATACCCGGAGCACCTTCAATAGCTTCAAAGTCTGGATATTTAGCGAAGAATTCTTCATCTGATAATTTATTATTATCGATTCTTACAACTGTTGGGGCTGGTTTGCTATTAGCTCTAAGAGCTTTATTAGCGGAAATATGACCGAACTGTTTAGTCCACATCTTGATGATGTCCACAGGTGTGTTATAGCGGTAGGAAAGGAATTCAAAAGAACCCACTTCAATTTGTTCTGGAACGAGTTTCTTTTCTTCAAGATATGGGGCAATGAAGTCTTGGACTTTAACTTCACCTTCCTTGATATACTTTTCTACTTCCTTGTTGCATTCTTCTTGATCAAATTTCTTGATGAAGAGTGCATTGCTAAACGCAATCAATAACGCAATGACTCCAAGGGATTCCATGTCAGGATATTGTTTTTGAATAACGTTAGACATCACTAAGTAGTGACGTAAAACGCATCCCACCATCGCTGAGACGTTACCCCTTTCTTCTTTTGAGAAATCGTTACGCTTAAAAGCTTGCTTTAATGCAAGAGAAAATGGCGTGTTTTCGTAAATGATTTTGTTTAGTATGTCCTTTGCTAAAACTTGTGGAGTCATAATAGACCCTCCTGATGACGGTTAGTCGTTGTTGAAGTTTTGGAAGATATCACCGGTGAAGATTTCGTCTTCGCCTTCTCCTTCTTCCATATCCTCATAATCCTCATTAGCAACATCGACTAAATTATCGCTAGCGATAAAGCGTGGATAACTGTCGTTAAATTTGCTGTAGCGATCATCTTGCGAATAATAATAGAATTCAAGAATCTTATTAATCGCGACATCGCCGATACTTTCTAAAATTAAATGGGCCACTTGGTCTTGCAAGACCGCGACCTTCTTAGGCGCATGGACATGAATGATGATGTTCCAAGATGTTTGTTCAACACCATTATGGAAGACCATATTTTCAGGCGCCACAAATAAAATTTCGTCTTCGCTTAATTCGTAAAGTTTGGCTAAATTTGGAGTCATTTCACGAGATAAACGACCGACAACAAATTGATCAAGACCGTAAATAGTAACAGTAATCATAAAATAAAAATACCTCGGAGATAGTATAATACAAAAAATACCATTTTTATACTAAAAATCGTATGGGTCGATATTAATCAATAATTCGTACTTACTATTATAGGCAAATAATTGCTGCATTTTTTCGAAGATTTGATGGGCTTTCTGTGGGTCTTTAAACTTCACTAAAATGCTTCTAACATATAGGCCCATATCAAAAGGAATATATGGAGTTGATGGACCAAGTATTTGGGCAGTATCCATAAATTCATCGTTTAAGAAATCAACGACTCGATATGTATTTTCGATGACTGTTTCCTCGTTTTTAGCGCGTAATGTCACACTCGCTAAATAGGCATATGGAGGATAAAATTGTAGTTTACGCATTTCCATCTCTTTACGATAGAAAAGTTCATA
>JAEEGK010021372.1_pt1 | contig 13673 bp, 12 predicted proteins | sample 8958771 | NCBI WGS metagenome assembly JAEEGK01 (sample SAMN16246547, study PRJNA631951) | gut metagenome | biome: gut microbiome; feature: rumen; material: SC-attached | host: Bos | place: Iran: Karaj | collected 2018-10 | reverse complement strand
ATTCTATCTAAATGTTTAATTTGATGTGCGTGAATATTTGATATTGGAAAACTTGTATGACTTTTTGTCTCTTTTGCTTCAAAGTCAATATATTTTCCTTTATAAATACCGTTGTAATCAGTTGTTGAAGGTGTTTTAAAATACCCTTCTTTTATAATAGCGTTGTTATTCGGATATGCTGCTTTTGCTATTGTAATAGCGGTTGGTTTCTTATAAATGACAGCAATATCATTATCTAGATAATACTTATTAGTCGCGTTTATATCATCTTCTAAACCCATACCACGATTACTATAACTAGATAGATTAAATCTGTGCATATAATCACCTATATAATTATACTATAAATTTAAGAATTTATCTACTTCGTATGTTCTAAAATTAACTAGTTTTGTCGAATTTCTTTAAAAGGTGTATAAAAGTGTTATATTTAACGTAAAGAGGTGATTTAATGCATCATATAGATAACATTTTTGATTCAATGATTGATGATGTTAGATATATTAAAATTGCAAGTTTTATTAAAAGAAGAGGTTTATGATTAAATATTGATAAGATTTATAAGTTATGCTATAATTATTGTGGGTAAAGAGGTGTGTTTTTATGTACGAAGAAGTAACATTAACTAGTAAAGATATATTAGAAAAAGAGTTTAGTATTGATACTAGGGGATATCGTCCTCAAGAAGTTGATAGTTTTTTAGATCAAGTAATTAAAAATTATAAGCTAAAAGATGCTTTAATTGATCAACTTGAAGAAGATAAGAAAAACCTATCTTCTGAAAACTTAGCTTTGAGACAAGAAATACGCAACTTAAATATGAAATTAGATGCTTTAAAAATAGCAGATGCCGATAATTCTTCAAGTGCTGATGTATTAAGAAGATTATCTAATTTAGAAAAAATAATATATGGAAAAGAAGAATAAAATATCTTAGACAAACGCTGCAGTAATGTAGAGGAAAGTCCATGCTTGCACTACCTGAGATGGTAGTAGTGATTGTGCTAAGGGAAAAAATAACCTTAGGTAGTTTATACTAACGGCGAATAACTGATCTAAGTCTTTGATATGATTGGTTAAATAAAGTGCCACAGAAACGATGCTATAGGAAACTATAGAATGAAACGAGGTAAACCCCACAAGCAAGAAACCCAAATTTTGGTAGGGGAACTTGGATAGGAAATTGAACCGATTCTAAGACCGAAAGGTAGATAAATGTTTACCGCTCCTTATGGAGTACAGAACATGGCTTACAAGATATATTATTTTTTTTATTTATGGAGGATATATGAAAGAAATAGGCGAAAAGTTAAAAACAGCAAGAGAAGAAATTGGTATATCACTAGATGAAGCAAGTACTGATTTAAAGATAGATAAAAAACAATTAGAACACTTAGAAGCTGGTAATATGGATAGCTTTAAAGATATTATAAACGTTAAGTATTTAATAAGAGACTATGCAAAATATCTAGGATTAAATAAAGAAGATTTAGTTGATGATTTCAATGAATATCTATTTGATTACACATCTAAAATTTCATTAGAAGATATAAAAAACGCTAAAGAACTAAAAGCAAATAAAGAAAATCCAAAGATTAAATCTCCTTATACAAAAATAAGTGAGAAGAAGAAAGTAAATGTACCTTTAATTATACTAATTATATTCTTAATAATTGGTTTAATTGCTGGAACATATTATATAATTGATCATAGTAAAGAAAATATAATTGCATATGTAGAGGAGTGATATCATGAACTTAGCTAATAAGATAACAGTATCAAGAATGTTTATAACATTAATAATACTAGCGATTCTATTATTTCCATTTGAATCAGCAGGTATAGATTTTACAAACTTATTCATAAATGAATTAATAGTAGTAAACGCTAAATACCTAATTGTAGGTGTATTATTTATAATAGCAATTATAACAGATCATTTAGATGGTTATGTAGCAAGAAAGAAAAATATAAAAACAGAATTAGGTAAAACATTAGATGATATAGCAGATAAATTATTAATAGATTTATTATTAATAGCCTTATCATCACAAGGATTTGTTCATCCAGTTATTCCAGTAGTTATAATAGCAAGAGATTTCGTTGCAAACGCTATTAAAATGACTGCAGTTGAACATGGTGTAGAATTAAAATATGTTAAACTTACTAAAGCAAAAAATATAGTATTAAAGATTGGTATTACGTTAACATTATTCTATAATTTACCATTTGAACTATTAAATATTAATATTTCAGATATGCTATTAATAGTAGGTACAGTATTAGCGATAATATCATGTATCCAATACTATAATGATAATAAAAAGAAGATAAAAAAAGTAGTTAATTAATTTAACTACTTTTATTTTATATAACCAATAATTAATTTATTCTTTTTAACCTTAGTTCTAGTAATAGTAATTGCGTCTAAATATTTATTAACAATATCATCAATATTTTTCTTATTAGTATATAAAGTCGCGATTACATCGCCTTTTTTAATACGATTATTAATTTTTTTATACATTACTATACCAGCACCATAATCAATCTTATCATCCAAAGCATTTCTACCAGCGCCTAATATATTCGCGATAGTTCCAATTTCTTCAGAATTAATTTTAGTTATATAACCACCCTTAGGTGCAATAACGTCATACGTATATTTACTAGAAGGTAATAATTCATAGTTATCCACAATATTAGGATTACCATGTTGTGCCTTAACAAATTCCTTAAACTTATTTAAAGCATCACCGCTATTAATTGCGTCAATTACTTTACATCTAGCTTCTTTTTCACTAATATTTCGCGATAATATTACCATATTTGTTGCAAGTACAATGCATAATTCTCTTAATTCCTCATTACCATTTCCTTTTAAAATGTCAATTGCTTCCATTACTTCTAATGAATTACCTATATTATTTCCTAAAGGTTCATCCATATTAGTAATAATAGCCATAATATTCTTTTTAAGATTTTTACCTATATTAACCATCTTAGTAGCTAATTCAGTCGCGTCTTTTTTAGTTTTCATGAACGCACCTGAACCAACCTTAACATCTAGTAATATGTTCTTATCACCAGCAGCTATTTTTTTACTCATAATAGAAGAAGCAATTAAAGGAATACTTGATACAGTTGCAGTTATATCTCTAATCGCATATATTTTTTTATCTGCAGGTGCAATATTACCAGTCTGGCTAATAATAGACATATTAATATCATTAACTTGTTTAATAAAATCATTAGTATCTAAACTAGTTTTAAATCCAGGTATAGAATCTAGTTTATCAATAGTACCACCAGTAAATCCTAAACCTTTACCACTCATTTTAGCTACCTTACATCCTAAACTAGCCACAATAGGGCATATAATTAAACTTGTTTTATCACCAACACCACCAGTAGAATGTTTATCCACAGTATTACCAAACATTTCCTCTAAGTTAATCATATCACCTGATCTAGCCATACTATCTGTTAGATATGTAATTTCTCTATCATTCATACCATTTAAATATATAGCCATAATTAAACTAGACATTTGATAATCAGGAATACTACCATCAACTAAACCAGTAATAACAAATTCTATTTCCTCTTTAGTCAATGCCTTTTTATTCCTTTTTTTCTCAATAATATCATATACTCTCATATTATTCACCTAACTCAAAATTATGAGGTAATAATTCACCAAATGTATATACTTTGTATTCTAAATTTTTATTACCAACAATAATTTTAAAATCTTTATCACAAAATTCGGCCATTACTTGTCTACACATACCACATGGAGTTAAAAATTCTTTAAAATCTCCATTTGGACCACCAACTATAGCAATTGCTTTAAATTTTTTATGTCCTTCAGATACGGCTTTAAATATTGCAGTTCTTTCAGCACAGTTACTTGTTCCACATGAATTTTCAATATTACAACCTAAATATACCTTACCATCTTCAGTTAATAATGCCGCGCCTACATTAAACTTAAAATAGGGGCTATAAGAATTTTGGGCAGCCATAATAGCTGCCTTTATTAATTCCTTTTCCATTATTTAATATCCTTTAAGAAACTTTGACCTGGTAAATCAGTTGCAATACCGAAGTTATGTGTAATAGTTTTACCAATATCAGCAAAAGTTCCTCTAATTCCTAAATTAACAGGTTTAATATTTTTACTATAAGCGATGATAGGTGTATATTCTCTTGAATGGTCAGTAGAAGGAGTAGTAGGATCACAACCATGATCAGCAGTGATTAAAAGTAAATCGTCTTCCCTCATACCATCCATAAATGTTTTTAACCAAGAATCAAATTCAGCAAATGCTTTGGCATATCCATCAACGTCATTTCTATGACCATATACCATATCAAAATCAACTAAATTAGTGAAACATAATCCTTCAAAATCTTGATTTAACATCTTAAATGTTCCATCCATACCTTGTGGATTATTATGACTACTTATTTTCGCGGTAATACCAGAACCAGCAAAGATATCTGATATCTTACCTACACCAATAACAGTTTTGCCACTATCTGCAAGATAATTTAAAACAGTTTTTGGAGGTTTAATCGCATAATCTTTTCTATCTAAAGTTCTCTTATAGTTACCAGCTTCACCTTCGAATGGTCTCGCGATAACTCTACCAACAGCCATATCACCAGTAAGCATTTCTCTCGCGATTTCACAACATCTATATAATTCTTTTAATGGAATCGCATCTACATGTGCTGCTATTTGGAAAACTGAATCAGCAGATGTATATACGATTAATGCTTTTTCATTAAATGCTTGTTCACCATAATCTTTAATAACCTCAGTACCAGAATAAACTTGATTAACTAATACTTTATATCCGCATCTCATACTAAAATCATCAATAAATTGTTGTGGAAAACCATCAGGGAATGTAGGTGCAGGTTTTTCAGTAATTATACCCATCATCTCCCAATGACCTGTAGTTGTATCTTTACCATTAGATAATTCAGTACATTTACCATATGCCCCTATAGGATTAGGATAATTATCATGATAATCAACACCGTCAACATTAAATAATCCTAATGTTTCCATAGTTTCACCTTTGAAATTAGGATTTGTAGATATACTTTTTATAGTGTTACTACCAATATCTCCGTATTTTCCGGCGTCAGGTGCTTCACCAATACCAACACTATCCAACACAATCATAAATATTCTTTTATACATTTTTAATCCTCCTTTATAGCTGCTTCTAAAGCTATAATTATCATATTATCTAATGACTTTTCTCTTTCTTCACTTGAAATCGCATCTTTTTCATATTGACTATCAGTGATTGTTAATAAACAAGTCGCGTCTTTATTAAATTTCTTTGCTATATAGAATAAAGCAAATGATTCCATTTCACTAGCAAGTGTATCTAAATCTTTAGGATAATTGCTAAAGTATTTATTAATATCATCACAATAAGGATCAAATACATCACTTGTTAAAACTCTACCTTCTTTGATACCAATATTTAAATTACTAGCTACAGTTTTAATCTTATCGTTTAATTTTTTAGATGCATCAATTTCATGACCTCCATAATCATCATATAATTTCGCATAATTACTTAAACTATAACTTGAACTAGCTAATATGATATCTTTAAGTTTAACATTTTCGTTATTAGAACCTGCAGTACCAATTCTAATAATGTTTTTAACGTCATAAACATTAAATAGTTCATATGCATATATTGCCATACTAGGTATACCCATACCACTTGCCATAACGCTAACCGTATGACCTTTATATGTTCCAGTATATCCTTTAACCCCTCTTACGTCATTTACTAACACAGGATTTTCTAAAAACTTATTCGCAATATACTCACTTCTTTTTGGATCCCCTGGCATTAAAAATGTATCTGCAAATTCACCAGTAGGATTAATATGTGGTGTACTTTTCATAAGACCCTCCTATCATATAAATTATAGCATATTATCATATAAAAAAACATTAATAAATAATTTTTTTAAAATAATATACTTAATTTCACACTAATTTTACAAAAAATATGATATACTAAATATAATCGGAGGGATTTGTATGGGAGAAAACGCACAATTAATTGAACTATATGCTGAAATTGAAAATCCAATAGAAAATCCAGAAACAATAGTAAGATTATTAGATGATTACTCTAAGAGTAAAGAAGGTGGATTCTATAATAGAATTATAGCCTCAAAATCTAAAAAGTATTCAAATCAAGACGAATATGCAAATAAAAACTATTCTGATTTTTATACAACATTAACTAATATATGGAAAAAGTCAGTTATAGATATGCCATATGATAGATTTATTGAATTGGCACATGAAGGTATTTATCGTGCTGATTTCAGGGTAATGAGAGATACCTTACAAGATATGCCTGATTTTGTATCTCAAGAAAAAATAGAAAAGAAACTAAAAATTGCTGACGATAAAACAGCTGATCATAATGGATTCGCACGTACACTTAATGAATACATGTGGAAAGATTCAGTTAAAGAAGAAACAGGAACAATTAAAATATCTTCCACAGACATACATGCTTCAAAACCAGAAGTAAAAGAAGGAGAATATAGATTATATGTTAATCCAGAACCAATTGATTTATTTACATTATTAATTGGCTTTGTTAAAGAGTGTGAAGAGAGAAACTTACCATATGATTTTGAATATAATACAAATGGTATAACAGATTTACCAGTAGTAATCAAAGCTACTGATGACACAATTAAAGATTATATTGATGTATTAAGAGTAGTATATGATAGATACCCTGAAATGAAAGCAAGAATGAATAAACCACCAGTAATTGCAGGTTCAATTGATGGTTGGATTGGATATGGTATTGCGAAAGATGAAGAATACTTAGTATCTAGAGCTAACCTTATTGAAGAAAGTATTAAAGAATATACACTTGATTGGATTTTAAATAATAAAGATATAGTTGATATGGAAGGAATCAAATTAGTAGATCGTATTACATTCTACTGTACAGAAGAATTAATAAACGAAATGGGTGATATAGATTCTGAAAGTAAAGAAAGACTAAAAGAATATGTTAAAGAAAAAATGGATAAATTCCTAGTTTCAATTAGAAACAAAGAAGAGGTAGAATATCGAGATCCAGTATTAGATGTTAATCTAATCAATAGAGTACTACGTAAATTAACATATAGTTTTTCAAAACTAGATCCTAACTTTTCAAAAGGCGTAACTGATAAAATTTATGAAAAAGCAATAGAAAATGGAATAGATCCATATAAATTCTGCTTAAATTATAATCAAGAAAGTTATAATCTAGAACAATCATTAGAAGAATATGATTTACCACTTAATATTGAAGATGAGTATGACATTCCAGAAGATGAAGAACCAAAATTAACAGATGGTACAGAGGAAGCTGAAATAATTGATTTTGATGACCCGGTTAAAGAAACACAAAATAATGCTCAAGAAGAATATGAAACAATTACTGATACATCAGATAAAGATATTAGTAATAAAATAGATGAAATAAATGAAAAACCAATAGTAAGGGAAAAAGTAATCTTATATGAAGAATATGATCCTCCAAAACCTAAAGAAGAAAAATCAGTCTTTGAAGATGTAATGGAAGAAATATATGAAGAACAAAGAAAACAAGATGAACCACCTCTAATTAATAATTCAGAACCACAAGAAGTAGAAGAACCACAAGATTCAATTACAATTGCTGAGTTAGATGTAAAACTACCTAATGGTAATACTATAACATTAAGTGATTACTATAATAATTACTTTAAAACAAATAAACCTCTTAATGCTACTATTGCATTAACAGATGGAAAAAGCATATCAGCAAAAGAGTTTATGCAATATATTATATTACCTAGTATAGGTACTGAGGTATTAGAAAAATCAAATTCAAAACCAAAATTAATGTAGTCCAATCATTGGACTTTTTTCTTTACAAGATATACAAAAATCATATATAATAAATATAGAAAATGGTGATAGAATGAACAAGATAATATTAGTAGATGGTAATAATTTATTATTTAGAAGTTATTATGCAACCGCATATAATGGTAATTTCATGAAAAATAGTAAAGGATTTCCAACAAATGCTTTATTCGGTTTTACAAATATGATGAATAAAATAATTTTAGAAGAAAAACCATCATATATTTTAGTCGCATTTGATAAAGGTAAAACATTTAGACATGAAAAATACAAAGATTATAAAGGTGGTAGAAGTGAAACACCAGATGAATTAAAAGTACAATTTCCTATCGCAAAAGAAATGCTTACATATATGGGTATAAAGTATTATGAAATCGATAACTATGAAGCAGATGATATTATAGGTACATTTGCTTCATATTGTGAAAAAGATCCTAACTTTGTAGGCACAATAATTAGTAGTGATAAAGATTTATTACAGTTAATATCTAATGAAATAGATATAAAATTATTAAAACAAAAAGATTATATCAGATATAATAAAGATTCATTTAGAGAAGAATATGGTATAGATCCTATTAATATTATTGATTTAAAAGCTTTAATGGGTGATTCATCAGATAATATACCTGGTGTTAAAGGTATCGGTGAAAAAGGCGCGTTAAAACTATTACAAGAGTATAAAACATTAGATGGAATATATGAAAATATAGATAATATAAAAGGCGCTACTCATGATAAATTAGTAAATGATAAAGAAAATGCATATATGTCATATGATTTAGCTACTATCTATAAAAAAGTACCAATGGATATCAATATAGATGATTTAGTATATAAAAACGCTGATCATGAAAACTTAAATAAACTATATGAAGATTTAGAATTTTTCTCATTCTTAAAAAAAGATAAAGTAGAAATAACTAGAAAACCACTAGATGTAGTAACTATTAAAGATATAAACGAATTAAAAGTTACAGGTGAATGTGCTTGTTACCTAGAATTATTAGGTAGTAATTATCATACAGCTGAAATACTAGGTATGGGTATTTATAATAAAGATGTAATGGCATATATACCATTTGAATTATTAAAAGAAAACCCTAGTTTCTTAAAAGAAAATATAAAATACACATATGATTTAAAGAAAACATATGTCGCATTAAAATGGAATAATATCGATATTGATAATGTTACATTTGATACAATGATTGCAGCAGATCTACTAGAGTATAATACTAAACCAGATATTGCATATTTAGCTACATCATTAGGTGATGATATACCTTTCTATGAAACAACATATGGTAAAGGTACTAAATTAGTAAAACCTAAAGATGATATAATCGCATATAATGCATGTATCAAAGCAAGATTTATATATGAAACAAAGAATAAATTTGAAGAAGAATTAAAGAAAAAAGAAATGCTATCTTTATTTAATGATATAGAAATGCCTTTAGCTAAAGTATTAGGAGATATGGAATATAATGGTGTTTATGTTGATATTAATACATTAGATGAAATGGGTGAAGTAATTAAATCTAAAATAGAGGATTTAACAAAAGAAATATATGAATTAACTGGAGTAGAATTTAATATAGCTAGTCCTAAACAATTAGGAGAAGTATTATTTGAAAAACTAAATATACCACATAAAGAAAAGAAAGGTAAAACAGGTTATTCTACTAGTGCTGAAGTATTAGAAAAATATAAAAACTTACATCCTGCAATTGAAAAAGTATTAGAATATAGAACTTATTCAAAACTATATAGTACATATATAGTTGGTCTAAAAGAAGCAGTATCAAAAGATAATAAAATACATACAATCTATACTCAAACAATGACAAGAACAGGTAGATTATCTAGTACAGAACCAAACTTACAAAATATCCCAACAAGATATCCAGAAGGAAAACTAATTAGAAAAGCATTTATACCAAGTCCTAATTCAATAATCATTAGTAGTGATTATTCACAAGTAGAATTAAGAATATTATCACATATTGCAAATATAAAAGGATTAATAGATGCATTTAATCAAGATAAAGATATCCACACAAAAACAGCATCAGATATATTTAAAGTAGATGAAAAAGACGTTACTAAAGATATGAGAAGAATGGCTAAAGCAGTTAATTTTGGTATCATATATGGTATATCAGAATATGGTTTAGCAGATAATACAGGAATATCAAATAAAGAAGCAAAAGCGTTCATAGAAAATTATTTAAATACATATCCAGAAATTAAAAAATATATGGATGAGACAATAGAAAACGCACATAAACTAGGATATGTTAAAACATTATTTGGTAGAATCAGAAATATAGAAGAACTAAATAATAAGAACTACATGATTAGAAAAACTGGTGAAAGAATGGCTTTAAATACACCTATTCAAGGTACATCAGCAGATATAATCAAAAAAGCTATGGTTGAAGTAGATAAAAAGATGAAAGAAAAGAATTTAAAGAGTAAAATGATTTTACAAGTACACGATGAATTAATATTTGATGCATTAGAATCTGAAAAAGATATATTAGAAAAAATCATCAAAGAATCAATGGAAAGTGTAGTAAAATTCAGTGTACCACTTAAAGTAGATATAGAAAGTGGTATCAATTGGTACGAGGCGAAGTGATATGAATAAATTAACATATACAGTTTTTACAAGTTTTATGGGTAATACATTTTTAGCTATGCTTAAAATGATTGCAGGTTTCTTAGGTAAATCAATGAGTTTAATCGTAGATGGTGTTCATACCTTCGCAGATCAATCCTTGGAACTTATAACAATATCAAATACAAAATTTAATAAAAATGATAAATTAAAACATGTCATTAATATATCATTAGGATTAATAGTATTATCATTAGGATTAGTATTTATATATATAGTATCTAAAAGAGGTGTAGTAATACCTAAAAATTGGGTAATAGTAGTATCCTTCTTAACAATAATATTTAAATATGTATTATCTTCATATTTGATGGAGAAAGGTAAACTATATCACAATACTATCTTAGTTAATGATGCTAAACAAAGTAATAAAGACGTTATTAGTTCAGTTATAGTATTTTTAGGATTATCATTAATATTACTAAAAGATAAATACGAATACTTTATGTATGCAGAAATGATATCTGCAATAATAGTATCAATATTCGTAATATATGGTGGATTTGTTATAATAAGTAGAGAATTAAGTGATATATTTGGTACTAAGGTTGAAAATATAGAATATATAAATGGAATAAAAGAATTTATAAGTAACAATAAAAACGTTATAGAAATAACAAATGTAACTATTCAAAAATATGGTCCATATTATGAAGCTAAATGTGATATTAAAATGGATAGCAATCTAACATTAAAAGACGCGAATCAAATAGTTAAGTATCTAGAAATCGCACTTAGAAATAAATATCAAGATATGGTTATAACAATTAATATAGTTTGACAAAATATGCTATCAGTGATAGTATATTTTTCGTTTGAGGGGGATTTTTTATGGAAAGTAAAGAAATGTTTATTAATCAAATGATAAAATCACTATTACGTAATGGTTCAAATATAGAAGATTTAAAAGAAATTATGCCAAAATTAAACAAGAATCTTGATAAATCATTAGATGAAATAGTATCAGAAACAATTAGTGAAATTAAAAATGAAACAAAAAATTTTTTAGAAAAGAAAAACGCTCAAGGAGAAACATACTTAGATGGTATTTCAACATGTATCTATTTAGCAGATCAAGATAGAGGTAATATTAAATTAACATTCCATAGTGGTGTTGATAATGCAGGTAATAGTGTTGATTCAAATACTTTCTATGATGTTGCATCCATAACTAAATTATTTACTTTAATACTAACATTTAAATTAGCAGATGAAGGATATATCAATTTAAATGATAGAGTAAGTGAGTTAGATGATAGATTTACTGGATTAGAAGATTTCACTATAAATGATTTATTAACTATGGTTGGTGAATTTGAAACAGATGGAAGAATTCAAGATGGTAAAACTATAGATGAAGCAGAAAAAATATTAGAAACAATTCATTTAAAATCAAATGATAGAACAACAAATAAATATAATGATTTTGGTGCAATTGTACTTGCTAAAGTAATTGAAAGAGTATTTAGTGAAAAAGAAGGTAAGGAATATAAATTTGATGAAATCATGAAAAAGTTAGTAACAACTAATATGGATAGTACTCACTTTAATAGAAATCAAATTATATTAAATGGTGGTATAGCAGGTAATGGTAATAAAGAAGGTTTAGTACACGATCCAAAAACCAGAGCGTTAGGCGGTGTATCAGGAGCAGCTGGTATATTTACAACAACTGAAGATTTAAAAATACTTGCTGATAAATTCTTCGATGTTAATTATCCTAAAATGAAAACTTTATTAACTAAAGATGAATTAATTAAAATAGGTACAATGACATTCCCATTTAGTGAACAAAACAATAAGGGTTTACTTGGAATGTACCAAAAAAATCCAGATAAAGCTAAGAAGTGGTTAGCGCCATTAATATATGGTACTAACACATTCACCGCACAAGGATTTACAGGTTCAGCAGCAACATTTGATTTTAGAAATGGAATTCATAATAGCTTCCTAGTTAATTCTATTAAAGATGGAGCGCCTAAGAAACCAGATGGTTTTATTACTGAATTTAAAAACTATCAATACTTTATAGTAGAAAAAACTATGGAATTATTAGTAGCAAAAAAATATGAAGAGATGGAAAAAGACCAAATAGATATTGATAGAAAGATTTATATAAATAAATAATATTAATAAAAAGTAATGTTCAAACATTGCTTTTTTTCATTAATAAATGTATAATTTAATTAAGATAAAAGAAACTAAAGATAGGAGAATAAAAATGAAGAAAAAGGGATTTACATTAATAGAAACATTAGCTGTAATAATAATATTAGCTATATTATCATTAATATTAACACCAATGATTCAAGAAATAATAAAATCATCAAAGAAAAAAGCATTTAGAGAATCGGTAAATGGAGTTATAGTATCATCTGAGTATTATGTAAGTGATTATATTATGTCAAAAATAGATGATCCAGAATATCCAATAGTAATAACATGTAATGGTACTACATGTGAAGCAGAAGATGGAACAGTAATCACATTCAAAGGTGAAGTTCCAGTATCAGGAAAAATAATTCTAGCTTCACCAGGAGTATCAATTGCTGATTTAATAAGTAATGGTTACTGGTGTGGATCAGGAGAAAAAGGAAATATCGAAGTAGAAGAAAACTGTGCATTACTAGATCATACATCACCAGTAATAGATGAAAGTAGATTAAATGATATCTATTTAAGAAGTACAACAAACAGTGTAATCTTAACAATGCCAATGGATTTAATGTATGATAATGAAACAGGAATAGAAAAATATTTGGTATCAATATATGACGGTAATGAATTAATAGAAGAAAAAGAATACAAAGAACCAGATATAACATTCCAAGGATTAAGAAGTGGAACAGAATATAGAGTAATAATAGTAGGAATAAATGGAAATAAAGGAAGAACAAGTATCGAAAGAGAAGTAGAAACACTTTCAATGACAAATCCAACAATTGCTTATACAAATAATCCTACAGGAGAAAGAGATTACTATACAAGTCAAACATTAAATGTAACATATATAGG
>JAEEGK010021370.1_pt1 | contig 13675 bp, 11 predicted proteins | sample 8958771 | NCBI WGS metagenome assembly JAEEGK01 (sample SAMN16246547, study PRJNA631951) | gut metagenome | biome: gut microbiome; feature: rumen; material: SC-attached | host: Bos | place: Iran: Karaj | collected 2018-10 | reverse complement strand
TTCTCGAACACAGCCTTGACCAGTGAGATTGCGACATCGTGGGGACCGATGCCGTGGCGAGGAGTTCCTTCAAGCCATACAAGCACTACCTCGGGAGCGTTGATGTCCCAGGTATTGCGGAGAAGCTGCTTCACGAGCTCGCCGCCGCCCTCGCCGACTCCCATGTTGCCGAGAGAGCCGTAGCGGGTATGGCTGTCAGAGCCCAGAATCATGTTGCCGCACTTGGTGAGCGCCTCGCGGGCGTACTGATGGATGACAGCCTGGTTGGCAGGCACGTATATGCCGCCGTACTTCTTCGCCGCGGAGAGACCGAAGACATGGTCATCCTCGTTGATCGTTCCGCCCACTGCGCAGAGGGAATTGTGGCAGTTGGTCATGGCGTAAGGAAGCGGGAACTTCTCTAGTCCGCTGGCGCGGGCCGTCTGGATGATTCCGACGTAAGTGATGTCGTGGGACACCATAGCGTCGAAACGAATCCTCATTTTCTTGCCTTTGCCTCCGTCCACGTCATGAGAGCGCAGAATTCCGTAGGTAATGGTGTTCTCGCGGGCCTCATCCGGAGACATATGTCCCGGAGCGGCTTCGCTTACAACACCGTCAAGTAGATAAACTCCATGGTTAATCAGATCTACCATAATCAAATCCGTTTTATATTAATAATTGTTGTATCATGACAATAGTGAATCGGCGAATACGGTCAGAGCCAGCATGTCCGCGCTTCCGCCCGGAGAAATGCCCTCAGACGTAAACCGTCCGCAAATATTTCTTACCTTATCCTCACTGAAGTTCTTCAGAGCTTCGCGTGCCATCGAGCGGACCTTCTCCGCAACGGCAGGTCCCTTACGGTAAAGCACATTCGTATCCTCAAGCTGAGAAACAATCAGCAGCAAAGTCTTCAGCAAGCCATTCTTCTCTGCCTTCATCTTCCGGTAGAAAGGCAGCCACTCCTTAAAAAGGGCAGGATAGCCGTCACGGGCATTCTGCAGCGCTCCCTTGGCCTTGAACTTAGAGCAGACCTTGGCCCCGTGGGTATCCTTCGATTTCGGAACTGCACATGCCAGAGCCACTATCTTCGACTTCAGAGCCTTTTCCCCGACAGTCTCCCCTTCCCAGTAGCACTGCGCGAAAGCAGTCGCCATGAGTCCGAGACTGAATATCGCCCCCTTATGGGTGTTCACTCCTCCGGTCGCGGAAAGCATCTTCTGCTCGGCCTTGATTCCCAGTTCCACCATGTCGGCAGGAACGTCGTCGTCAGGATTGATGCTGGCCATCGCATGGATGAACGGCACGATCGCGCCGATGCTCGATTCCATGAGCCTGTAATCCATGTCCTTATGGGCCCCGGAGCTGTTCTTGTCGACAAGTCCCGGCTTCGGAGTAAGGTCGAGCTCCATGCGCAGAGCCCGGGAGGCGAGAGCGCCGACAAGCATCGGCATCGACTCAGGATGAGCGATGGCATCGGCGCGGCGGAACGAACCTTCGGCGACGGCATTCCGTACTTCGGAGGCCGAAACAGGCCGTCCCTCCGATTCCAGCCGCGGCACTTCGACGACTTCGATTCCATGCTCAGGAAGTATCTTTTTCATGAGCTCGTTGTAACGGGCGGTCAGTGCATCCGACGGCTCTGTGCCGACGAAACGGACCGTCACACCCAGCGCCGGAGCTATATGACGGGCGAAAATATCGAGATCGAGAGTCATCTGGGTCTCGGCAGCATCGCTGAGATCTTTCAGGAAATAGGTCGGGAACGTGGCCTTCGACACGGCATAAGGACTGCCGCTGCATACTTCGACCTTAAGTTCCTCCAGCCAGGCGCTTGCGAGGGCCTGATAACGGTCCCTGTAGCTGAATCCCGGAGTATCTTCGACAACCGGAATCACGAAAAGGGCATCCACCGACTCGCATGCTTTCTCCACAAGATAGTCATGCCCCCAGGTCAGCGGAGCGGCATTCATGACAACGGCGCCGCAGCGACCCGGACGGCGATGCTTTTCCAGATCGGAGCAGTATCTCTTCAGTCCGTCGCCATTCTCCATGAGTATGGCTTTACCGGCCTCTGCCAGAAGGGTGAAACCGAGGCTCGCGAATATGTCCTTGTATTCAGGTTTGGTAAATACCTTCAGACATGTCTGGCCGGCTTCCTCGCCCAGCTGCATCAGTCTGGCGACCAGCTTTCCGGTGAGTCCGCCTGAGCGGGCTTCCTCGGAGACAGCGATGCACTTGAGCACATCCTTGCAGATGCCTCCTCCGGCGACCATCCTGTCGTCCCTGTCCACGATTCCTATGTAGCGGTCCACTTCTTCGAGACGCAGTCCATTCTCCGCAAGAAAGGCCTCAACCTTGCTGCGGACGACTCCTGCCGAAAGCGGCATATCAACTATCTGATACTCACCGTACATATCCATCTACCATTTCCCTTATCCGGGCAAGGAGTTCCTCGGTAGTATGCGTATGGTTACGCATGCAATACCGGGCCTCATTGTCGCACAAAAGGCATTTGCGAGGGGTCATGCCGTATCCCGTCCTGGTCACCGGCACACCGTCCTCCCCTATTACGTCAATATCGAAAAGCCTTCCCAGCGGATGAGTCTCCTCGATGAGGCTGACTATCCTCTTGGCCTCTTCCGGCGATGCCTTCACAAGCATGAAAGCCTCATATCCGGTCTCGAGGTCCCGCTGCACGAACCTGTTCACACCTCCATCGAAGGCGCTCAGCAGAGCTTCCACTGCAGCATCGGCTATCTTCAGACTATATTCGTCCCGCTTGACATTTCCAGGCATCACTATGGTCAGGCATATGAGAGTAGAGCCGAAACTGTATCTCTGCATCTCGGCCTGCTTGCGCTGCCGTTCCTCCCTCGAGGCGAGTATCATATCAAGCGTAACTTCCATTATTTCAAAACATTTCTGATCACATCCTGGACAGATCCGTCTCTGCCGAGGACGACACCTACGACCTTGTCCCCGAACGGAATCGGAGCAGGCTCCCCTATTATCTTGCGGGCACAGTCACGAAGGTACTGCATATCCACCAGCTTCATTCCGGCAGCCTTCAGCCTTTCGGCAATCTCGGGCCTGCGAGGATTGACTACGGTGCCATACTCGGTGATCACCACGTCCACGGACGCTCCCGGAGTGATGAGGGTGGTCACATGGTCAACGATACATGGGATCCTGCCCCTGAGCAGAGGGCAGACCACAATCGACAGGGCTGAATCAGCGGCAGTGTCAGGATGTCCGCCGATCGCGCCGCGGATTATGCCGTCGCTGCCGACTAGCACGTTGGCGTTGAAATTGACATCCACCTCGAGCGCCGACAGGATTACAATATCCAGATAATGCACGGCCGAACCTGGTTCCATGCCGCTTGCATATTCATACGAGGCCACTTCCTTGTGGGCCGGATCATTCTTTACGGACTCGGCAGCCACCTTGTCGAAAGACTGCACGTCGATGAGCCTTTCGATGAGTCCCTCTTCATGGAGCTTGACCATGTGGGCGGTGATGCCGCCGAGGGCATAGCTTGCCTTGATGCCTTTCTCTATCATGCTCTCGCGAATGAACTTGACGGCAGCAAGGGCTGCGCCTCCGGTTCCGGTCTGGATGGAGAATCCGTCCTTGAAGTAGCCGCTGTTTATGATTGCCTTTGCGGCAAGCCTTGCGAGAAGTATGTCACGAGGGTTCTTTGAGTCACGGATGGCTCCGGAAGATATCTTTGAGGAATCGCCTACCGAATCCACCACTACCACATAATCCACGTCATGCTCCGAGATAGAGTTCGGAGTATTCGGATAAGGCACCAGGTCATCGGTAAGGATCACGACCTTGTCAGCATAGCGCGCATCCGGCAGGGCATATCCCAGGGAGCCGCAGATTGACTTGGCGTTTTCGGAACGGCTGTATCCGCAGGCATTTCCGAGAGGGTCGCATGAAGGCGCGCCGAGGAAGGCGACGTCTATGTGAAGCTCTCCGCTGGCCACGGCAGCGCCTCTGGTACCATGGGACCGGAATATCACCGGTTCATCCATGAGGCCGCGGGAGATCTGTTCCGCGAGTTCTCCACGCACGCCGGAGGTCGTGATCTTCGAGATCACGCCGTTCTTGATATGGCCGACAAGCGGAGCATGTACGTCAGAGAGACTGGATGCAGCCAATGTCAGGCCCTTGATGCCAATTTCCGCGATCTTGTCGACTACCATGTTGACGATCTTGTCGCCGCCGCGGAAATGATGATGGAAAGAAATCGTCATTCCGTCCTTGAGACCGCTTTTGCGGATCGCATCCTCAAGGGAGACGACCTTGCAGCTTTCCTTCTGCAGGTCCCTGCGGAATGTAGGTATCTTCTGGCCGGGGCCCTGGTAAACCTTCTTGCCAAGCTTCGCAGCGGCCTCTCTTATAAGCTGTTCATTTGTCATAGCGCATCCTCCTCTGGTATTACCCCGGCCGCAACGGCAAGGGCGATTATTCTTTCAGCTCTTATCACTACCGGACGGTCGACCATCTTGCCGTTGACGGAAATCACTCCACTACCCCTCTGACGGGCTTCCTTGATTGCGGCGATTATGGTCTGGGCCTTGGCAATCTCCTTTTCGGTCGGAGTGAAGACTTCGTTGACCACGTCGATCTGGCGAGGGTTGATGATGGATTTTCCGTCGAAGCCGAGAGTCTTGATGAACTCTACCTCCTTACGGAAGATTTCCATGTCCTCGAGATTGGAGAATACTGTATCGAAGCAAGAGATTCCGGCGGCGCGGGCGGCGACTACTATCGTCTCTCGGGCGAGCTGGAGCTCGATGCCTTCGTTGGAGCGCATAGTCTTCAGGTTGGCGGTGTAGTCCTCGGCACCGAGGGCGATACCCATCATCCTGGACGATGCGGAGGCTATCTGGTAAGCGTTGACTATACCGAGGGCGCTTTCGATTGCGGCCATTATCTGGGTCCTGCCGACGCAGCCTATTTCTTCCTCGACCTTGAGTATCTCGGCTTCGAGTTCGCGGACTTCGTCAGCCGTTTCGGTCTTTGGCATACGAATAACGTCGACTCCGGCTTTGACAACGGCTTCGACGTCTTTCTTTCCATACGGAGTGCTCAGAGGATTGATCCTGACGACTCTTTCGATATTTCCGTAGTCTACGGTCTTGAGGGCATTGTAGACAAGAAGACGGGCGGCATCCTTTTCCGCCATCGTCACAGAATCCTCAAGATCGAGCATTATGGAATCAGGGCCATAGATATAGGCGTCCTGCATCATTCCGGGGTTATTGCCCGGAATGAACATCATTGTTCTTCTTAGTCTTTCCATGATTCCTTATTTCCAAACGTCCTTGCCTGAGGCGCGCACGGCGGCTGCCGTGACTCTCGCCCTTATAGTACAGTCGAGGGCGCCCTTGTCGATTGCCTTGACTTTGGCGTCACATATTCCGAGTCCTTCGAGCGTCTCGGAAATAACTTTCTTTATCTGTACGCCGAACTGGTCCGCTACCGAACTCTCAAGCTCTATCTCGAGCCCCTTCTTCTCGGCCGGATCGATCCTGATAAGGATATCTCCAGATTCGAACGTACCTGCTGATGCATTTTTTAGTTCCATGTTCTAGCAATAGTGTTATTAAACACTGCTAAATTAGCCAATTTTATTAATAAAAAGAAATCTCAAGCGCGGATTTTAAAGCAGAATATAAGCAATACGGCTTATTTCCCTATTAATCCGTAATCTCATCATCGCTTAATTCCTTAGGAATCACCGATTCCGGTCCGCTTAGTCTGCTGCCGGTCTTGATCTTGGCGGTGGAGCGCTTCGGAGCGATGCCAAGCTTCTCCAGCTTTCCTATCTTCTTGATCACCGACTGGTTAGAGTCGCTGAGTTTCTTCTTTGAGTCTTCATAGGCCGAAGAAGCCTTGCCCAGATAGTCCCCTATCTTGACATAAGATTCCATCCATCCCTTGAGCTGGGACATCAGTTCTTCCGCGGTCTTGTATACGTCGGAGATGTTCTTTTCCTGCTCATGCTGCTTCCATGCCATCTGGATCATGTTCAGCACAATTATAAGAGTCATCTGGCTGACGATAAGGATGTTGTTGTCCTTCGCCACCTGCCAGAGCCTCGGGGCTTCTTCAAGCATAAGGCGGAAAGCTCCCTCGACAGGGATGAACATGATGTTGTAATCAACTTTCCTGCGGCCTTCAGGGATGTAGCCCGCGTAATCCTTTACCTTCAGTTCGTTGACATGATCCTCGATGCTGCGGACATGAGCCTTGGCCAGCCTGGTCCTGTCCTCGACCGTCGTCGCCGCCATGTACTCGTTATAGGCGGTCAGGCTGACCTTAGAGTCGATGATGACTATTGTGTCGTCCGGATAGAAAACTTTGACGTCCGGAATCATGGTCCTGCCGCTCTCGGATTTGATTTCATGGCCGGAGTTGTCGGTCATCACTGACTGAGTCTCGAAGTGCACTCCTTCGGTCAGGCCGGCGTTCTTGAGGACGTCGGTGAGGAGCATTTCGCCGAAATCTCCCTGAACCTTGGAATAGCCGGTAAGCGCGTTGGCGAGATTGCGGGCCTCGTCCCCGACGGATTTGCTGCGGGTGTCGAGATCCTTGATGCTCTGTTCGAGGCGGGAGTGCCTCTCTATGGTGTCTTTCTGGCTTTCCTTGACGGCGTCGCTGAACTCTTTGAATTTCTCCTGGACAGGTTTCATCAGTTCGGAGATTGTCTGGGCGCTCTTTGCCTTGAAGGCCTCGCTCGTCTCCGTGGAAAGGTTCTTGAAGACTTCCTTCATCTGCTCGAGCTCTTTGGCATGCCTTTCAGAGGTCTCCTTCGCGGCTTCGCGCATCTGATTCTCATATTCCTCCTTAGCCTGCAGGCGGCTCTCCAGCACGGCTTTTTCGCGCTGGACATCGGCCAGTCTGTCCTGGAATCCGTCTTTGATTTTTTCGGCACGCGCCTGGAGACGGAAAATCAGTATCGCAGCTATGACAATGACTGCGACAAGAAGAATTATCAGAATTGTTTCGGTGCTCATCCGCAATGTATTTTAATCTTCCAAATATACGAAAATCCCTTGAAGTTTCTATCTTTGTAAGAGTTAATATGGCCATAAAACGCAGAAACAGACTTATCACGGCGGCAGGAGCAACGGCGCTTCTGCTGCTCTCCGTATGCGACCTGATACTCGGAGGTTCCGGAATCGGGGCTGCCGAGGCGCTTGGAGGCCTGTTCGGAGGAGAAGGGATAGCTTCCTCGATAGTTTGGAGCATCCGTCTCCCGAGGGTGCTCACGGCAATCGCTGCAGGAGCATGCCTGGCCCTCTCCGGAGCCCAGATGCAGTCAGTTTTCCGCAATCCTCTCGCCGATCCCCATATCATGGGCGTAAGCGGAGGCGCAGGCCTAGGAGCCGCGATAGCTACCCTGCTGATCTCAGGCACCGGGTTGCTTTCGGGATTCTCGTCCATGGCCGGTCTTACCGTTGCCGGAGCCGCATTCGCCGGAGCTATCCTGGCATCTGCCCTGATAGTGCTGGTCTCAAGCCGTTTCCGCAGCGGTACCACCCTTCTGGTTTTCGGCGTGATGCTCGGCTTCATATTCAGCGCCATCACCTCCATACTCGAGTATTCAGCCAGCGAAGAAAGCCTCAAGCTCTTCTATAGCTGGTCCGCCGGAAGCTTCTCCGGCTCAAGGACTTTCGAGACATTGACGATATTTGCCGCGTTGCTGGTCGGAACGGGGCTTTACACAAGCGGAGCCAAGGGTCTGGACATACTTCTTTTCGGGGAGGAATACGCCACTCTCGCTGGCGCCTCGGTGCGCCGGATACGCGGCGTCGCCATGGTCAGCAGCTGTCTGATGACGGCAGCGGCGACTGCATTCTGCGGGCCTCTGGGCTTCGTCGGAATCGTCTCTCCCCATATCGCCCGCAGGCTTCTCCGGAGTTCCGGTCACATGACCATACTTCCGGCCACTCTCATCACAGGCTCGGCCGTCTCGGTGCTGGCGGACATCATATCGCAGGCTCCCGGACTCCCGCTTCCGGTCGGCAGCACAATGGCCCTGATAGGCATACCGATAATACTCCTGATACTGATGAAGAAATGAGAATAAAGGACTTGAATATCGGACACAGGGGCAAGACCCTGGTTTCGGGCATCAGTTTCGAGACTGAGCCCGGAGAGTTCATTCTTCTCTGCGGTCCCAACGGCAGCGGAAAGAGCACCCTGCTGAGAGCTCTCGCCGGCAAGGACGCCATCATGGTACCGACAGGTGTCCCGAAAGTCAAGGGATTCACTCTCAGGGAGTTCATCGCCACCACCCTATACTCGGAAAGCGACTGGCGCGGCCGCATTTCTCCGGCCATGGCTTCGGACATCTCGAAGTCGCTGGAGTGTCTCGGAATTTCATCTCTCGCTGACAGGGACATCAGCACCCTGAGCGACGGAGAATTCCAGAAAGGCTGCATCGCATCGGCGCTCAGCCGCCATGCAAAGACGCTGCTGCTGGACGAGCCGACTTCATTTCTGGACGTCGACAACAAGTCGCTGATACTGCAGGCTCTCAGGGACATCGCAAGAAGTACGGGCACCACCGTGATCATGGCTTCTCACGACCTGGCACCCGCACTCAGCTGCGCGGACCGCGTCTTCGGCATCACCGCCGACCACCGCTTCCTCGCCTCCTCCAGCCGCCTCTCCGACTCGGGACTTTCGGCCTCCGAAGTAATCTCCGCCTGCTTCTCCACCTATTCGTCCCGATAAGGGATTCAGCGAACTAACGGTAGATGTCAGAGAGTTTCAGCTCGACTATGCGGCCGCGTTCCCGAAGCGCGTCCATAGGCAGATTCTTCTTGTCTCCGATTATGAAATAAGAGCAAGGAGCATTGCCGATACTCTTTTCATGGTAATCCAGGACGTCTTGCTTGGTTATTCCCGGAAGGCCTCTTACTACGGAGGCGTCATCATCCTCTCCATATCCGAACAATTCCAAATTCGCGACATATTCAGGCAAAGCCCTGAACGAAGGATAGCCGTTATTGGCGCGGGAAATGATAGAGCGGACTGCTGAATCGAAGCACAGATCAGTCATCGGCATCGTACGGATGAGGGAATCCACCAGTTCAAGAGCCTGAGGGAATTTATCAGCCTGAGTACCATAGTAGGTTATGAATGCAGAAGGAGAGGATACATTCGGAAGTGGCTTCTGAAGCGTACTGGAAGAAGTATATGCAAGAGAACGGAATTCACGGACTTCCTGGAACATGATCGAAGCCATGGAACCGCCATAGCATTCCTGCATAAGGCCGAGCAGTGCGCTGTCATGGTCATTCTCCGGAGTAGCGACATTCTGGTAAGTTATCGACATCACCTGGCGCGCTCCCGGGACATTGTAAATATAGACCACAGGCTGTTCATATTTTCTGTAAGCGAAAAATGAACTCTCAGGTTTTCCGGAAGGACATTCCACATCAAGATGGCCGGAAATCTCATTGACGACTTCCTCTGGAGAAAGGCCTCCGGAATAGACTACATCGAAATCATATTCAACCAGGCTGTTGAAAAGCTCTTTCATCCCTTTCAGACCTAGAGATTTGAGATCTTTTTCTGTCGGCTGCCTCAGAAGAGGTGACTGGTTCCCTAATAGAGAATAATTAAACATACCATTGAAGATGGCTGAATTGCCACTGCTCCTGAATGCATTCCTGGACATCTTCGTATCGGAAATCACCGTATTGAGCGCACTTTTTTCCGGCTTGAAATCCTTCATAAAGTGGCGGAGCAGGTCGAGGGAAGGTCCTATACGGTCATCAAAGCCAGTCAGAACCATCTCCAAGGTATGGTTCTTATCTTTAAAAGACAAGTCCGAACCCAGCTCGGCAAGACTCATTGAAAAATCATGGGCGGACAGGCTGTCGGTCCCCGAGAGGCCAAGAAGCTGTGTCAAAGGACAGATCATAGGTTCCTCGAAAATACCCTTGTTGATCCGGACGGTCAGTTCAAAGACATCATTGACCGGGTTCCCGTTATAGTAAAGCGTCACATGGTCATTAACTGCGACTTTCCGGATATCATTATTCATATCCACCAGTCTTGGAGGAAGAGTGTCATAAGGCATCTCCATCAGTCTGGTGGCATAATCCGATACCGCATTGCCATTCTTCGGCGAAAGAGTCTCGTATGAAGGAGCTTGCAGATTATCCTTCGGATAGGTTCCTCTGACTTTATGGAAACGTATACGATTGTCGCCCAGATATTTATTGCTTACCCTGACTATATCCTCCGAAGTAAGCGAAGATATCGACTCCACCTGGGAAAGATAAGAATCCCACGACCTGTCCTGGGACATCACGTCTATCATGATAGAGAACCTTGACTCGGACGTTTCCAGGCACCTTTTATATGATTTGACAATATCATATTTCAACGACTCGAAATCCTTCTCCGCAAAATCGCCGGCCTTCAGTCTTTCCACTTCCTTGAAGCACCGCGCCTCAGCCTTTTTGAGAGATCCGAAAGGAATTCCGGGAATCGTTATCATGGCAATAAGCCCCATTTCGTCAAAAAAGTCCAAGACTGAGACCTCTCCAGCCAGGACCTTGCCGTTATTTATGAGGGAATCCAGACTTCCGGTACTGAAACTGTTGTTCAGGAGGCTGAGAGCGAGTTCCATTGCAGGATAATCGGCATCCTTGGCTGCAGGACCGTTGAACACGTTCAGCGACGCCTTGATCATAGGGAAATTAACTTTTATAGGATAATCTTCCCGGGACGAGAAATCCGGCACAGGTACAGGAATCCTTTCCGGCTTATCGCCCCGCGGAATCCGTCCGAAGGTTGATTCCAGCAGAGGCAATATCGACGAAGCATCTATGTCTCCGGCAAGGATCAGTCCCATGTTGCAGCCCACATAATACTTGTTGAAGAACTTCTTCATCTCGGAAAGACTTGGATTCTTCAGGTTATCTGTAGTTCCGATTATAGATTTGCTGTATGGATTCTCATCCCCAAGTTTCTCCAGCATCTTCTCGAGAATCATGTCAAACTGGGAATCGGCTGCCGCGTTCTTCTCCTCATATACTGCTTCAAGTTCGCTCTGGAAAAGCCTGAAAACAGGGTTCAGCAGCCTATGGCTATTGAGTTCGGCCCACTGCGCAATAAATTGCGGAGAAAAAGAATTATGGTAGCATGTACAGTCATAAGACGTGAAGGCATTGAGCTTTGTGCCTCCGATATTGGCCGTAAGACGGTCGAATTCATTCGGAATCGCATAGTCCAGCGCCTTGATGCTAAGACGGTTGATCTCCTTCTGGAGAGAATCCCTTTTTACGCTGGAGGATGTTGCGGCGATGAGGTCGTAACAAGTCTCGATAGAATCAAGATAGACCTTCTCTGAAGCATAGTCGATGGTACCGATGTCCTCCGTACCTTTGAAGAGCATATGCTCCAGATAATGGGCCATTCCGGTCCCGGCGCAATCCCGGCCTCCGGCCTTGACGACTACGGCCCCATGGACTACCGGCTGCGAATGGTCTTCGTTAAGCCAGACTTGCATTCCGTTTGACAATTCATACTGGTGGACAACTAACGGTCCGCTACTCTGCGCAGAAACAGCTATTGTCGCTGAAAGCGCGCAAGACAAGATTGATAAAAAAAACTTTTCCATTGAGACTTAATGATTACGTCCCTCGTCTATCAAATAATCTGCCATAATGAAAAAAGGAGACATCCTTTCGGAAGCCTCCTGAATTTCGATCCAAACAAACAACGTCCGGAGAGAGATGACTAGAATCTATCCTCTGAAGAAACGCTGAGTTTTTTGCGGCCATGACGACGACGTGCAGCAAGTACACGACGGCCGTTAGGGGTTGACATACGCTCGCGGAAACCGTGCTTGTTTATACGCTTGCGCTTTGATGGTTGGCATGTTCTTTTCATCGTTATCTGTTTTTTTATTTATTCTTATCAGGCCGAAAAAACCAGTTTTCCGGAAATAGGACTGCAAAGGTAGTTATTTTATGTGGATTTGCAAATTATTTTTCTATTTCAATCACAAACTTTTCCTTAAAATATTCGTCCTTCAGCCAAGTTTCAATCGGCCAGGTCGAAACTGCTCCGGTACGGAGTCTGTTCTTCTTCATCAGTTCTGCAATTTCCGGGACTATGTCCCCTCCCTTGAGATACAGAATACTTCTGGAGAACTTGCCCTTCACCCATGGATAGAAATTGTCCAGCGAGGTCACGGCGCGGGAAACGACATGATCGAAAACCTGCGGCAGCGATTCTGCACGGGCATTGACGGTGGTCACGTTGCCCAGGGAAAGAGCCTTGGACACTTCCGATGCCACGATTATCTTCTTGCCCACGGAATCGCAGAGGGTAAAGCGCACATTCGGAAACATTACCGCGAGAGGAATCCCCGGAAAGCCGCCGCCGGTGCCCAGGTCGAGCACGGACGCGCCTTCGGTCCATGCGGAATACACCTCCGGCCTGCGTCTCTTCAGATACGAGGCGATCGCAAGAGAATGCAGCACATGGTGCAGATAAAGGCCGCCTATGTCTTTTCGGGAAATCACGTTGATCTTGGCGTTCCACTCCTCGTACAGGGCCTCCATGGCCTCGTACTTCCCAAGCATCTCCGGAGTCAGCTCCGGAAATTCAGCGACAACTATATCTTCGAATTCTTTGAAATTCATTCTTCTTCCATATCAAGCATCATCTGGACTATCAGGCCCTTAGCCCTGCTGATGCGGGTTTTTACTGTATTGATAGGCAGCCCTGCCTTCTCCGAAATCTCCTTGTATCCGAGATTGTCCACAAAGCACATGGATGCGACCTCGCGATACAGGTCCGGAAGCCCCTGGACACAACTCAGGAAGTTCTCATGGTCCTGCGAACTTATGATCTCGTCCTCCGGGCTGACATTGTCCTCAGGGACGTCTATATGCTCCAGGTCGGAGTAGTCGATCGGCATCTTGTCTTTGTTGCGGCCGCGCACTTTGTCCTTGTCGAGGTGGTCGAAGGCCGTGTTGCGGGCTATAGTGAATATCCAAGTCGAGAACTTGTTGCTCGGCTTGTATGATTCCAGCTGCTTGAAGGCCTTCTCGAAGCTCTCCATACAGATATCCTCAACTTCCTCCTGTTCCTGGATGAAGCGTGAGATGTGGGCGAATACGCCCTTATGGTAACGTGCATAAATCGTGAAGAAAGCGGCCTCGGCCTCGGGGCCGCCACCTAACGCCATCTCCACAAGAGATCCGTCGTCATGATCAGTGAGCTTCAAGCCAGTTTTTGCCATAGTTACATTCCACAGTTAAAGGTATTGACAAGGTAATTACGTTCTCCATTTCCGCTACAACTATCCTGCCGAGTTCCTCGATTTCTTCCGGCACGGCATCGAAAAGAAGCTCATCATGGATCTGAAGTACCATCTTGCTCTTCAGTCCCGCCTCGCGGATGCGCTTGTCGACGCTTATCATCGCAAGCTTGATGATATCGGCTGATGTGCCCTGAATAGGAGCATTTACGGCATTCCTCTCGGCCAGAGCCCTTATGGTAGCGTTCTTCGCCGTTATGTCCGGAAGATACCTCCTGCGTCCGAAGACTGTCTCGACATACCCCTTTTCGCGAGCGTCCGCAATAGTCTTGTCGATGGAGGTCCTGATCGAAGGGAAGGCGGCGAAGTAATCGTCGA
>JAEEGK010021367.1_pt1 | contig 13675 bp, 15 predicted proteins | sample 8958771 | NCBI WGS metagenome assembly JAEEGK01 (sample SAMN16246547, study PRJNA631951) | gut metagenome | biome: gut microbiome; feature: rumen; material: SC-attached | host: Bos | place: Iran: Karaj | collected 2018-10 | reverse complement strand
AAGGCTGGGAATTCTTCGTTCTTGGCTCCCCTGAAAGGGGAGCTGTCAGCGAAGCTGACTGAGGGGTTAAATTCTGATTTATGTTAGTATCTACTATAACACGATATTACCGCACTGTCAATAGAAATGCCATAGTACTTCTGACGACAAATCAGAAATACTATGGCATAAATCTTCTATATCAGCATCTCATATATCGGGGGCGCTCACAATATCCGTTTCGTCAGTCAGCGGCTTATTTCTTGCCCTTGCCGTTCTTCGCAGAGCTGTCCGCGCTTTCCTCAGCGGGCTTCTCTGCCTCTGCGGATGCTGTTTCCTCTGCGGGTGCTGCGGATGCTGCAAGCTGTGCCTTCTTCTTTCTGTTGGAGACGACGAGCGCCGAAATAAACACAGTGATGAAGTAAACTGCCAGCAGAATCAGCTCAATGGCAAATGTCAGCTTGATCGCGTCCTTGATGCCGTCCACAATGACCTCGCGTGCAGAGTAGCTTGCCGGCACGAGGATGTTGTAGGAATCGGTCAGCGAGTAGTTCTGATAGTAGTCATCCGCGGTCTTCTCAACGAGCTCGATGAGATTCTCAACCTTCCCGCTGACATTATCCAGATCCGTCTCGACCTTCTTCACCTTGTCGGTCGAGCCGACGGTGGACTTGCGGAGCACGGCAAGGCGCTGATTGTAATACTCAATGCGCTGCGCGGTCTCCGAGAGATTTGTCTGGATGGAGAGCTTCTGTGCGATCATGTTGTCATACTGCTCGGAAGCGGTTGTGGTCTCCATATTGGTGTCGTTCGCAAAGACATAGACGCTGTCCTTCTGATAGCTCTCGATGGACTCCTTCGTGGAAGCCAGACGCTCCTCGTAGACAATCTTCTGTCTGGAAAGATCCTCGATGCGGTATTCATAGAACGCCTGGAGACGGTCCTTGTCCTTCGTGACATTGTTCTGGGTGATATAGGACGAGATGAGGTCGAGGTCATTCTCACGGATCGTATCAATGGTGGTGCGCAGGTCTGCGAAGGTGAAGCCGGTCACATTCGAGCGGAAGCGGATGGTATCATCCTTCGAGAGCGAATTGACATAAGAGCGGAGCTTGGAGAGGTTGTCGCTCATGATGTCCACGGCTTCTGCATAATCATAATCGGTATAATTGATGACCTTGAGCGAGTTGCCGAGTGCATCATTGTAGCCGAACTCACGGATGAAATAATCGCGGTAGGCTTCGGTCATTTCGTTGAGGAGCTGTGCCGCAACATCGCGGGAAAGCCCGGTTTCGCTGTAATCGAACTTGAGCTGATACTGCGTGGAGAACCAGGAGACATCCAGCATCTTTTCTGCCGCATTCAGCGAACCGCTCTGCGCGTTCTCATAGAGATAGGAATAGGTTGTGATGCGGTCCATCGCATCGCTGGGGACAATCGGGCTGATCACAACGCCGTGGCGGACACTCTCCAGGAGCTGCGCCTCAAGGCCGCATTCCTTCAGCGCTGCACTGATGACCTCCGGCGCCTTGAGCTTGTCCGGCTGGAATTCCGAGCCGTCGGGGTTCTTGCCGTTCTCAATGCCGGAATAGGTAAATCCGACGAGCGCCGTGACCGGCTTTGCAGGCGATGCATCCAGCAGCACATAGATACCCGCAATCAGACCGCCGGCGATGACGGAGACCAGAAACCACGGAAGCAGGAAGCGCTTGAACTGCCGGAGGATCTCACTCAGCGAAAGCGTGATTGCCTCCTGATCCTGCTTTTCCTCATTGGACAGCGTCACATTTAAGTAATGCGCGTTTTCCTGAACATCATTCATTTTTGAAGCCATAAGGCACCTCCCGATTGTCAATCAGATGATACAGTACACTTATTTTAGTATAACACAATCACAGGCGGATTGCAAGCAAAACCGCAGGCCGCGGCGATTTTCTCTTTTTTGCACAAAGTCTCAGGGAGAACACGCATTTTTCGTGTAAATGCGCATGTCCTGTGCAATCAGCCAAAAGAAAACGGTTTCCGTTTCCGTGCATTTTTCTGAAAAATAACTTGACACATGCAAAAAAATATGGTATGATAAACGAAATAGAGCAAAGGAGGCAGACATCATGCTGCATGCAAGAGATATGAACGATGAAGCAAAATATCAGGAGCTCAGAGCGCTCGGCGACGATCTTGAGGTTCTGCTCCAGAGCACGGAACATTCCGAGCAGGAGAAGCAGGAGAAGATGATCGACTACCTGAACCTGCTCTATACAGAACGCGCTGCCGATATCGGCGTGGATTTCAGCGAACGTCTGCTGGAGCGTGTCGCAAACGCAATGGAAGCCCATCCGACTGCCGATGTCGCGGTCGATCAGCTCTATGCCTGTATGCTCGTGCAGCAGTTTCACAGCATGAACTGTGATCTCTGGCGGGCACATCCCGCGATCATGCGGACACAGAATGCACTCACGATGCTGGAAACAGACAGCAGATGGTCGGACTGCCTGCGCTACTGTCAGCAGACCGCAGGCTCCTACGCAGAGGCACGCTGGTGGCCGGAGGCGGTCGCCTATGCAAAGCGTGCGCATGAATGTGTGCGGCAGCTTCTGAAGCAGGGCGTGACCGTGCTGGAAAACGGCGAGCTGCTGGATCTGCGCGACAGCGCCTATACGATTTGCAGCTATGCGCAGAACACGGCGGAGGGCATCAGCGACAAGCTCACAGAGCAGCTTTTGCAGGATCTCGGCACAGAGGGCATGACCGCTGTGGCACAGGAGATTGAGGAGGCGCGTGCAGACAATGTGATCAATGACCCGGTGGAGCTGACGCCGGAGTATCTGGCGATCCGCTATGAGCTGGAGGAGAAGATTGACGACGCGCTGGAGCATGAGCGCGGGTATTACGACTACTGCAAGGAATACTGGATGGCAAAGCGCATGATCCTGCGCAGCGATTACGGCATCCGCTGGAAGTCCCCTGCCGCCCTGAACCCCAACGTCGAATTCCACTAAGCCCGGAGCCCGGGCTGGCGTTTCCCTCCGGGGGCATCAGCCGAAGACGCCCAATAACAGACCATTGACGCTGCTGTTCGCAGCTATTGGACATACCGTTCGCCCTGCATGTATTCTTCTATCGCGGGCGAAGTCAAGCACGCAAAAGGCACGAACAGTGCCGTGTCTCGCTGTGACAGGGAGAAGGCTGCTGCCGTGCCCGCAGGCAAAACGCCAGCACGGGCTCCGTGCCGCTGCTGTTCGCAGCTATTGGAAATACCGTTCGCCCTGCGTGTATTCTTCTTCGTGGGTGAAGGTAATCAAGAGAAAGGCACGAACAGTGCCGTGTCTCGCTGTGACAGGGAGAAGGCTGCTGCCGTGCCCGCAGGCACAATATTTGTCAGAAAGCCTACGCAAATACGCGAGAGGCATGAAAAAGGGATAGGGATTGATAAGGGCAAGCCCCCGGCACATCTGTACCGGGGGCTCTGTCTGTCTTTTTTATTCTCCCTTTTCAGAAAAGCGTTCCAGCGATAAACCAGCATTTAGCGGAGTAACCCCGCCACCGCCGCCACCGGCGGCGGTCCCCCTCCCCTTTCAGGGGAGGCAAGGTAAAGCGCTCCTCAAAGGCTGGGAATTCTTCGTTCTTGGCTCCCCTGAAAGGGGAGCTGTCAGCGAAGCTGACTGAGGGGTTATATTCCGATTTATCTCAGCAGCACAACTCCGGGAAGAAACATTTTATTTCTCAGAAAGCCGCAGCAGCGGGCGCACACGCATCGCAATCAGCAGCGCGACCACCACGCTCAGGATATCCTTCAGGATGAACGGCGCGGAAACTGCCATCACAGTCTCGCCGAAGCCCATGTGCGTCACCAGCATGAACTGGAAAATACCCGCCGCGTGGCAGACAACCAGACCGAGCAGCGAGAGCAGCAGCGAGGGCACCGTCTTCTTGCTGAGCGCACCGAGCACCGCCAGTGCGATAAAGCCGAAGAGAAAACCGCCCGTCATGCCGATCAGCACCTGAAAGCCGCCCGAGAGCCCCGCAAAGACCGGGACGCCGACTGCGCCGAGCAGCAGATAAACAGCAATCGCTGCCGCCGCAAACTTCGGTGCAAGCAGGAAGCCGCAGAGCGCGACTGCAAAGGTCTGGAGCGTGACAGGCACGCCGCCGGGCATCGGGAACTGAATCTGCGAGCACACTGCGATGATCGCCGCGCAGAGCGCTGCCGCAACCATGTCTTTTGTCTGAATTTTCGTTTGTGTCATGGGTTTATCCTCCTGAATGTTGTTATGATTCGACAGTGATGCTGTCAAGCACTGCATCGAGCAGGGGCTCATTCTCCTCGCCGGCGGGGAGCCCCCGCTGGCATTTTTCTCAAGTCAACTGACTATCCCGCGCCAGCCTGCGCACCGGCGACGGCGCTGCTCGCGCCTGTTTCAGTAGGTATTCTATCAGCGAAGCCGGTGCAATCAAAAGCTGCGAACAGCAGCGTCATACCTAATTGTTGAGCACTCTCTGCTGCGCCTCCCGGAGGCACATTGCCAGCCCGGGCTCCGGGCTTATTTCTGGTATGCGCCGATCTTGCGGAACTTCCCGTAGCGTGCGTCCAGCATCTCAGAAACAGGCATCGCCTGAAGTCTCGTGATCTCGCTGAGCAGATATTTCTTCAGCGCCGAGCAGATCTCACGCTCGGTCTTCCCCTGCTCGGGAATGATCTTCTCAATCACATCAAACGATTTCAGATCATAGGATGTGAGCCGCAGATGCTCTGCCGCATCCGCCGCCTTGGAAGCATCCTTCCAGAGAATCGACGCACAGCCCTCCGGCGAAATGACCGAATACACGGCGTTTTCAAGCATCACAGCCGTGTCGCAGACGCCCAGTGCAAGCGCACCGCCGCTGCCGCCCTCGCCGACAACCACAGAGATGATCGGTGTTCTGAGCCCCATCATCGCAAAGAGATTCTCCGCAATCGCAAGACCCTGCCCGCGCTTCTCCGCGTCAATGCCGCAGTAAGCGCCCGAGCTGCCGATGAAGCAGATCACAGGGCGGTGGAATTTCTCCGCCTCCTGCATCATGCGGAGCGCCTTGCGGTAGCCCTCGGGCTCCGGGCAGCCGAAATGCCGCTTCATGCGGTCCTCGATCGTGTCGCCGCGCTCCATCGCAATCACCGTGACGGGAATGCCGTTTAAGAAGCCGATGCCGGAAACAATCGCTGCATCATCGCCGAATCTGCGGTCTCCGTGCAGCTCGATGAAGTCGTCGATCATATGGTCGATATAGAACATGCCCATCGGGCGCTTGCTGTTTCTTGCCGCCTGCACGCGCTGATAGGCGGTCATGGTGTCATTTGCTGCCATCGTTCAACGCTCCTTTCCGGCGGCTGCTGCCGCGTCCGTGTTGTGCAGCGAGAGCAGCTTGCCGAGCGTATAGCGCATTCTGCCGCGCTCCTCGATCATATCGACAAAGCCGTGCTCGAGCTGGAATTCCGCACGCTGGAAGCCCGCGGGGAGCTTCTCGCCGGTGGTCTGCTCAATGACGCGCTGACCCGCAAAGCCGATCAGTGCCTTCGGCTCCGCGATGATGATGTCGCCGAGCATCGCAAAGCTCGCCGTGATGCCGCCCGTGGTCGGGTCGGTGAGCACAGCGATATACAGCAGCCCTGCCTCGCTGTGGCGCTGCACCGCGCCGGAGACCTTTGCCATCTGCATGAGGGAGAAGATGCCCTCCTGCATTCTTGCGCCGCCCGAGGTGATAAAGCCGATGACCGGGAGCCCCTGTGCGGTCGCTTTCTCGAAGATGCGTGTGATCTTTTCGCCGACCACAGTGCCCATGCTGCCCATCATAAAGGCGCTGTCCATGATAAAGAGACCGCAGCTGTGCCCCTCGATCTTCGCAGTGCCCGTGATGACGGCTTCGGTCAGTCCGCTCGATTTCTCCGCCTTGTCGATCTTCTGTGCGTAGTCGGGGAATTTGATCGGATCCTTTGTTTTCAGCTTCTTGTCAATCTCTGTAAAGCTGCCCTCGTCGGCGATCATCGAAAGGCGCTCATAGGCGCGCATTCTGAGGTAAACACCGCAGCCCGGGCAGATGCAGTCATTTTTCAGATACTCGTCATAGGGGATCTCCATGCCGCATGCCTTGCAGACACGCGGCGGCATATCCGCAGGGCTCTTTGAGAAGCCGCCCAGAATGTTATCTAAAATACCCATTATCCGTTATTCCTCCGATTTCGGCTGCACGACAAACGAAAACTCTGCGCTCACGCATTTTTTGCCGTCCACAAAGCCCTCGCCCTTTGCAAAATAGAAGGGCGGTCTTGCCTTGGTGATCTCGCAGACGGTCTCAAAGGTATCGCCGGGCTCCACGGGATGCTTGAAGCGCACCTTGTCAAGCCCCGCAAAGAGCGTCAGCGGCTGGGAGCCGTCCGGCTGGCGGTCGAGGCAAACACAGACCGACTGTGCCATGATCTCGCAGAGGATGACCCCCGGCACGACCGGATGCCCCGGGAAGTGTCCGTCCAGGAACCACTCCTTGCCTGTGATATGCTTTTTGCCGTGTGCCTTGCCGTCGATCAGTTCTGCTTCATCCAGCAGCAGCATGCTGTCTCTGTGCGGCAGCAGCTCCATGATTTCCTGTTTGTTCATATGGGTTCCTCCAGTTTATTCTCTGCGGTCAGACTCGGGATACGGGCTCCAACCGTCCCAGAACTTAAGCGTGACCAGAATCTTGCCGAGATAGTTTATGTAATATTCAAAGCTCTCCGCCTTCATCAGAACACCCGCATCACTGTGCATATCGCCGCGGACAGGCACGCAGATGCTGCATGCAGGAACTTCCTCTTCGTCATAATCCCATGACTCGTCCTCGGCAGATTCCTGTGGAATGACCGCGTGCTGCGGGATATACCACGGAATATCGCACGGATCCTCCGGCACAAATTTCCACTTCCGTACAATGCGCTCTATGATGCTGACCAGCTTTTTGCCGTCGTTTTCTTCCCAGAAGTTATTTTCCAGCGTCACATAGGCATCGTCAAAGGCTTCCTCCGTCACATCGGTCACAATCGCAAGCTGAATGCGCTTTCCTTTTTTCTTCAGAAATCTTGCAAGCGTCACCGCGCCCCTGCCGTTTTCCTCTTCATCCCCGGTGAATGCAAACACGATATGCTCCGCAAATCCGAACTGCATCATATGATACACAAGTGCAGCATCGGTCGCGGCATTGTCAAAGGTACCGCGCAGCATCTCGCCGTCACCGTCTGCTTCCTCGGCAAAAAAGCGCGTCAGATGGGATTCGCAGTCAACATGAGCAGAGAAGACCACAAGCGTCTCCGGGAGCTCCTCCAGCGGCTTTCTCGCATAGAGATGGCAGAGGGCATCTGTCTCAACGCGGATATACTCCGAATCCTTCAGCAGCGCGGCAATGGCATCGAGCCGGTCTGTGACAGTGAACACGCTGCCGTTGTCACGGCAGGGCACCATCATACATTGCAGAACACGCATCATGTCATCATTCAGGCGCATTGCATTCTCCTCCGAATTGTATTTTCAGTGTGGCTGATGTTTCTTACACCTTTGTAAATGCAAGGCAGGCATTGTGTCCGCCGAAGCCGAGCGAGGTCGAGAGCGCGAGGGAAAGCTCCGTTTCGAGCGCAGTGTTCGGGGTGTAATTGAGGTCGCACTCGGGGTCTGCTTCCTTGTAGCCGATGGTCGGCGGGATGATGCCCTCCCTGAGTGCAAGGATCGCAGCAATCGCTTCGATTGCGCCTGCCGCGCCGAGCAGATGCCCTGTCATCGACTTGGTGGAGCTGATGTGCAGCTTGTAAGCGTCATCGCCAAAGGCATTCTTGATTGCCTTTGTCTCGGTCTTGTCGTTGAGCGGGGTGCTGGTGCCGTGTGCGTTGATATAGATTTCGCCGGGATCGCCCTTGAAGCCTGTCTCCGCGACTGCGTCTGCGATTGCCTTGCCGGAAGCCTTTGCTTCGCTGTCCGGGGCGGTCACATGATAGGCGTCGCATGTGCTGCCGTAGCCTGCGACCTCCGCGTAGATCTTTGCGCCGCGTGCCTTTGCGTGCTCATATTCCTCAAGCACGAGCGCACCGGAGCCCTCGCCCATGACAAAGCCGTTTCTGCGCTTGTCGAAGGGGATCGACGCAGTGTCGGGATCGGTGCTGTCGGTGAGCGCCTGGCAGTTGATGAATCCCGCCATTGAGAGCGGATGGAGCACAGCGTCCACGCCGCCTGCGATGATCGCGTCTGCGTAGCCGTGACGGATCGCACGCATTGCCTCACCGATTGCGTTGGTGCCGGTTGCGCAGGCTGTGGTGATGTCCATGCAGGGACCCATCGCCTTGACGCGGATGGCGATATTGCCCGCGCCCATGTTGGAGATCATCTTGGTGATGAAGAAGGGCGAAACGCGGGAAGCGCCGCGGGTCAGCAAAGTGTTGTGCTCATTGCAGAAGGTCTCGAAGCCGCCGATGCCGGAGCCGAAATAGACGCCGAGGCGCATCGGGTCAATCGCACCCTCGATGCCCGCATCCTGCACTGCCTGTGCGGCTGCTGCGAGTGCATAGCGCTGATAGAGGTCTGTCTGGCGCACCATTTTCGCGTCCATGTAAACCTTCGGGTCGAAGTCCTTTACCTCTGCGGCGAGCTTTGCTTTGAGGTCGGCGGTATCAAACCGCGTGATGAAATCAATGCCGTTCTTGCCGGCTTTCAGACCGTTCCAGTATGCCGGAACATCGTTGCCCAGCGGGGTGACTGCACCCATGCCGGTCACGACGACTCTTCTGTTGCTCATAGTATCCTCCGTTACTCAATTTGCAATGCGCAATTTATGAAATCGCCAGTCCTCCGTCGATGCGGATGACGGTGCCGGTGATATAATCCGACTCCGGGGACGAAAGGAACGCTGCGAGATTCGCAACATCCTCCGGGGTGCCCGCTCTGCCCATCGGAATCGAGGCGAGATAATCCTCTCTTGCCTTATCGCTGATCGCCGCCGTCATATCGGTCGCGATGAAGCCCGGTGCGATTGCATTGCAGGTAACGCCGCGGGACGCAAGCTCGCGTGCTGTGACCTTCGTGAGCGCCATGACGCCCGCCTTCGATGCCGCATAATTCGCCTGACCTGCCGTGCCGAGCATACCCGACACAGACGCCAGATTGACAATCTTGCCGTAGCGCTGCTTTATGAATGTGCGGTAACACGCCTGAATCATATTGAATGTGCCCTTGAGATTCGTATTGATGACCGCATCGAAATCCTCCGGCTTCATGCCGAGAATCAGCGCATCGCGGGTGATGCCCGCATTGTTCACAAGGATCGTGATATTGCCAAGATCGCTGAGGATCTCCTTCACGACCGCCTTGCAGTTTTCCGTGTCGCCGACATTGCAGGCATAGACCTTCGCTTTGACGCCGTAGGTCTCGCTGAGCTGCTTTGCGTGTGCAAGCGCAGTCTCCGAGCAGGTGAGATCGAGGATTGCGATGTCTGCGCCGAGCGATGCGAGCTTGTCGCTGATCGCTGCGCCGATGCCTCTGCCGCCGCCTGTGATGACAGCCGTCTTTCCGTTCAGCATGATTCTGTTACCGCCTTTACTGTTTCTGCCAGCGTCTCTGCGCTGTCCACATTATAGATCCGCACATCCGCGGAAATTTTCTTCACAAGTCCGCTGAGGGTCTTGCCCGCGCCGACCTCGATGAAGTCGGTGAAGCCGTCTGCGATCATGTGTTCGATCGTCTCCTGCCAGCGCACGGGATTGCACATCTGCTTCCCGAGTGTCTCCGCGACATCGCTTTCATAGGGCAGTGCCGTGAGATTTGCATAGACCGGGACGCGGGGCGCGTTGAACGACTGCGCCGAAAGGTAACGCCCGAACTCCGCTGCCGCCTCTGCCATGAAGGGCGAATGGAACGCCGCGCTCACAGCGAGCGGGATACATCTGCCGCCGAGCTCCTTGATCTTCGCGGTGAAGGCGGGCATGCTCTCCGAGAGACCCGACACAACGGTCTGACCGGGGCAGTTGAAGTTGACGGCATAGAGCTCTCTGAACTCCGCTGCGGTCTTTGCGACGGTCTCCGCATCGAGCTTCACGACCGCACACATCGCGGTATCTGCCGCTTCTGCCGCCTCCTGCATGAGTTTTCCGCGGGTCGAGACAATGCGGAAGCCGTCCACGGGGGAATAGACCTCTGCGAAGGCAAGCGCCGCGATCTCACCGAGCGAGAAGCCTGCTGCGGCGTCTGCGTGAATGCCTGCCTCCTCGAGCGCGAGTGCCGCTGCGAGATCGACAAGATAGAGGCAGGGCTGGGTGTTCTCGGTGCGTTTGAGCTCCTCGGGCGTGCCCTCGAAGGACTGCGCCATTGTGCCCGGGCGGACGGTCTCCGCCGCGTCATAGAGTGCCTTTGCAGCGGGGCTCTCCGCATAGAGCGTTTTGCCCATGCCGGGATACTGTGCGCCCTGTCCGGCAAATAAAAATGCGATTTTCTTCATGTGTTTTCCAGTCCTCCGATCTTTCGCACAGCGTGCGAATCTCATCCGTCAGGATTTCATTGCGAAGCTATTTCATTGCGAAGCAATTTCATTCTCATGCTTTCGGTTCCCTATGAACAGAAAAGAAGAAACGAAATGAAATCCCTGCGGGATGAAATCCTGACGGATGAAATGCTGCGCATGAAATTCCTTCGGAAATGAAGTCAGCGCGGGCTCCGCGCCGACTTTACGACAGCAGTTCCTCCGCCTTCTGCATGATCTCCGCGATCATCTCAGCAGCGGGCTGCTCGGTGTTCACCATGCCCGCGACCTGTCCTGCGAGGAAGCAGCCGCGCTTTGCATCGCCCTCCAGCACTGCCGCACGGAGCGTGCCGACTGCCATCTGCTCTAAGTCCGCATCCGAAATATCCGTATACTCCGCCTTTGCGTAAGCACGGGAGAACGGCGATTTCAGCGAGCGCACCGGATGCCCCAGCCGCTTGCCTGTCACGACCGTCGAGGTGTCCTTTGCCTTCAGGAGACGCGCCTTGTATTCCGGGTGAATGCTGCACTCTGCCGCCGCAAGGAAACGGGTACCGATCTGCACGCCGCATGCACCGAGCATCACGGCTGCTGCAAGACCTCTGCCGTCTGCGATGCCGCCCGCTGCGATCACGGGGATCTGCACGGCGTCGCACACCTGCGGGACAAGCGCCATCGTTGTCATTTCACCGACATGCCCGCCGGACTCCGTGCCCTCTGCGACCACTGCGTCTGCGCCGGACTGCTCCATCAGAGCCGCCATAGCTGCCGTGGAAATCACAGGAATCACCTTGATGCCCGCTTCGTGCCACATCGGAATATATTTTGCGGGATTGCCCGCGCCGGTCGTCACAACGGCGACCTTCTTCTCCGCGACCAGCTCTGCGATCGCGTCAATATTTGCTCCCATCAGCATGATATTCACGCCGAAGGGCTTATCTGTGAGTGTGCGGCAGAGGTCGATCTCGGCTGCGATTTTCTGCACATCTCCGCTTGCCGCAGAAATGATGCCGAGCCCGCCGGCATTGGAAACCGCCGCGGCGAGCTTTGCATCCGAGATATGTGCCATGCCGCCCTGCATGATCGGGTATTTTGTCCCGATCAGATTGCAGAGAACATCTGTTTTCTTCATATTACTGCTTGCCGTCCACATAAGCGATCAGCTCTGCGACAGACTTGCCTGCCTCCTGCGGATTGATCTCCACGCCGAGCTCATCCTCCATCTCCATCATGATCTCAACAGCCTCAAGGGAATCGACGCCGAGATCTGCAAAGGTGGTCTCCTCGGTGATCTCCGACGGATCCATCTCCAGGTGGTTTGCGAGCACTTCAATGATCTTGTCCTTGTTCATGATTAGTTCCTCCGTAAAGTTAAAATAGATTTATCTGATACCGCGATTGCGGTTACCATTCGAGAATCACGCCGGCAGAGGAAAGCCCGCCGCCGAAGGCACACATCGCAATCTTATCGCCTTTTTTCAGCTTGCCCGAGCGCACGAGCTCATCAAAGGAGATCGGCACGCTGGCAGAGGATGTGTTGCCGTATTTTTCGATATTGAGCACAAATTTCTCCATCGGGATTTTGAGGCGCCTTGCCGTGAGGTCGATGATGCGCGTGTTCGCCTGATGTGGCACAATAAAGCTGAGGTCGTCTGTCGTGAGCCCGGCATCGGCACAGAGAAGCTGCAAGTCCTCCGCCATGCGCCGCACCGCGAATTTGAAGGTCTCCTGCCCGTTCATATAGATCCTGTGCTGCGGCTCCTCGCGGGTGTAGAAGGGTGAATTGCCCCTGCCAGCGGGGATATACAGCACCTCATCGCCGCCCTGCGTAAAGAGGCGGGAGGCAAGATTGCTCTGACCCTCGCCGAGCACGGCAGCGCCTGCACCGTCGCCGAAGATGACGCAGGTGGAGCGGTCTGTCCAGTCGACCGTGCGGGAGAGATGCTCTGCGCCGAGCACGAGGACATATTTGTAATGATTCTTCTCCATAAAGGCTGCCGCGGTCTCCAGCGCAAAGAGGAAGCCGCTGCATGCGGAGTTTACATCAAAGGCGGGGCAGGAAGCGCCGATGCCGCGCTGGATGAGCGCTGCGGTCGAAGGGCAGAGGGTGTCGGGGGTGCAGGTCGCGGTGACGATGAGCCCGAGCTCCTCCGCCCTGATACCGGCGGCTTCAAGGGCGCGCTCTGCTGCTTTGATGCCCATATCGGCATTGGTCTCATCGACGGAGACATGGCGCTCCTTCACGCCGACGCGCTGCACGATCCATTCGTCTGAGGTCTCGACCATCTGCGAGAGCTCGTCATTTGTCACGATCCGTTCCGGCACATAGGCGCCGGTGCCCAAGACTTTGAAGCCCATTGTTCTTCTCCTTTATCAGCATTGCAAATTGCGAATTGCGAATTGCAAATTGCGAATTATTAAATTGCCACGCTCTCTATGAGGAAGCGGAAGCCCTCGCGGAAATTCGCGAGTGTCTCCTCCTTTGTCAGCCCCCGCGCCGCCGCGTCCGCATAAAAGCCGCGGCTCATGCACCAGATTGCAAGGCAGAGCGCATCTACGTCAATTTCCTTTACATAGCCCCGCGCCTTCGCCTCGCGGTAAAGCTGCTTCATGCTCTCTGCCCACCAGCGCCGGTTCTGCTCTGTCAGCGAATCATGTTCAAAGACATAGCGCGAAAACTGCATCTTCACATCGTAGGTTTGCAGCAGCACCTCGCAGCCCGAGGTAAGACATGCCTCGATGAAGCTCTCGCGGTCGTGATATTCCGGCGCCGTGATCTGGTGCATATTCTCGACTGCACGCGCATAGACGATCCGCAGCACCTCATCGCAGTTCTTGAAGCGGTTATAGAATACGCGGTTTGTGACACCTAACCGACCGATGATCTTCCGCACATTGACCTGATGGGCGCCCTCCTCGCGTGCAAGCGCCGCGGCTGTCCCGATAATCTGCTCGGAGATCTCATCGCGGATGTATTCCATTTTCCGTTTCACCTCCCCGGCGCGGAGCCCGCGCTGGCATTTTCCTCCGGGAGCCCGACCGAAGACGCCCAATGACAGACCGTTGACGCTGCTGTTCGCAGCTATTGGACATGCCGTTCTCCCTGCGTGTGTTCTTCTATCGTGGGTGAAGGTAATCAAGAGAAAGGCACGAGCAGTGCCGTGTCTTTCGGTAATAGGGAGAAGGCTGCTGC
>JAEEGK010021366.1_pt1 | contig 13675 bp, 9 predicted proteins | sample 8958771 | NCBI WGS metagenome assembly JAEEGK01 (sample SAMN16246547, study PRJNA631951) | gut metagenome | biome: gut microbiome; feature: rumen; material: SC-attached | host: Bos | place: Iran: Karaj | collected 2018-10 | reverse complement strand
CCCCAACAAATATAAAAAATATTATTTATTTAGAAATCAATTGGAAATTATTATATAATAAATAAATAAATAAAATATAGAAAAATATTGCATATATACATTGTTTTCAAATAAAAAACAAATATGACTTGTTTTTTTTTACCCCAAAAATTATTGTAAAAAATGAAATTTATATAAATTAATGATTTTCTTTTTATATAACAATTAGAGGAATAAAATTAAAGCAATTAAAGAGTAAAAAGAAGTTAAAAATTTTGCTCCATTAGTATTTGTATTACCATCTCCAGAACCACCATCACCACCAGAACCACCAGCAGCAGCAGTCACAGTAAGGGTATTTCCACTAGCTTTAACTTCAGGGGCAGTAGAATCAGTTGAAGCATTTTGTTTAGCAGCAGTAACAGCACTTAATTTATATGTTCCAGCAGTTGTTAATGAAGCGACTGTACATTCAGCTTCTACTGTGCTTCCTTCATTATTACTTGCAAGTGTAGAAGTTACTTCAGTTGTTAGACTACATGTTAAAGTTGCTGTTACAGTTTCATTATCAGATTTTTGAAGCGTAAATGTTCCTGATTTAAAAGTTTCACTACCAGGAGCAGTACCTGATGCAGTTACTGTAATCTTAACATTTACATTTGAACCTGTTTGTACACTTTGACCTGATTTTAGATCAAAAGTCATCATTGATACTGCATTAAGTGAAAGTGCAATTAAAGACATGAAAAAAATAATTGAAAGAAATTTCATTTACTTTATTTTTTTATTTAATTTTATGAAATATATAGGAAAAAAATATAGCAAATATATTCTTTTAATAGAAAACTTAATAAATATTTTATGATTTTTTTGATATATGTTTATTTCTAATAATAGTAGAAATAAACTGTAACCACAAAACAAACGAATAAAATATTATATAAATTAATTTATTTTAAATTTTATAAAAAAATGACTGAAATAAAAAAAAAATTGAATGTTTCAACATTTGAAAAAATGTTAAATTTACAAACATTAATAAAAAAAGAATCAGCTTTAAAAGAATTATGTAATTATAAAAATTAATCCAAACATATAGTTTACAAAACAAAAGAAGAAGCAAAAGCGAAAATAAATTCTGAATGTCAAAAATTATATGAAAACAAAATTCAAATATTAGAACTGTATGATAATATTTCTTTTGATGATGAATATTATAATAATAAATCAAAGAGAAATTATAAATTTATATTAAATAAAAATTATTTAACTTCATTAAATCAATGCAGTGTTTATATAACAAATTTTTTATTTTCTTTAAGAAATGATCAAGAATTAATGTTTAAAATAATTCAAAAATCAACTACAGTTGATGCAGAAAAATGTCTTTCAAATTTTTTAATTAATAATTGTTATGAAAATATTTTAAGTCCAAGTTATATTGAAGATGAATTATTATGTTTAATTTTAAGAAGTTTAAGATTTCAAATTGATCAATTAAAAAATATTAATGAAATAAATAAGTTTTTATCTTATTCTAGTTGTGGAAAAATTTTAGGAGGTTTAGTCTTAAAAAATGATGTTCAAAGTTATTTTAATTTAATATTTAAAAATATCATCGAAAAAATAGAAAATAAAACTGAAAATAGAAGTTGGAATTTTAATATAGGAGAAATAAATAAAGTTATTAAAGAAAAAAAAAATCATCATAAAAAAAAAGAAAATAATAAAAATAATTCATTATCTGATTTTTTATATGATGAAAAAGAACAACAAGAAAATAATGAAATTTTTTTAAGAAAATATATTCCAGATTTAACAAGAAAAGAATTAATGGAAATTTTAAAAAAACAAGAAAATTATGAAATGCAAAGTTATATAATTAAACAATTATCAAAATTTGAAAAAGATGATAATTTATATTCAAATTCAAATTTTTTATCTCAAATTTATCAAACTGATGAATCAGAAAATGTTCTTCAATTATATCAAAATGATTTTTTGAAATGTACAGAAATAATAACTGAAATATTTAAAACTTTAATAGAAAATATTCATTTAATTCCTTTTTCTCTCAAATGTATTTGTAAAATAATTTCTGAATTAATTCATAGAAAATTTAAAGAAATAACAAAAATTGAATTAATTCATTTTTTAGGAGAATTTTTTTTTGGAAAATTATTTAATCCAATTTTCTTATGTCCTGATTATAATGGTTTAATTTCTTCTTTTATAATCTCAAAAAATACAAGAAACAATATTGGACAAATTTGTTTTATTATTGATAAATTAATTTCTGGTGAATTTTTCACAAGTGATAATTATTCTTTTTTTACTCCTTTCAATTGGTTTTTTTTAAATGATATTATGCCTTTAGTTATTGAATTTTTTGATAAAATTAAAAATGTTACATTACCTGATTTTATTGAAAAATTAATTAATGAACCTGAAAAAGATAATTTTTATTATGATTTTTTTGATGAAAATAAAAATGAATTTTGTCAACATAAATCTATTTGTTTTTCTTTATTTGATTTTCAAACTTTATTTAATATTGTTAAAAAAAATAAAGAATTTTTCTTTGAAGACCCTATTGTTAATAATTTAGATGAAGAAAAAAAAAATAAAAAAATTTTAGAAAGAAAACAATTTATTATGACTTTTAAAAAGTTATGTATTGATGTTCATATGAAAAGTATAGAAAAACAAATTGAAGAAGATAAAAAAGAGAAAATTAAAAATTATTTTTTAGAATATCAAATTATTTATAATCAGCAATTTAATAATTTAATGAACATTGAACATAAAAAAAGTCAACCTAATTTAACAATTCCTGAAATAAAAAATTTAAAATCTGATGAAAATATTATGAAAAATAATTTAATTAAAATACAAAATTTTTTATGTAAATTATTATATAATTATCGAACTTTAAATATAAGTGATTTTTCAGATAAAAACAATTTAGATACTATAAATATCTTACATGAATTAATTAAATTTTTAAAAACAGGAAGTTTTGTTTTAGATAATAGTATTCCTTCTGAATGGTATGCAAATTCTTTATTAAAATTATTGAATGTTCTTCCAGAAAAATATAAAGAAAATGATTTTAATATTATTTATGAAAACTTAACTAATGATTTAAATAATTCAATTAAAACATTTGATTTTGAATCTTTAAGTCAAATATTTGAAAAATTAAAATACACTGAAAGAGCAATGAAAAAATTTGATTTTATTAAAAGAGCTTTCAATGAAATTTCTATGAATAATATTATTAAAAAATTTGTTGAAAATTATCCTTTACCAGTTGAAATTGTGACTAAAATTTCTCAAAATTATTTTGAAATTAAAAAAATAGAAAAAGGTGAAATTGATAATGAAATAGATCAAAGAAAAAATTTAAAATGTAAAAATATATTTGATTTTACAAAAAAATTTCCTCCCTTAATCATATATCAACAAAAGCAAGATTTGGATTTATTTGAATTAGAAGAAAAATTAAATTTACCAAAAAGATTAGAAGAATATTTTCAATTAATAAAAAATGAAATGGAAAAGTATAAACCATTTAAAGAATATGATAAAAATCAAAAATTAAAAATATATTATAATATAACAAGTTATGTAATGTCTAATATATATGATAAAATATTTCCTATTTTACCTGATACCGATGACACTTTAATTTACCATAATTCTTTTAGATTAAGTTGGATTGAACCAAATAATTTATTAAAAAATAATAATTATATATTTGATAATTTCCTTCCAGAAACAAAAGAACTTTTAATTAAATTAAATTTAGAAAAATCTCCTCTTCAAAAATTAGATTGTATAATAAACTTAAGTCAAAAAATTAAAAATATTATTGAGTTTAATAATGGAAGTGATTTAATTGGAGTTGAAGATACTCTTCCTATTTTTCAATTTGCTGTAATTAAAGCACAACCTGAAAGATTAAATTCTAATTATAAATATATTAATTTATATTTGAATAAAGAATTAAGAGGAGGTAATAAAGGTCATTTACTTTCACAAATTAAAATAATTGGAGAATTTATTAAAGATATTTCTTATGAGAATTTTAATGATGTTAATAAAGAACAATTTGTTAAATTATGTAATGATGCTACTAGATTATAATTTTTATATGTTTAATTTATTTATTGAATTTTATTTTTTTTTTATGAGTTTTTTAATTGTTATTAAATATTTATTTTTTTTTATTGCATAAAGAACATTATAAAGGTAAATTTTTTATATTTAAATTAATAAAATTATTTATCTTCAAGTAAACTTATTGAAAAATATTCAAATAATTTCTTTAATTCTTCTTTGATGCTGATTGAAATTTATTTAATCTATTCCTCTAACAAGAATTATTTTTTTATTTGTCTAAATAAGTATAAATATCATCCACATGAAGTTTCTTCAAAAGGTTAAATTAAAAGAATTAATATTAGTGTTTTTCTTTGATTTATTATTTGATAAAATAAATTAGAATATACGTTCAATGGAAAGCATTTTACAATTTATTATTATGAGAATATTCATTATAATATTATTTTCATTTTCTAATTTCTTTTTCAAAAAATTAGAATTTATTGTTTTACATTTTAACAAGAGGAAATTTTTGGTAATTTTTTGTTTTCCTAAAGTTAACTGAAATCCTTGAAAAAATTCGAATATTTTTCTTTATTATAAATGTAATATTTAAATTTACTTTTAATAAATTTATAGAAGTAATTTCTTTTTTTTTTCTTGATTTTCTATAAATTTTAATATTTTTTATTTAATCATATTTTGATAGATTATAAATCTTCTAAATAATATCTATCTTCGACTAATGAATTTATTTTCTACTTGAAAAGTTTTCTAATTATTTTCATACAATTAGAAGTTTCTTCTAATTCAAAATTCACACCATTTATTTTTGAATTAACTAATAATTTATTATATTTGTTCTTTCATCGTCTTCTTATACTATTTTTGATTCTTTAACTATAGTTGTTTATTTCATAATCTTCTACTTTATATTTTTTTATTGATAATCTTTATAATTTCTTCATTTTCTAAACTATGGCTTTCATCTCTTTCATTCATTTAAAAAATTATTTTAATAATTCATTCAAATTTTAATTGAATAAGATTTTTAAAAATTATACTGTTAATGAAAGAAAAAAAGACATTATTTGGTTTTTCTTTGCCTTTAAAAAAAAATAAGCCTAAAATTAAAGAATTCAATTCATTTGAAGAATATTTATTTAGTCAAAAACAAGAAAACAAAAGGAATTTTTTCTATGAAAAGAATAAAAACAAATTTCGAAAGAAATTAAATTCATGTTTGAACAATTATTTATCAAATTCAAGTATAATAAAAACTAATAATATATCAAAAAATACAACTAATATAACAATTGAAAATTCAAAATTGTCATCATTACAAGAAAAGGAAATTAAACATGGTTTTTTTAAATCATCTAATATACAATTATCAGGATATAAAAAAAAAAAACCTATAAAGATTATTCTAAAAAAAAATTGTATTGAAAAAGTCATTGAAAGAAATTTTATGGATTCTCATAAAAACAAAACATTTGATGAAATACGAAAAATAATTAAAAAACATCCAAAAAAGTTTGATTTCATAACTTCAAATTCTAGATCTTTAAACAAAGAAATTTTTCATTCCCAAAAAATTGATAATATTCCTTCTTTAAAAAATGATATTTTATTTTCTGAAGAAAAAAGGAGAAAAACAAATATTGAGGATTTACAATTAATAGATACATTATTAGAAAAAGAAGACAATTTTCCTTTGATAAAAAATGAAAATAAAAAAATACATAAATCTCACTTAAGAAAAATAGGAGAAGAAAAAGCAAAAAAAATGTTAAATGCAATTAGATTTATGAAAAGTCGTGAATATGAAGATTTAGATTACAAAAAAGGAATAATCAATAAAAATAATTTAAATAGGATTATTGAATTAATAGATATTGTTAAATATAAAACTTATGATAATGAAGATAATTTTAATGAAATGAAAAATAATTTTAATTCAGATGAAAGAATGAAATTCAATAAAATTTATAGTTATTTAGGTCCTTCAAAATTTTTGAAAAAACATTTTAAAAATCATACAATTTTAAAATATAAAGATTTAAATGGAATGGGTTTTGGAAGCCCACGTAATAAAAGTTTTTTTAATTAAAATTGTAATATTTAAATATACATTTTTAACCACAGAATTTTATATTAATTAAATATTTTATTATAATTTCATTTTATTATTTTTTAAAAAGTAAAATATAATTAATATAATTTTTAAAATTATTTTTAAATTAGATGAAAAAGAATTCTAATTATATTTCCTATAAAAACCTAAATGATTATTCTAAACAAAATTCAAATAGAATATATAATTATAGACCAAATACAAGTTTTCCTTATAAAAAATCAAATCAGAAAAGATTTTCTTTAAAAGAAAATAAAGAACTAAATAATAGTGTTTTATTCACTAAAAGAACATATAAACTTCCTCTTGTTTCAAATAACAATTTAAATAATTCTACAGAAATGAATTCATCAAATAACTCATTTTTAATTCCAAATACTAAAAAAAGTCAATATAATATTGAAAAAGAACAATTATTAGAAGAGACAATGAGATATAAAATAAAATTAAATAAATTAAAAAAAGAACTTTCTCAAATAAAAAATGATAATTTACAAAAGCAATATGAAGTAAATATTCAAGACAATAAAATAGAAGAAATAATTAAACAAAATGAAGATAATATTACTATTAATCCTGATAATATTTTACAAGAAGATTTAAATAAATTAGCAAAATTAAAATTAAGAAAAAAAATTAAAGAACAAATAAAAGAAGTAAACACACAATTGAATAATGAAAGATTAAAGAAAAAAGATTATGCAAAAGAAAAAAAAACAACAAAAAAAAAAGAAATATTAATAACAAATAAGATTATAGAAAATGAAATTGAAAAAATTTATTCTTTATTTAAAAATAGTATTGAATATCAAGAATCACAAAAGAAAAAAATTCAAGATTTTGAATTTTTACAAATCAATTTAAATAATCAAAATAAAATTATGAATAATTTAGAAGAAAATTATAAAGAATCTTTTAAAACCGAATCAGAATTACAAAATAAAATAGAAGAATTAAAATTTAAACTTCTAAATCAAAACACTTGTTTAAAAAAATTTAAAAGTCAAGAAGAAAACTTAAAAAATCAAAATCATATATTACAAAAAGAAAAATTTGAATTATCTGAAAATTCAAAAGAAGATAAAAGAAATGCTTTTTCTTTAATAACATATGAAAGAAAAATATTAAATTTAAAATCAGAATGTTCATACTTTAAATCTTTAACAAAAAGAAATGAAAAAGAAATAGTAGAAGCAAAAAAAATATTGGATATAAAAATAGATATAATAAGTTCAAGAGAAAAAGAGGAAAGAGAAAAATTATTTCATTTTAAAACAATAAAAAATGAATCTAAATTAAAAGAAGATGAAAAAAATATTTTAGAAAAAATAAAAAATTTAAAGGAAATATATGAATTGAATAAAAATAAAGAAAATGAATTAGAACAAAAAGTTTTAATATATCAAGAGACTTTAAAAAGAATAAATACAAATTATGAGGAATTTTCAAATTCTATAATTAATGAAAATTTAATATCAAATGATGATTTAAATTTAAATCCTGATAATCCTTATTATACAAGTTCAACAACTAATCAACCTTTAAATACAAAATTATTTACAAATGAACAATTTAATCAATTTACTTATGTTTTATTTAAAAATTTTGAAGCTAAAAAAATAAATATAGAAAAAGCAAAAAGTGATATTATTGATAAAGTATTTGATGACAAAAATATTATTAATTTAGATGAAATTGTTCATAAATTTGGTGAAATTGTAAGTAATATTTTAATGTGTGAAAATAAAGATGATATTCTCAGAATGCAAATTTTTTTTGGAGCAATTTGTTTTAGTAAAGGAGGAGATACTAAAAAAACTTGTGATTATTTTATTAACTTATTTTCTTTTATTCAAAATTATTCTGAAGAAGATGAAGAAAAATTAACCAATAAAATTCGCAAAAAATATAAAGAAAAATTTATATTACTTTATCAATCAATTGTAGATTTTGTTAATAAAAGAAATGATAATGAAAATAGAGATTATATATCTTTAATTGAAATAAAAATAATTTTAGATAATTTATCTAATTTATGCATAAAAGATAAATATATAGAATTTATTTTTTATAAAATGAAACAATTTAAAGATCCACAAAAATCACTTTTTGATTTAAAAATAAGTAATTTACAAAATATTTTAGGTCAAGAAATTATAGACACCAATTCTAATTTAAATAAAAATGATATATCAGAAAAAAAAATTAATAGTGAAAAAGAAAATAATAATATATCATTAATTCAGTCTGAAAAGAATTTCCCCAAAACAGAAGATGATAAAAATAAATTAGAAGAAGATGATTCATTTGAAGAAATATCTAGAGAAGAGTATGAAAAAGCAATAAATGAAACTTTGTTATTAATTAAGTTAATAATGGAAAAAGAAAATAAAACATGTTTTAAAGTATTTGAAGATTCAATAGTAAAAATATCACAACCAGAAAGTGATATAATAACAATAGAAAGTTTTAATGATGAATTAGTTAAAAGAGGAATTAATTTAACTGAATTACAATTAAGTTGTATTTGCAATAAATATTGTATTAATGAAGATTTAAAAGCTTTAAATATTAACCAAATCAATTCTGATATTAAATCAATTATTGAACTTGAAAATTCTATAAAAGAAGAAGATAATAAAGAAGATTTAAATGGAGCTAGAATTTATGATAATGATGAAGATGAATCTAATAATAGTTTTGATGCAATTCAAAGTAAAAGAAAATATACTGGTTAAATCCTGTAATTGTTTTATTTTTTTCTTTATTTAGAAGAGGAATTTTTTGTTATAAAATTTTAAAAAATAATATATACATTAATATATAAATTTTAAAACATATTTATTTATTTTTCATTCAATTTTTAGATTTTTGATATTTTGTAACTTTATCGTGTGAAAAAGAAGAAAATTTGTTAGTCTGATTATTATGATTGTTTTCATTGACAAGCATTAATTCGCTTTCATTTCTATTTTTTTTATTTTTTTTCTGACTTTTTTCTATATAAGAAGCTCTCTTGTAATATTTTTTAAATAAACTTAAATAACAATTTTTATTCCATTTCTTTCTAGAAAATGGATTTCCAATAATAATAAAAATTTCTCTCATTTTTAAATTGGCATAAGTACTCATATTTCTACAAACAAAATAAGTATGATAAATAATTAAAGAAGTAACAAATAATAAAGCAAGGAAAGCGAATATAATAATAATAACAGGATAATATTTTTTTTTCATCAAAACAAAAACCAAACAGCATATAATAATTGTATAAACTAAAATATTAAAAAGAGTTAAAAAACAAAAGAAAAATTTATAGTTATTCTTCCCAATACAATTTCCTACCCAAGGACAGTGATGATCAAATCTTTCAACACAAATATTACAAGTTTTACAATGTGAAACTCCAGGAGGTCTAATTATTTGGCAAGTATAACAAAATTTAACTTTATGTCTAAAACCATTAACATAAAATAAACGATTTTTTGAACAAGTATTTGCATTTTTTAATTCTTTTGGAGATAATATATTTGTCGGTAAAGCTCCAGGATCTGAAAAAGCACATAATAATCCAAATAATAATACAAATATTGTTAATGTTATAAACAATATTAATGATAATATTTTGAATTTTTTATGTTTTTTGTTATCTATCTCTAATATTACTAAATCTATGAAACTTATTGATAATAATATTATAAATAATAATGTTCCGAAACAATTATAAAATTTTGGGGCTATATATATTTTTTTTCCACAAAGGAAATAATTTTTTCCTTTCCAAGTTTGAGACAATTCTTTGTTTTCACTTATTTCTTCCATTATTTAGAATTGGCTTTATTTTTCATTTATTATTATTTGAAATGTATTATTTAATTTAAATAAATTTTTTTTGTATTTAATATGAAAAACTTTAAAATTTGAAAGTATTTTTTTTTATTATTAAATACAAATAAATAATAAATATTAAAATACAAAAAATATTTTAATCATTTATAAACAAATAAACCAAGAAATAATATATCTTCAAACTAAGTATATTTTAGTTATTTTTAAGTATTAAATTAAATTCTTTTTTTAAATCTACCCACATTTTTTTTACATCGAGTCCAATACTTGTTTTTTTTCTAGCAGAACATCTTCTACTTTTCCTTAAAGAAGATTTAAAATCTTTCAAAGAACAATATTTTGATAAACTTTTCTTTTGATTTACATCTGTTTTTTCTTCATTACTATTATCAAAGACTTCTTTATTTACAATTGATATATTTTCATGTGTTTTTTTCCTTAAATTCATTACATTTCTCTCATTATTATCATTTTTAATTTCATGATTATTTTCATTATTACTTCTAATAATATTATTATTATTTTCATTATCATTATCATTATCATTATTATTATCATTATCATCATCATCATCGTCATCTTCAGAACTTGAAATAGAAGAACTTTCTTCATTCATAGTTTCTCTTTCTTTTCTTGCTTTATCTAAAAAAAATTCTATTCTAATGTGATTTTTATTAGCTTCTCTCAAATCATTATATTCGTAAATAGATAATAAATAACAAGCTAAAATTTCCAATTCACCATCTTCATCAGCATCATAATAAGGAACAATAGGAATTCCATTTTCTAAATGATAAGCAAAACTTAAAACAGAATTATCAATTAAAACAATATTTTTCAAATCATAATATTTATCAAAAATACTTAAATCTTTAATATAAAATTTAACTCCATCCATATTAGTTAAAACACAATCATTTCTATATAATCTATATTGAGTATATTTTTTTTTAGGATCCATAAAATCTAAAACTGCATTAGCATAAGATTGATGACTTGCAGTAAAAATAACAATATGATATTTTTCTTTAATTAAATCTAAAGCTTCTTTCCAAAAAGGTCTTATATTAAGTCCAATTTCCACTTTTTTTTTTGAAGGCAAAATCACTTCAACAACATTCTGATATTTCTTATGATTATTTTCATTAATTTCTCCTATACAATGAACTAAAGTTTCGTCTAAATCAAATAAAGCTATTTTTTTATAATTTTCATTTTTAGGAAAATTAAAGTTAACTTTTTCATTAATTTGATTTTTTTTTGAAGGATCTAAATCTAAAATCATACTCATACATTTTTCAGTGTATTCATAAAAGTCACTTATTGTTTCTGTATTTGTGAAATGTTTTACTTTTTCTTCTGCATGAGATAATATTAATCCAAAATTAAAAGATTTTCTTCTTTCTATTGTATCATCTTTAGATCCTAATAAATTATTTGTTAAAGAATTTTGAATTAAGTGATCTTCATTTTTTGATTTTTTTTTTATTTGAAAATTTTCTTGTAAATTAATTAATTTTTGTTGTCTTGCATTTAAACTTTTTGATTGTTTTAGTTTTAAAGATTTAAAATTATTATGATTTAAATTTTCTTCTGTTTTTTGTGCTGTTAATTTTATTTGAGGAATATTTTTTTTTAAACCTTCTATTAATTCATCATAATTAATATTTATTGAATGAGATTTGTGAGAAGCAAATTTTGGTTTATTTTTTTCTTTTGATTTTTCTTTGATTATCTCCTCTTTTTCTTCCTTTTCTTCTTTTTCTTCTTTTTCTTCTTTTTCTTTTTTACAAGAAAATGAAACTTTTTTTAATTTACCTGATGATTGTTTTTTCTTTTTATCTTTTTTCAAAATAAATTTAGTTTGAATTGATATAACACTTGAAGTGTCATTATCTGAATCATTATTATGTAATTTATTATTTATTTCAATTGGACAAAAAGGAGTGAATTTAACATTTTTTCTTATATCTCTACTGCTTTTACATTTACTTGATGTTAATCTACTTGGGTTTGAATAATATATTTCTGAATTTTTTTCATGATTTATATTTTTGGAACTCATTTTTTTACTTTTTCTTAAAATATTTATTTTATAATTTGAAATGTCTTTAATAATACTATATTTTAAAATGAAGAAAAAATAAAATAATTTTTTTATTTATTAAATTAATTTGATTTATCTATTTCCATTACTTTATTTGTTATTCTCTCTAATTGATTTTGTAAACTTTTCATTGATTGATTATTAATTACATTTTTATTCTTATTGTTATTAATTTTATTATTATTTTTATTTTTTCGAGTTTTTTTTTTATATTTTTTCATTCCTAAAATTATTGAATATATTTTTTGAGCTTCATCAGTTAAAGAATTAATTTGATTTAAAATATTTTCTTTTTCTTTAATATCTTGTATTAATTGAGTATTTAATTCAAAACAATGTTCACATAATTCAGAAGATTCATTGTATAAATCATCTCTTTCAAAAGTACATTCAAGAAATCTCTCAATTTTTAAATAATTTAATAAATTTTCTTGTGTAAAATCTAAATTTTTTAAACATAAAATATTAACAAAACAATTCATATTTTCATTGATTGTTGTATTTAAATTTTCATCTTCAATATTACTTTTATTATTTATACTTATCAAATAAGGTTGAAGTTTTTCTTGTTCATTTGTGTTTATTTCATAAAAATTTATTTTTGTTTTATATATTGATTTTAATAAATTTTCATTACTTTTTAATTCAATTGAAAAATGATATAATATTGAATAATCTTTTTTATTTCCTATTATTTTTCCTTTATTTTCAATAACTTTTTCTAATTCTTTTTCTAAATGTTTAAAAGAAGAAATATGTTTAATATAAAAATAATTATTTGAATTCTTATTTTTCTCTTCTAAAGGAATTATTATATCATCAAAAAAATTTTTTAAAGGAATATTATCAAGATTAAATTTAGACTCTATTAAATTATAAAAAATGGAATCATCTTCTAAATCAGAACAAAAACATCCAAATTTTAATACAATTAGATCTTCTTTTTTTTCAATTTTATCAAACATTTGATTATAATATATATTTAATTTAGATAAAATCATTCCTATATTAGAATTTTCATCATCAAGTTCATTTTTTACTATTTGTTTTTCTCCTCTAAGTAAAGTAGATTTTCCTGAATTCGAAGGACCATAAATTATATAAGTTATATTTTCTTCTTTATTGAATTCTTCTTTTTCATTATATTCTTCTAAATAAAATATTTTATCAAATTTATATAAAGCATCGAATTCTTCATTTATTAATTTATTATTTTCTATTGAGAAATTATTTTGAGATTTTTCGTTTTCTTTTTTTTCTTTTATTGATAATTGAAAAAAGGATTTTTTCATATTTACAAAATTGTCTTTGATTATAAAATTTAAAAAAAATTAATTTATTTTTATATTTTTTTTTTAATATTTTTATTTATGAATTCCTCAGTATAAATAAATATAGAAAAAAAAGTGTTATAATTTTTGAAATGGGGATTGGGGATTGGGGATTGATGAATGGAGATTGGGACAAATCACCAATACTCAATAACCAAAACACAA
>JAEEGK010021365.1_pt1 | contig 13676 bp, 3 predicted proteins | sample 8958771 | NCBI WGS metagenome assembly JAEEGK01 (sample SAMN16246547, study PRJNA631951) | gut metagenome | biome: gut microbiome; feature: rumen; material: SC-attached | host: Bos | place: Iran: Karaj | collected 2018-10 | reverse complement strand
CCCCAAATTCTGAACCCCGTGCTTGAGGATTTCCCCAAGGGTCTCGTGTATGTCTACCGCTCCCCGGACCTCTATGGCGGCGAAACCGGCGCGAGGAACAACACTTCCTTCATTCTGTTCCCGGACCAGCGCTTTGAGACCAAGCGGGAGGCCAAAGCTTATCTGAAAAAGCTGGGGCTCCTGAAGCTCATCGACGAAGCCGTCGGCACCATTCTCCTCATCCAGCCGGAGAAGGAGGACTATGGGGAGAGCGACCTGCAGAACTGCTACACCCTGATCAACGCCCTGTTCAGCCAGAAGGCCTGGGTGGAGGTCGACGGGAAGCGCTGCGTCCCCGCGGAGGCCGAATACTGCGGCGGCTACGGCAAGACCTATATGTTCGGCGTGGGCAGGGGCGCCACCTTCATGAACAACTACGTGGCCTCCTCCCGGGACGAGCTGATTGGCCGCGTGGCCGGCTACTTCACCTATGGCGGCGAGATGTGCGACGCGGTCAGGGTGAGCCAGTATGTCCCCGCCTTCATCGTCAACGGCAGCTCCGTCGCCGTCCAGAAATTCCGGAGGGCCAACAAGACCAACGCCTACGCCCTGAGCGGCGGCGTCTCCCACTTCTACAACCAGGCCGTTCCCCTGCGGCAGGTGAGGACCGCCAGGGATGCGAAGAACAACATCGGCTTCTGGATGGAGAAGGCCTACCGCAGCATGTTTATCTTCCTCCAGCGCAGCGCCAACGTGATGACCAAATACCTGGAGCCCAAAATCACCGGCAGCTATCAGGGCTATGTGCCCGCGCCGCCCATCGCCCGCTTCGCCCTGAGCCCCCGGAACCCCATCCTGAACGGGCGCACCGTGGTGGGCGATCTGCAGGTCACCCTGGTGCATGACAAGGACAGATTCAGCGACGTGAAGAGCGACGCCAGCGCCATGCCCTTCTCCACCCCCGGCGACTATCTGGACTGCTGGTATGAGGTGCTGCCCCAGGCGGTGCTGAACAACACCGCTCCCGCGCACAGCGTGCCCCTGCTGCTGGCCAACCACGGCGGCGGCGACGACCATCTGATGTTCCTGGACGAGACCGGCCTGCTGCTCACCGCCGGGGAACAGGGCTTCGCCATCGTGGCCCCCATGCACAGCGGCATCACCTTCATCGCCGGCCAGGTCCTGCCCCGCCTGGTGGAATACATGCTGGAGACCTATCCCGCCCTGGATCCCGAGCGGGTGTGGGTCACCGGCTATTCCATGGGCGGCATGGCCACCTACAACTGCATCGCCAGCCGCCCGGACCTCTTCGCGGCGGCGTGCCCCATGGCCATGCCTCTGCAGCAGCTGCCGGATACCACGGCGGCTCTCTACGAGAAGCTGGACCTGCCCGCCATGCTCATCACCTCCTCCTACGATTTCGCCGCCTGGGACGTGGAGCACAATCACCTGAACGATGGCGGCAACTTCTTCCTGCAGACCTACTGCGCCTTCAACGGCATCGCCCCGGTGAAGAGCTTCGACTACGAGGCCTGGCCCGTGATCGGGCGGCCCTTCGATTCCTTCCGGCTCACCACCGTCAACGGGGAATGGCGCAACGGGGAATGGCTCATCAACAACAAGCAGGGCGTTCCCATGATCGGCCTGAACGTGACGGAATACCTGCAGCACTCCCTCTGGCCGGGCTACGGCGACATCGCCTACAATTTCTTCAGGCACTATCGCCGTTCGAAGGAGACCGGGGAGATCGTCTACACGAAGTAAACGGCATCCGCAAAGAGTTATAGCTGAGATGGAAAATGGGCCGACGAGGGAAACCCCGTCGGCTCATTCTATTGCATTGGCGACTTTTTGGTATTTCGCGATCCGGTCAAATTGGAAAATGCTTCTTGTAATTCTCGGCATTGTCTTGTAAACTGAGTTTAACAGTTTTGCACTTTGCTGCAAGAAAAGAACGAATCGGGAGATGATACTGTGTCCGTTAAGCGAAGATTCGCTGTCGCCGCCTTGTCTCTGTGTCTGCTGCTGACGCTGTTTTCCACGTTTGCTCCTCCTGCCTGCGCTGCATACAATCCCTATCCTCCCATGCAGGACATCACAAATCCGCCCACCATCCCCTGCACCTACCGGGCCTGGGAGCTCGCCTATGAGCGGATGGGCGTCGCTCTGCCGAAATGGAGCAACGCCATCACATGGTTCGCCGGAGCGCAGAGAGACGGCCTCCATACCGGCTATGAGCCAAAGCCCAATTCCATCGTCGTCTATTGCGATAACTGGATCAAAGTGAATGGTACCTGGGAAGATTACGGTCACGTCGCCTACGTCACGGAAGTGAGCGGCAGCGTCATGTACGTGGCTGAGGGCGGAAGAATCGACCGTCCCGCGACCAACGGCCTTGAGGACCATGCGATCTCCGATACCGTTCCGGGTCAGGGCCGCGGCCACGATTTCAAGGAGACCGTGCTGGGGTATATCTATCTGGACGTCTGCGAGCACGACCCCAGCTATTCGAGCGCCTCCAACGGCGTCTGCAGGAAATGCTATGCCTGGAACCCGGCCTTTGTCACCACCGTGGAGAACTGCGACACCTGGCTGACCCTCAAGGGCTCGGAGGCCAAATCCATCCGCCCCGGCCCCTTCAACGACTGCGGGGAGGTTCGGAAGCTGGTCAGCGGCCAGAAGGTACACGCCGTGGCCGTTGTGCGAAACGGCAGAAACAGCGGGAACTGGTACAAACTGGACTGCGACGACAGCGGCAACGCCCTGGACGCCTATATATACGCAGACAACGTGAAAAAGACCACCGCGCCGCCCTATCAGATACGTTTCTACGGCCTTGGCAAGGACCACAAAAACGCCCAGTTCTCCGTGGGAGAGACCAACGCCATGCTGACGGGCATGCTGTCCGTTACCGGCAGCGCCTCCAATGCGGACGTGTCCCGGGTGGGCGTAATCCTGGCGGACGCCGCCGGGATCCAGCTGGCCGAAAAGTCGGAGCCCATCAGCACCTCCTACGACCCCATTTACATGTGGTTCGATGTGAACAGCGAGTTGGGCTGCATCCTCAGACCCGGCACCACTTATTATTATCTCTGCTACGCCGTGATCCGGGGCAACACCTTTTACAGCGAGGCCTGCCGCTTTACCACCGCCGGGATCTCCGCAGACGTGAATGTGAGCTTCTACGGCTTCGGGCAGTCCCATAAGTACGCGGCCTATTCCGTAGGGGAGACGAACGCCACCCTGACGGGGCTGCTTTCCGTCACCGGCGGGGCCTCCAACTCCAGCGTGACGGAGACAGGGATCATTCTCAGCGACGCCTCCGGCCAGCAGCTGGCTTCCAGGTCAGAGCCCATCAGCACCTCCTACGACCCCATCTATCTGTGGTACGACGTGGCGAGCGAATTGGGGCTGACCTTGTCCCCCGGGACCAATTACTATTATCAATACTATGCCGTGGTGAATGGGACGCGGTATTCCAGCGAACAGCAGCTGTTCACCACCGCCGGGACCTCCCCCGATCCGACGCCGGTGCAGGTGAACTTCCACAGCGTCGGCCAGTCCCACAGGTACGCGGTATACTCCGTGGGGGAGACTGACGCCACTCTCACCGCCCTTCTCTCCGTCTCCGGCAGCGCGACGAACGCGGACGTGACGGCGATCGGCATGGAACTGTACGACTCGCAGGATATGCTCCTGAAGTCCACCTCCTGGCCGGAAAGCTCCGGCTGCGACCCCATCTACGTCTGGATCAACATCAACGACGAGCTTCACTACACCCTGGTCCCCGGCGCGGCGTACCGCTACCGCTTCTTTGCCGTGGTGGGCGGGAACACATATTACGGTGATTACTGTTCCTTCACCGCCGCCGACAGCACGCCCGCCGCCTCCGTGAGCTTCCATGACGTCGCCCTGAGCCACAAGTACGCCGCCTATGCCGTGGGGGCGACCGACGCCACCCTCACCGCCCTTCTCTCCGTCTCCGGCAGCGCGACGAACGCGGACGTGACGGAGATCGGCATGGAGCTGTGCGACGCCGAGAACAACGTGCTTGCCTCAAACTCGGACGGCAGCAATACCGCCTGCGATCCCATATACGTGTGGTTCGGGGTGAACGAAGAGCTGGATTATACCCTGATTCCCGACACCGTCTATCGCTACCGCTTCTTTGCCGTGGTGGGCGGGGTCGCGTATTACAGCGATTACTATTCCTTCACCGCCGCCGCGGGCGGCTCCTCCGCCTCCGTCAGCTTCCACGACATTGGGCAGGACCATAAGTACGGGGAATATTTCGTGGGCGAAACGGACGCCAACCTCACGGCCCTGCTCTCCGTCTCCGGCGGCGCGATCTCCCAGATCGGTGCGGAGCTGTACGACGCCTCCAGCATCCTGCTGGCCTCCACCGTCTGGGCCGAGACCTCCGCTTACGATCCCATCTACGTCTACGTCGCCGTAAACGACGAGCTGAACCGCACCCTCATTCCCGGAACGACCTATCATTACAAGTTCTTTGCCGTGGTGGACGGGATCAGATATTACAGCGACGTCCAGACCTTTGTCACCGCCGGCGACCTCCCCGCGCCCGACCCCTGCTCCCTTCAGTCCGACAAGAACGAGTACGCCCGCCGGGAGACCGTGACCCTGAGCTTCGAGTCCGCCGGAGCCTCCTATTATACCGTGGAGATCTACCGGGAGGGCCTTCTGCTGGAATCGCTGAACACCGACGAGGGCGCCTACAGCCTGACCTGCCCCGGCCCGGGCGACTACTGCTCCTCTGTGATCGCGGTGAATGCCAGCGGACAGACCGCAAGCGACTGGGTGGGCTGGATCGTGCTGCCCGAGACGTATACCGTGTCCTACGACGCCAACGGCGGCGTAGCTGCGCCCGAGGCTCAGACGAAGACCGAGGAGGCCGACCTGACCCTGAGCAGCGCCGCGCCTACCCGCGAGGGCTATGCCTTCCTGGGCTGGGCGGAGAGCAGCGGCGCCGAGGAGGCCCAGTATCTGCCCGGCGGCAGCTTCACTGCAGATGCGGACACGGTCCTCTACGCGGTGTGGCGGCAGCAGACGGCCCTGAGCATCACCCGGCAGCCCCAGAATTTTGCGGGAGCTCTCGGCAGCAGGGCAACCTTCACCGTGGAGGCGGAGGGCGACGGGCTCAGCTATCAGTGGTACGTCAAAAACCGCACGGCCACGAAGTTCTCCAAGTCCAGCATCACCGCAGCCACCTACAGCGTGACCCTCACGGAAGCTAACAGCGGGCGGCAGCTCTACTGCGTGGTGAAGGACGCTTACGGCAACACCGCGCAGACGGACACCGTGACCATGACCGCCGCGACGCCGCTGTCCATCGTCACCCAGCCGACGAACTACAGCGGCGCTGCGGGCAGCAGGGCTTCCTTCACTGTGGCAGCCGCGGGCGACGGGCTCCGCTATCAGTGGTACGTGAAGAACCGCACGGCCACGAAGTTTTCGAAATCCAGCATCACCGCAGCCACTTACAGCGTGACCCTCACGGAAGCTAACAGCGGGCGGCAGCTCTACTGCGTCGTTACCGACGCCTTCGGGAACTCGGTGCAGACGGACACCGTGACCATGACCGTCGCGACACCGCAGCTCACCATCCTGCGGCAGCCCGCGAATTACACGGGCCCTGCGGGAAGCACGGCAGTGTTCTCCGTGGTCGCCGAGGGTGAAGAACTGACCTATCAGTGGTATGTGAAAAAGCCCAGCGCGACGAAGTTCTCCAAGTCCAGCATCACCGCGGCCACCTATTCTGTGGAGCTGACGGCGGCGCGCAGCGGCAACCGGCTCTACTGCGTGGTGACCGACGCTTACGGGAACTCCGTGCAGACCGACACCGTCACCATGACCGTTGCGACCCCGCTGACCATCCTCCGCCAGCCGACGGATTACTCGGGCCCGGTGGGGAGCACGGCGGTGTTCTCCGTCCTCGCCGAGGGCGATGAGCTGAGCTACCAGTGGTACGTGAAAAAGCCCGGCGCGACGAAATTCTCCAAGTCCAGCATCACCTCGGCCACCTACAGCGTGGAGCTGACGGCGGCGCGCAGCGGCAACCGGCTCTACTGCGTGGTGACCGACGCCTACGGGAACTCCGTACAGACCGATACCGTCACCATGACCGTTGAGCAAAGTCTTGCGGCGCCGGTGCTGACGGGCGCATCGGCAGGTCCGAACGGGATCACCGTCACGTGGAACGCCGTCGAGGGGGCGACGAAGTACCGGGTGTACCGGAAGACGGGCTCCGGCGGCTGGGTCAGCATGGGAGACGTGACGACCCTGAGCTACATGGACGGCGCCGTGCTCTCCGGAACGACCTATACCTACACGGTGAAGGCCTGGGTCGGCAGCGACTGGGGCGGCTTCGACGCCGAGGGTGTTTCCGCCACGGCGAAGTAAAGGATTATCAGGCTCTTCAGCGAAAACATATGAAAAGGACATCCATGAGATCCCCGTCCGGGCGCTGATCCGGCTGGCGCGGTATTACGGCGTCAGCATGGACTACATCCCGAGGTTATCCGACAGGCGGCAGAAAAACTGATGCCCGGCGCCCGGTGCAAACCACCGGGCGCCGGATTTTCTTTTACCCCAGCGCCAAGTCCAGCAGCATCATCACCGCGAAGCCCCCGATGAAGCAGCCGGTGCCCAGATAGGCGCCGTCCCGGCGGCAGCCGGGGATCAGCTCGTGGGCCGCCACCAGCACCATGGCCCCGGCGGCGAAGGAGAGGGCCCAGGGCAGGAGGGCCCGGACGAGGGCCACCAGCAGCGCGCCCAGCAGAGCGGCGGCGGGCTCCACCAGGCCGGAGGCCTGGCCCAGGAGGAAACTTCGGAGCTTCCCCCGTCCCTCCCGGAGCAGGGGCAGGGAGACCGCCGCTCCCTCCGGGACGTTCTGTATCCCGATGCCCAGGGCCACGGCAAAGGCTGCCAGGAGGCGCTCCGGGGAGGGTTCCCCCCGCAGGGCCCCAAAGGCCACGCCCACCGCCAGCCCCTCGGGGACGTTGTGCAGGGTGATGGAGAGCAGCAGCAGCCCCGCCCGCCTTTCCCCCTCCCCCGGACGCAGACGGCCCAGGAGACGGTCCGTGCCCCAGAGGAAAGCCGCGCCGCCGAGGAAGCCCGCGACGGTGGGCAGCCAGGGCGGAAGCCCCTCCTCCCCGGCGAGATCGACGGCGGGGGCCAGGAGGGACCAGTAGGACGCCGCCAGCATCACCCCGGCGGCAAAGCCCAGGAGAGCGGCGAGGAGCCGCTCCTTTTCTTTTGAAAAAAAGAACACCGCGGCGGCGCCCAGGGCCGTCGCCAGCCAGGTGAAGCACCCGGCCAGCAGCGCCAGCGCCGACGCGGGCAGTCTCAGCGCAAACAACATAGCGATACCACTCCGGCCCATTCTATGCCGCCGCCCCCGGGCGGGTCCCTGCGTCTGCCGCCATTCTTTCCTTCCAATATCAAGAAAACGCTTGCGCTTCCGGACACGGCGCTTTATAATTCGGATATGGAATAAAAAAGCGGAAAAGGAGCAGAGTTTATGAAAAGAGCCTTGAAACGGGCGGGGGCCCTGGTTCTGGGGCTGGTCTTCCTGCTGGCGCTGCTGCCCGGCGGCGCCCTGGCGGCAACGACCGTCGCCTCCGGAGACTGCGGGGACAATCTCACCTGGACCCTGGACAGCGACGGGGTGCTGACGATCGAGGGCGCCGGGAACATGTACGAATACTACACAAACACGCCCTGGGCAAGCTACAGCTCGCAGATCACCCAGGTCCGGGTCACCGGGGGCGTGACGAGCATCTGTGATTATGCCTTCTACAACTGCCGTTCCATCGTGAGCGTGCAGCTTCCCGCGGGCCTGACGCGCATCGGCAGCAACGCCTTTTACATGTGCCTCGCCCTGGCGGAGATCACGATCCCCGACAGCGTGACGATCATCGGCGCAAAAGCGTTCGCCAGTACGGCGCTTTCCCGGGTGACGATCCCCGCGGGGGTCGCGTCCATCGGCGACGGCGCCTTCTCCAGCTGCAGCAGCATGGCGGAAATCACCGTGGCGGCGAGCAATTCCGCCTTCTGCAGCGCGGACGGCGTCCTTTTCGACAGCGCCATAACGCGGCTGATCACCTGCCCGGCCCGGAAGGAGGGCGCTTTCGAGGTCCCCGCCGGCGTGACGGTGATCGACGCAGACGCGTTCCTGGGCTGCTCGAGCATCACCTCGGTGACGATCCCGGCCAGCGTGACGCAAATCGGCGACGGCGCGTTCAGGGGCTGCATGACGACCGACTTTTCGGTGGACGGCGCGAACCCTGCCTACCGGGATATCGACGGGGTGCTCTTCGACAAAAGCGCATCCACCCTCGTGCAGTTTCCCTGCCGCAGAAGCGGCAGTTATGAGATCCCGGACGGCGTGACGGGCATCGGGTACTGCGCCTTCGGCAACTGTTATTATCTTACGGACGTTCTGATCCCGGCCAGCGTGACGAGCTTCGCAAACAGCCCGTTTTTCGCCTGCCTCGCGCTTAAGAGGATCTCGATCCCGGTGGGGGTGACGAGCATCACCTATTCCGCGTTTGCATACTGCTCCTCGCTGGAATACGTGTATATCCCGTCGAGCGTGACGAGCATCGCGGCTTATGCCTTCGAGGGCTGCACCGCTCTGACGACCGTCGATTACGGCGGCAGCGCCGACGAGTGGAACGCCATCTCGATCGGCTCCAACAACGGCCCGCTTCTGGATGCGGCGCTTCAATGCGTTGGAGCCGGCGGCAGCTGCGGGGACAACCTCACCTGGGCGCTGCTCGACGGGGATACGCTTACGATCTCCGGCACCGGGGATATGTACGACTACTCCATGCAGGCCGCGCCGTGGTACTCCCACAGCAGTGAGATCCTGGAGATCCGGATCGCCGAAGGCGTGACAAGCATCGGCGACTCTGCGTTCTACGGTATGCAGACTGCGCCGTCCGCGCTTCCGTCGACTCTGACGAGGATCGGCAATTACGCCTTTTATTCCAGCGGCGTCGACGCCGCAGCGATCCCCGCCGGGGTAACGACCATCGGCGATTACGCCTTTTACAGCTGCTCCCGTCTTGAATCGGCGACCATTCCCGAGAGCGTGACCAGCATCGGGGCCGGCCCGTTCGCCGACTGCGGCGAGCTGACGCAAATCAGCGTCGATGCAGCCAACCCGAATTATATGGACGTCGGCGGCGTGCTTTTTGACAAAGCCGGAACGACGCTCCTGCAGTACCCGGGAGGGAGGAGCGGCTCGTATTCGATCCCCGACAGCGTAACGGATATCGCGGCTTACGCGTTTTTCGGCTCCACCGGGCTGACGGACGTGACCATCCGCGGCGGCGTATCCGGGATCGCAAATTATTCCTTTGCCAAATGCAGCTCGCTGACGGACATCGTCGTCAGCGAGGCCAATCCGAACTATAAGGATATCGACGGCGTGCTCTTCGACAAGAGCGGCACGGTGCTCCTGCAGTGCCCCGGAAGCAAAATCGGCGCGTTTTCGTTCCCGGACGGCGTCACCCGCGTCGGAACCGCAGCGTTTTACGGCTGCGCCGGGCTGACGAACGCGGCGATCCCCGACGGGGTGACGGTCATCGGGGACAGTGCGTTCAGCAGCTGCGCGGCGCTGACGACCGTGGAGCTCCCGGACAGCCTGACGAGCATCGGAATGAGTGCGTTCAGCAACTGCACGGCGCTGACGGGTATTGCGATACCGGACGGGATAACCTCCATCGGATACGGCGTGTTCATGGGCTGCAGCGCCCTTACGGACGTGACCATCCCCGACAGCGTGACCGACATCGGGGGCTGGGCCTTCTCTGTAACCGGACTGCGCAGCCTCACGATCCCCGACGGCGTTGTGAGCATCGGAAGCTACGCGTTTGGCTATTGCTTCTCTCTGAGCAGCGTGACGGTCCCGGTCAGCGTGACGAGCATCTTCAGCAACGCGTTTGCCTACTGCTTCTCTCTGAGCAGCGTGTGTTACGGCGGCAGCCCGGAGGACTGGGCCGCCATTCAGATCGGCAGCGGCAACGATTATCTGCTGAACGCTTCGATCACTTTCGGAAGCATCTCCGAAATCTCCGGCGTATGCGGCGACGGCCTCACCTGGACGCTGGACAGCGACGGTTTGCTCACCGTCAGCGGCACGGGGGACATGTGGGACAATCCGGAGTTCAACAGTTATCGCGACGATATCCGCACCGTCGTGATCGAACCCGGCGCGACGAGCATCGGCAACCGGGCGTTCTCAACGTGCATTTCGCTGACAAGCGTGACAATCCCGGACAGTGTGACAAGCATCGGCAGTTGTGCATTTCGCTCCTGCACCGATCTGACGGACGCAACGATCCCCCAGAGCGTGACGTACATCGGCGAAAGCGCGTTTGAATGGTGCGATGCTCTGACGGACTTGACTATCCCCGACAGCGTGACGTACATCGGCGACTATGCATTCTCCGATTGCGGCAGCCTGACCGATTTTACCGTAAGCGGAGGGAATCCTGCGTACACAGCGGTGGACGGCGTGCTTTTCAATAAAGCGGCCATGCTGCTTGTTCAGTATCCCTGCGGCAGAAGCGGAGCTTATTCGATCCCGCAGGGCGTGACGGCCATTGGCTGCGGCGCGTTTGCCGACTGCAGAGACCTTACGGAAGTCACGATCCCGCAGGGCGTGACGAGCATCGGAGACTATGCGTTCAGAGACTGCTACAGCCTGACGGGCGTGACGATCCCTGAGGGTGTGACGAGCATCGGAGAAGGCGCGTTTTGCCGTTGCGGCGGCCTGACGAGCATAACGATCCCGGGCAGCGTGACGAGCATCGGAGACTATGCGTTTTCCGGCTGCAGCGCCCTCACCGACGTGTATTACGGCGGCAGCCGGTATGCCTGGAACGCCATCACGATCGGAAGCGACAACGACTATCTGCTGAACGCGGGCATCTGCTTCGCTTCCTCCCTCGCCATCACCGCCGATCTCACGGATTACGTGGGACACGCCGGCACCACGGCGATCTTCACCGTGGAAGCCGAGGGCGAAGGCCTCACCTACCAGTGGTACGTAAAGAACCTCACCGCTACCAGGTTCACCAAATCCAGCGTGACTTCCCCCACCTACAGCGTGACCCTCACCGAGGCCAATTCCGGGCGGCAGCTCTACTGCGTCGTCACCGACGCCGACGGGAACACCGCCCAGACGAACACAGTGTCCATGACGATCGCGGAGACCGTCGCCTCCGGCGCATGCGGCGACGGCCTCACCTGGACCCTGGACAGCGCCGGCCGGCTCACCGTCAGCGGCGCCGGGGATATGTGGGACGATCCGGAGTTCAGCAGTTACCGCGACGATATCCGCACCGTCGTGATCGAACCCGGCGCGACCAGCATCGGCCGCTCCGCGTTCGCCCGCTGCGGCAGCCTGACAAGCGCAGCGATCCCGAACAGCGTGACGAGCATCGGCTATTACGCATTCGGAGCATGCATCAGCCTGACGGACGTAACGATCCCGGACAGCGTCACGAGCATCGGCAATGACGCATTTGGATCATGCTACAGCCTGACGGAAGTGACGATCCCCGAGAGCCTGACGCACATCGGAGACGCTGCGTTTGCTTCCTGCATCGGCCTGACCGGTTTTACCGTCAGCGAAGGGAATCCCGCGTACACCGCGGTGGACGGCGTCCTTTTCAACAAAGCGCTCACTGAGCTTGTTCAGTATCCCTGCGGCAGAGGTGGAGCTTATTCGATCCCGCAGAGCGTGACGGCCATCGGCTTCGGCGCGTTTGCCAGCTGCAGCGGCCTGACGGAAATGACGATCCCCCGGGGCGTGACGAGTATCGGCGACATCGCGTTCGCCTACTGCCACAACCTGACGGAAATCGGGATCCCCGACACCGTGACGAGCATCGGCTTCGGTGCGTTCTGCGACTGCAGCGCCCTCACGGACGTGTATTACGGCGGCACCCGGGAAGCCTGGGAGGCTATTGCCATCGACGGCTCCAACGAAGAGCTGCTGAACGCGGAGCTCCACTTCGCGCCCTCCCTCGCCATCACCGCCGAACTGGAGGATTACGTGGGACACGCCGGCAGAACGGCGGCCTTCACCGTGGAGGCCGAGGGCGAAGGCCTCACCTACCAGTGGTGGGTGAAGAACCGCACCGCGACGAAGTTCACCAAATCCAGCGTCACCTCCGACACCTACAGCGTGACCCTCACCGAGGCCAATTCCGGGCGGCAGCTCTACTGCGTCGTCACCGACGCCTACGGGAACACCGCCCAGACGAACACGGTAAGCATGACGGTCGCGGACGTCATCTCCGGGGAATGCGGCGACGGCCTCACCTGGACGCTGGACAGCGACGGTTTGCTCACCGTCAGCGGCACGGGGGACATGTGGGACATTCCTGCGTGCGACCGTTATTCCGACGAGATCCTCACCGTGGTGATCGAATCCGGCGTGACGGGCATCGGAAACTATGCGTTTTGCAACTGCTGGTACCTGACGGAAGTAACGATCCCCCAAAGCGTGACGAGCATCGGGATCTGGGCATTCTATCATTGCGACAGCCTGACCGGTGTGACGATCCCGGACAGCGTGGCGAGCATCGGGCAGGAAGCCTTTGCGGCCTGCGACAACATGACGGCGATCGTCGTGGACGCGAACAATCCGTATTTCTCCAGCGCAGACGGACTTCTGCTTTCAAAAGACGGGAAAACGCTGCTGCAGTATCCCGGCGGAAAGAGCTTGAACGTGTTTATCCCGGACGGCATAACGACCATCGGCGACTTTGCCCTCTGTTCCTGCCACGACATCGAAACAGTGACGATCCCGAACAGCGTGACGAGCATCGGGCACGATGCGTTCAGCAGCTGCTGGAGCCTCACGAGCGTAACGATCCCCCAGAGCGTGACGAGCATCGGCGACTTCGCGTTTTACGGCTGCGGCGCCCTCGCCGACGTGTATTTCGGCGGCAGCCGGGAAGCCTGGAACGCCATCGCCGTCGGAATCGACAACGAATGTCTGCAGGACGCGGAGATCCACTTCCCTTCCGCCCTCGCCATCACCGCCGATCTGGAGGATTTCTTCGGGCCCATCGGCAGCGTCGCCTCCTTCACCGTGGAGGCCGAGGGCGAGGACCTCACCTATCAGTGGTGGGTGAAGAACCGCAGCGCGACCAAGTTCTCCAGATCCAGCGTCACCTCGCCCACCTACAGCGTGACCCTCACCGCGTCCAATTCCGGGCGGCAGCTCTACTGCGTCGTCTCCGACGCCTACGGCAATACCGTCCAGACGAACACCGTCACCATGACCGCCGTCCGGCCCCTCACCATCATCGCCGAGCCGGAGGATTACGCGGGACCCATCGGCAGCGTCGCTTCCTTCACCGTGGCTGCGGAGGGCGAGGGCCTCGCCTATCAGTGGTGGGTGAAGAGCCGCACCGCGACGAAGTTCTCCAAATCCAGCATCACCGCCGCCACCTACAGCGTGACCCTCACCGAGGCGAGAGACGGCAACCAGATCTACTGCGTCGTCACCGACGCTTACGGCGCGACAGTCCAGACGAGCACCGTCACCATGACCGCCGCCGAGCCCCTCGCCCTCACCGCCGACCGGAAGAGCGACGTGTAGCGCAACAGCGGCGACCCCGCCGGCCCCCGTGACACGAAGAACACCGGCCTCA
>JAEEGK010021363.1_pt1 | contig 13676 bp, 7 predicted proteins | sample 8958771 | NCBI WGS metagenome assembly JAEEGK01 (sample SAMN16246547, study PRJNA631951) | gut metagenome | biome: gut microbiome; feature: rumen; material: SC-attached | host: Bos | place: Iran: Karaj | collected 2018-10 | reverse complement strand
CTGGGGGCCGCGGCCGGCGGAGCCGGCGCGGCTGGGCCGGAGGCCTGGGCGGCTGCAGCCTTCACCTCGCTGCTGGGCGAGCGCTCGTCCAACCGGGCGCAGGTCGGTTGGTACGGCTCGCCGATGGCGCGCCAATTGCGGCTGGCCGACGATTATACGCTGGCGGCGGGCCCGCAGCGGCTGCTGGCGGGCTTTCAACTTGCCCACCAAAACTTCCTGGCGGTCGATTCGGCGGCTACCCGTTTCGATTTCTATCTGCAGGATGTCGTACGGCTGGGTCGCCGAATGACGATCCTCGGCGGCGTCCGTTTCAGTTTCCCCTTCGCTTTCTCGCCCCGCTTGAGTCTCAACTATGATCTGCTGGGCAATGGCATTCTGGTGATGCGGGCCGGTACGGCCGTCTATGGCCGCCACGGCGAAGGTACCATCTGGAAGAATCTGGCCGCAGTCGACACGCGGCTCCCGCTCGACATCCGCCTTACGCTCGAAGGCATCCTCGGCCAAAGCTGGCAGAAAGCTTTCCATATCTCCAAACGCAATGTCCTCGACAGTCACTATGCGCTGACGGCACGTCTCGAAAGGCCCTTCTCGGATAACTTCTGGGCCCTGGCCTCCTATACGCACAGCGACGGTATGCCCTTCAACTGCCTCTCCGACAACGCCATGCAGGCGGCTGCCCTTTTGCAGGGCGACCGCCCGGTCCGCGACCGCCTGATGGCCGGCTTCTCCTATAAAGTCGCATACCTGAGCCGGCTGGCCACGACCCTGGCCGTCTTCTACGACGGCTGCAGTTTGACCGACAATCTCTCGCCGGCCTCCTTCACCTGGCAGAACAACTACGAAGCCCGTCTTTCTCAAGACATTATCTTCTCCGCTGCCGGCCGCGACCATACCCTCCAGCTCACCGGCTATGTCCGCCGTGGCCCTTCTGTTGTACCTACCGTCTCTACCGGAATCACCGCACCGACCACCACCTTCCTCGTCGGTCTGCGCTATTTCCTCTGATTTTATCTCTGTACAATGAAGCGAGTTGCAATTATCTTATCTGTTCTGTCGATGTTTGTGATGGCGGCGGCTTCCTGCGGGCAGCGGGAAGAGCCTTTCCGGGCCTATGCCTGGATGTCGGGAAAGGTCAGCATGACCGATGAAGTGTTGGAAGACTATTTTTCCCGGGCTGCCGATGCCGGCCTGTCCGGCATCTTCCTGGAATGCCATGGCGGCTATCCGGAAGTGTTGGGCGACAGTACGTCGTTCCGCGACAGCGCTGCGCTGGTGATCCTGCGCCGCGCCGTCCCCGTCGCACAGAAGTACGGACTGGAACTCCACGCCTGGATGTGGACCACCAATCGCTGCGAACACGCCCTGCTGGAGGCCCACCCCGACTGGTACGAGGTGAACGGACTGGGCGAATCGCTCGCCGAGATCGAGATGTACAACCGCAAGCACTACCGCTTTCTCTGCCCGACGCACGAAGGCGTCTCTGAATACCTGAAAGACAGGGTCCGCGAACTCGCCGAAGTGGAAGGCCTGACAGGCATCCATCTCGATTTCATCCGCTATCCTGATGCGATTCTGCCCTACGGGCTCCACGAATCGCGCGGTGTCGTGCAGGACAAAGTCTATCCGCAGTGGGACTGCTGCTACTGTGACGAATGCTGCGCCGCTTTCAAGGCGCAGACCGGCATCGACCCGCTGGAACTGGAAGATCCCACCGCCTGCCCGGAATGGATGCAGTTCCGCTGGGACGCGATGGCCAAGTTGGCCGACGGCCTCCTGGCTGAGATCCGCGCCTGCGGCAAAGTCGCCTCGGCGGCCGTCTTCGCCACGCCCGAAGAATCAAAGAAATTGGTCCGTCAGGACTGGGTGCAGTTCCGCCACGCCGACGCGCTCCTGCCGATGATCTACTATTCTTCCTACGCGCAGCCGCGCGAATGGGTCGAGACGGCCTCGCGAGAGGGCGTCGAGGCCCTGGCCGCCGCCGGCAACAAGGCACGCCTCTACGCCGGCGTGCCCGTCCCCCGCGACGGCGACTTCCGCCAGTGCATCGCCCTGGCCCGCGCCGGCGGCGCCCACGGCATCTGCTTCTTCTCCCTCGAAGGCGTCGCCCGCAACCCCGAACACTGGACCGCCCTCAAAGAAGCCATCGCTGAAATCCAATAGCAACGTCCGACGTTCTCTTTTCCGCAAAAATTGCTTTTTTGCGGGCTACTTCTCAAAAAAAGCTTGTAACTTTGCAGTGTTCATTTGTATAGCGTGAGTCTCGCTGAGAGGTATTACGACTATTAGAAGCATCTATTTCGATAATAGATGCTTCTTTCTTTCATAACCAGATGCGCTACTGTAACCCGGACGATCTCTACTGCTCACTTAAGATTATACAAATGAACAAAGTTGTTATTACTATCAGTGAGAGATCCTTTCGCGTAACAATCAGCGAGGATCAAGCAAAAAAGGCTTCTCGGAAAGAGAAGCCGGAATTGGTGAAAGGTTATATTCTGAAGGAATGGACTCCTGACGAGTAAAGCCACAATCTTCCGCCATCTGGTGGGGCCGTCTGGAAACAGGCGGCCTTTTTTGGCCTAGAGCCAGCGGCGGAGTTCTTCGATGTGCTCGGGAGGGGTGGCCCAGCTGGTGGCGAAGCGGATGGCGGTATGGTCGGCGTCGACGCGGTCCCAGAGGTCGAAGGCTACGTGTTTGGCGAGCTCATCGAGTTTGCTGTTCTCCAGTACGACGAACTGCTGGTTGGTAGGGGAGTCGAGGAAGAAGGTACAGCCTTGTTCGCGCAGCATGTCTTTCAGCCGCATGGCCATCTCGATGGCGTGACGGCTGATGTGGAAATACAGGTTGTCGGTGAAGAGCGTGTCGAACTGGATGCCCAGCAGACGGCCTTTGGCCATCATCGCACCGTGTTGTTTGGTGATGGTGTAGAAGTGTTTCGGGGCGTTGCCGTGGGGGAAGACCACGGCTTCGCCGCAAAAGCAGCCCACTTTCGTGCCGCCGATGTAGAACACGTCGCTCAGGCGGGCGATGTCGGGCAGCGTCAGGTCGCAGGCCGGGCTGGTGAGCCCGTAGCCCAGCCGGGCGCCGTCGATGAACAGCGGCAGTTTGAACTCCCGGCTGATACCGGAGATTTCTTCCAGTTCCCGTTTCGTATAAAGGGTGCCGTATTCCGACGGGTAGGAGATGTAGACCATCCCCGGAAAGACCATGTGCTCATAGTTGGGGTCGGTCGTGGCGGCCACGAGATAAGCCCGCAGTTCGGCCGGGTCCATCTTGCCCTGATGGCCGGGGATCGTCAGCACCTTGTGGCCGGTGTATTCCACGGCGCCGGCTTCGTGGACGCCGATGTGGCCCGTTTCGGCTGCGACGACGCCTTCGTAGTCACGCAGCATGGCGGCGATGACCGTCGAATTGGTCTGCGTGCCGCCGGTCAGGAAAAAGATCTCGGCCCACGGCGTTTCGCACGCCTCGCGGATCTTCTCCTTCGCACTTTCGCAATAATGGTCCACACCATACCCGGGCAATTGCTCCAGATTGGTCGCCCCCAGACGCTCCAGAATCTTCGGATGCGCCCCCTCGGAATAGTCACAAGTAAAGGAAATCATGGTCTGACCTATTTTATGGGATTATCCAGCACAAACTTACAAAAATAATGCGACTCTTCATCCCTTTTCTTAGCCCAGCCTTTTTGCGACTCTTTTCTTCTTTTCACAGGTCACCCCTTCTTCGGCTCTTTATCCCTTTTCAGTTTCGCGACACAGACGGTTCATTCATCTCGTCTGTGTCATGTAAGGAAAAGGGACAAACACGGTCCAAAACAGTGCATGACACAGACCAAGTGGCGCATACATCTGTGTCGCGAAGCAGGCAATGGCACAAGGAAAGGCCACGGCTTGTTCCTCCGGCGTATGACAACGACATGACACAACAGTGCATCGTAAAAGTGCAGCGCAACAGTGTAGCGCAACAGTGCATCGCAACAGTGTAGCGCAACAGTGAGGCAACGGGGCAACAAGGAACGACTTGGCAACGGAGCGGTGAAATAAACGTCAGCCTGTCATTCGGGGAGCATAGCGATGACGAGCGTCAGTAATTCAAGCAAGCACAACGTTTTAGTTGCGGAACAGTCGTTCTCTTCTTGTAGATACGCGGGATATCTTGCCAGAGCGTATTACACAGATCGTTCCGCTGGGTTAGGGACAACTGGTAGACGGACTTGACCTGTCCTCCTTTGAGAATTCTGGGGATGTATACGGTGTCGATGAGCTTACACAGGTCCATATCTTTCATTTGGCTTGTATTGACCCGCCCGTTTTCATTTCGCAGAAGCTGTTCTACATCGATACCCCCAACACCTGTCTCTATCAGTTCGAGGGTGATGATTGGCGTGTCTGTCCCGTCGCTTCTCTGTTGCTCATTCCATTTTTCATCGCTGAGTTTGTTCATCTGAAATATGTAGTTCCTGGGAGTGATATAGACTTGTTCCACGTAAGAAGTATCAATAATGTCTTCCTGGAACAGCATTCCGGAATCTGTCATGCGGACATTCGCTGGAATACTGGAGCGGTCAGGAAGGTATTTGTACCGCTGGTCGGCTGGCATCAGCCGGCGGGTATCTTCTTTTCCTAGTTCTTTCCTGAAAAATGCGTTCGCCGAACAAAAAGGGTAGTCGAAGGGTGTCGCAGCAATTCCGTGGTGCAGACCCTGTCGGTTGACGTAGTTGAGTGCGACTAAAAGATGGAAAGCTCCCTCTATGGCCAGCATAAAGGGTTTTTGCTCACCAAGGCGCCCCTTCCGCCCGTATCGGGCGTTGAAGTACCGTGTGTAGGCATAACGCTCGGTATGTATCAGCGCCTTACAGTCATCGGTTTGTGCTATTCCGTGGTGATGCGTGGACATCAAGCCGTCGGCTAGAAGCCGGGAATCTGTCTCCAGACAAGCTTCTGCCAGACAATTGAAACCCCTGCCCAAATCCGCCTCGTCCCTGTAGATGACCTCATCATGGGAGGCTAAAGAAAAATGAACAATCTTTCTCATTGCTTTTCTAAATCAATCATGTGTATATCCTGATGTGTCGGTTCTGCTGATTTTGTCTATTCCGACGGTTTTATCTTGTTTATCTTGTTTTTCTTTCGCGACACAGACGGTTCATTCATCCGGCCTGTGTCATGAAGGGGATTCGGGCGAATCTGGCTAGAAACGGTGCATGACACAGACCAATTGGCGCGTACGTCAGTGTCGCGAAGGAGTCAACGTCGCAAGTCGGCGAGCTATTCAGTGACGCAAGGCGGCGAGCTGTTCGGTGACGCAAAACGGCGAGCTGTTCAGTGACGCAAGGCGGCGGGTGGTTCAGCGGCGCGGGCACACACGGCAGTTGGCGACAGCGCGGGTCATGGATGCGGCGCAAGGATGCAAGTGCAATGTTTCGAGCCACAAGTGCGGGTACGAGCGTGAGGGGCGAAAAGGGCGAGATAGGCGAGAGGGGAAAGATACGGTCTTTTTTCCGGAAAGTGCCTGCAAAAAAGCAATTCTTCTCAAGAGGTCGACGAGAAGGGTATCGATAATTGTTGTAACTTTACCGAATCCGTCGAAGAAGAAACGAACAAGAACGATAAAGAACAATAAAAGTATGAAACGAACCATTATCTTCGCTTTGGTGGCCGTTGTCGGCCTGATGGGTGCAGCGTCGGTGGCGTGGGGGCAGGAGAGTCCGCGCTGGCTGCGCAAGAATGCCATTTCTCCCGATGGGAAGCAGATCGCTTTCTCCTACAAGGGCGATATCTATGTCGTGCCAGTGGCAGGGGGAAGGGCGCAGCAGCTGACCAGCAATCCGGCTTACGATTCCGACCCGGTGTGGACGCCGGATAACAAGTGCCTTGTCTTCAGCTCTTATCGTGAGGGAAGCAAGGATATCTTCATGGTAGCGGCCGAGGGCGGTACGCCCAAGCGGATAACCAACTATCCGGGCAACGAGACGCCGAAGGCTGTGCTGCCCGACGGGCGCATCGCCTTCACGGCGAATCTGCAGCCGGACGTCCGTTTCGACGGTTTCCCGGGCGACGCCCAAGTCTGGGCCGTCTCGCCCGACGGCGCCAACCCCACGTCCGTCCGTCCCGACCTGCTGACTTCCGTCACCATGTCGGAACTGAGCGTCCGCCCCGACGGCGCTATCCTCTACGAAGACTACAAGGGCTACGAAGATCCGCTCCGCAAGCACCATACCTCCGCCGTGACGCGTGACATCTGGCTTTGCAAGGACGGGGTCTTTACGCAGCTGTCCCGTTACAACGGCGAGGACCGTCAGCCGGTCTTCGCTGCCGACGGCGATACCTATTATTATTTGAGCGAGGAAGGAGGCAAGACCATCAACCTGCGCCGCAGCAGCGTCTCCAATCCCGGCAAGTCGGTGCAGCTGACCAGTTATGAGAAAGATCCCGTGCGCTACGTCTCCGTGGCGAAAGACGGTACGCTGGCCTTTTCGCAGAACGGCGACCTCTACACGATGAAGGAGGGCCAGCAGCCCCGCAAGGTCGAAATCACCGTTATCCGCGACGAGAACGAGCGCGACATGGTCAAGATGAATTACACGGGCGGCGCTACGGCGATGGCCGTCTCGCCCGACGGCAAGGAGATAGCCATGGTCATCCGCGGCGACGTGTTCGTGACTTCCTCCGAATACAATACCACCCGCCGCATCACCAACACGCCGGAGCAGGAGAGGGGCGTGAGCTTCTCGAAAGACGGCCGCGAGCTCTACTACGCAGCTGAAAGGAACGGCTGCTGGGGCGTCTGGCGCACCGTGCTGACGGAAAAGAACGACAAACTCTTCACCTACGCCGTCAAGACGAAGGAGGAACTCTTCTCCGAGCCGGGCGAGACCAGCTTCCAGCCGGTCGTTTCGCCCGACGGCAAGTGGGTGGCCTATCTGCGCGACCGCACGGAACTCGTGGTCAAGCCCACCAAGGGCGGCAAAGTCAAGTCGCTGCTCAAAGGCGCGAACTACTCCTACCAGGACGGCGACCAGTCTTTCTCCTGGAGCCCCGACAGTGAATATCTGCTGACCACCTATCAGGCCGACGGCGGCTGGAACAACGCCGACATCGCCCTGATCGAGGTGAGCACCGGCCAGGTCACCGACCTGACCCGGAGCGGCTACTCCGACGGCAGCTTCCGCTGGGCCCTCGGCGGCAAGGCCATGACCTGGGAGTCCGACAAGAACGGTTACCGCAGCCACGGCAGCTGGGGCGCCCACGACGATATCTACATCATGTTCTTCGACGGCAAGGAAATGACCAAGTTCCTGCAGGACAAGGAAGACGAAGAGGTGGAGAAGCTCCTCAGCGGCAAGAGCGAGAAGCAGCTGGCCAAAGAAGAGAAGAAAGACAGCCTCGCGCAGGAGAAACCCAAGAAGCTGGAACTGCTGCTCGACGGCCGCGAGAACCGTGTCCGCCGCCTGACGGCCTCCTCGGCCGCCTACGGCGACCACTATCTAGCGAAAGACGGCCGCAAGCTCTATTATATGACCCCGCTCGAAAGCGGACAGGGTCTTTGCGTAAAAGATCTGCGGGAAGGAAGCGTGAAGGTGCTTGCCCGCGGCGTGACGGGCCGAATCACCCCCTCGTCCGACGGCAGTTCGATCTTCGTATTCTCGGGCCGCGGCATCACCAAGGTGACGCTCGCCAACGGCCAGACCAAGCAGATCAACTTCTCGGGCGACTTCGAGTTCCGTCCCAAAGCCGAGCGCGAATATATGTTCGGCCACATCTGGAAGCAGGTCAAGGAAAAATTCTACGATCCGAACCTCCACGGCGCCGACTGGAACTACTACCACGACAACTACGCGCAGTTCCTGCCCTACATCGACAACTACTTCGATTTCCAGGAGATGCTCTCCGAAATGCTGGGCGAGCTTAACGGTTCGCACACCGGCGCCCGCTACCGCCCCGCCGGCGGTGAGTCGCTCGGCCGCCTCGGCGTGCTCTACGACCTGAGCTACGCCGGCGAAGGCCTCCGCATCGCGGAGGTCCTCCCGGGCGGTGTGCTCAACCTGGCCGACAATGATATCAAGGCCGGCGACCTGATCGTGGCCATCGACGGCCGCGCCATCGCTCCGCACGAAAACTGGTTCCCGCTTCTTGCGGGCAAGGCCGGTAAGAAGATCGTCGTCACCGTTCGCACGGGCGGTAAAGACAAAGACCTGGTGGTCAAACCTGTCGCCAACGAGTCGGGCCTGCTCTACAATCGCTGGGTCCGCCAGCGCGAAGAGATGGTGGAGCGCCTCTCCGGCGGCCGCATCGGCTACGTCCACGTCCAGGGGATGGATTCGCCCTCGTTCCGCGAGGTGTACTCCAAGGCCCTCGGCAAATACCGCAACTGTGACGCCATCGTCGTGGACATCCGCCACAACGGCGGCGGCTGGCTCCACGACGACCTGGTCACCCTCCTCGGCGGCAAAGCCTACGTCGAATGGCGCCCGCGCGGCCAGTACATCGGTACCGAGCCTTACAGCAAATGGACCAAACCCTCCTGCGTCCTGATGAACGAAGACTGCTACTCCGACGCCTCCGGCTTCCCGTTCGCCTACAGGGCCCTCGGCATCGGCAAACTCATCGGCATGCCCGTCCCGGGAACGATGACGGCCGTCTGGTGGGAGACCCAGATCCATCCGCAGATCGTCTTCGGCATCCCGCAGGTCGGCGGCTGGGTCCCTGAAAAGCAACGCTACATGGAAAACCTCCAGCTCGAACCCGACATCCGCGTCACCAACGACCCTGCCTCCCGCCTCCAGGGCCAGGACAAGCAGCTCGAAGCCGCCGTCCAGGAAATGCTGAAGACGGTAGGGAAGTAGGGTATGATACATTCATAACAAAGCCCCAATCCTTTTGGATCGGGGCTTTGTGTCAATTATGGCAATCTTATCAGAAGGCCAGGAAGGGGCGGATTTTCATATAATAATATATTTTATTTTTATCGTCATAATATCCGTAATTATTACCCTTTGGAACAGTAGCTGTTTTTATTGCTGAATAAATTTTTCCATTAAGCTTTACGTCGCTCGATATGTTAAACCGGATGGCGTTGTTGGCTCCATTTTCCGAGCAAGTTGAGTAGTTGTCATTAATGGCAAATCCATCGAATTCGCAACTATATCCCCGATCGATTAACGTTTGCAGACGACTGTTCAATTTGGTGGCCAAGGCATTGGAACCTTCAAGCACCAAAGCCTGATGAGAGAGTTCACCGCTAGTTCTCCAATTATTCCCATTTGCATTTACCCATTGATCAACGGGAAGTGCACCTCCAAATCCATTACCGCTGATGGAATACAACCATTGTCCGATAGAAGGAAGAAACCAACCTGTGGTACCATTAGGTACATTCCGTGTTCCAGCGCTTCCCCTATAATACCATGCCTTATAAGCGGCAGCAACAGCCGTTTCAGTTGTTTCAGGACTTGAGATAGGATTCTTCAAGTTTATGTTATTAATCAAATTCGATGTCATGGTATAGCCGTCCATACGTGTAAAATCCAACACATTTTCAGGCTTTTTGATCAAAAGTCCATCGGCGCACCTTTGTTTTTCCGTTCCCCAGGCTGTTCCTCCGCTTTCAACATTTTTCAACGACATTACCAGAGCGTGGTAATCATCCCCGCCAACTACCGCCGCATCCCCCTCGACATTACCTTTGACATACATGACGATGCCTATGATACTGACTCCTTCTCCATGTTGAATAGAACCATATGACCCGTCACTCCAGAAGGGATCGCCCAATTGAGGGCTGAAGTCAACGCTGCGAGCCACTTTATACTGCTTGTTCTTATCAATGACCTTGGAACTCGAAAGGATAGCTATCTCGCGCTCACAGACCGAGAGCTTAGAGCCCTGCATTTCGGTGCCGCCAGGCAGCGCCGCCACAAATGAGGCCTTATAGTCTGAGCCAACTTTAATTATTTCAGCCTTTCCAGACACTTTCAGTCCGTCGGCCGTTGCGAGCTCAACGGGCGTTTCACCTGTCGGCATGGAAGAAGTGAGCAGATTCGTGAAATTGACCGTAATCTCCAGAAAAGCAGCTTGCTGAGCAAAGGAAACACTTTGAGGACTACTTTCCGTTGTAGCGTCATTGAATAATAGGGTGGTCGTAAACAGGCTGTAATTCTCGACGGCTTCCTGCAAGGTAGCGGCAATGCCTTTCGCATAGCTGTCCCTGTCGGAATTATCTGCGTTGATCAGAGTGATTTTCAAACGAGTACTATTAGTAAGTGGTTTGTCGGAATCGAATGAAATCTTTCCCGTCAATTTATTTGTGCCGTTGAATGCCAATGTACCTTCAATGTCATCACGCTCCGACGAACCGCTCTCGACAACAAATGAGTCGCGTGTCTTGAAGGCATATTTCGCGTCAGCATACGAGACTTTCGTCATATCGGTAGCGACCACCACGCTAAAGGGAATCGTGGTCCTGGGATTGACCTCCACCACTTCTTCTATCTCGGGGGCACTGCAGGAAGCGACGAGCATAAGCGCGCCTACCACGAGGAAAACGAGGGATTTCAATGTACTGTTTTTCATTGCCGATTTCCTCCTTTCATTAGAATGAGCCACCATCTTCCAAGCCATCACCAACCCCATCGAACGGGTCATCATAAACAAGCCACCAAGTCAACCACGATTTCGTGGAAGAAGCACTCAAGAGCGGCTGATTCGTCGCCAGCGTCAGGACATCCGTCTGCGGAGTCGAGTAAACTTTTTTCATCGTCTTAATGCATGTTAATCCAAAAAAAAATAAAGATAACAAATAATGGTCCATTATTCTCGAAAAACCGATACGAATTGCATTGCGATGCTCTGGGTTCGCTGGCCGATTGCAATTGAGAGAATATTTTTCTATATTTGTTAATTGTTATATCTATAGTAATTCAAAACGATTCTATATGAGACCCAACCCGAAAAGAAACTATGTTCCGCCCCAGTCAGAGATACTGGAAGTAAACATGAATGAAGCAATTCTGCAAGCCTCTTTACCTGATTACACACCTATCCCTTGGTAATTATGAAAACACTGAAATCTATAATAGCCTTCGTGGCCATGGCGTTTTCTTCAATCGCCTGTATCAATGTGGATGATCGAAGCTTCCCGACTCAGGATTCTTTCTCTATAATTATACCTGCTAATATTGGTGACGGTTTGACAAAGGCCATAGAACCGGGTTCAGGTGGAACTACGATTACTTCTGCTTTTTCTACTAACGATAAGATATACCTTTACAAGGACAATGGTAGTGGTGAGTATACCTGGATACGGGACAAGAATGGCAATGCAGGATATCTTACCCCCAAGGAAAACGGCCCTAAATCTGAACTCGTCGGAACCCTGAAGGGAACTGTTTCCGTTGGCGACAAGCTTATTCTTTTCTATAAGAATTCGAGGTCTGTTGATGACATTACTCGTTATTACTACTCGTATTCAAGGCAAGATGGAAGTGTCGAAAAGGTTTGTGACTATGCTATTGCTGAAGTTACAGTTACATCGTGGGAAGGGAATGATACAGATGGCTATACTCTGCAGACGTCGGCTGCACATTTTGAAAGCGTTCAGTCAATCTTCCGTCAGAAGCTCACTTTTCTCAAGGATGGAAACCCTGTTACCCCTGCCTCTTTGGAAAGTTTGATCGTTTCTTCCGAAAACAATGACATTCAGGAGTCTTACTATCCTTTCGGTACTTCTACCTATTACGACCAGATTGCTATTTCGTCTCCGGTTTTGGATAGCGAGAATGCCTTTTTTCTGGGTATACGTTTCGGCGGAAGTGTAACTGCAGATAATCTGACCATTACTGTTCAGGACACCGAGGGTAATGTATTCGCTTGCACAAAAGCTTCACCGGATGGCGGATTTAAGAACGGGATTTACTATTACGGCCAAATGACGCTGAACTGGATTAAGCAGAATCTTAAGCCTACTGTTACGGGTACTACTGTTCAACCCAACGCAGAAAACAGGTATCAATTCTTTGATAGAGATGCGGAAAACAATTATATCCCTTCCAATTTTACGATCAGTGGAACCAGTTCTGGATACAGTTTTTATCTCCATGTGGGTGGTACTGTTACATTGGACAATTTAACGGCCAACCGCGACGATGATGAGTTTATTCTTTCTGCAGGCGACCTCACTGTTGATATTAAGGGAGATAACCAGATCAAATGCTCTGATTATCAATGTATAACCACAGTGGGTGATGCCGTCGTGCTGAAATTGAAGGGGGATGGAACTCTTACTGTTACAACCAAATATGATCTTTATAAAGGGCTGAAAGGAGCTAACTACGATTATAATTCAAACAGTGACCCGTCTGTGTTGGCTGTCGAGGGTTACCAAGTCACCTGTAGTGATAGAGTTGATAATTCAGATGGAACGTTTACTTGGAAATATACTGTACATCCCGTAACTCCGTGATGGTATAGGCCTCCAGTTAATAATTGCATATAGTAGCGGGGAGAAATCCCCGCTATTTTTGTAGAAAGGTTTCCGCTGGAATTCGCGGCGGATTTCGTATCTTTGCCAAAATATACTTGATCCAGCGTATTATGATGAACGAGAAGATTGTCATGGAGGGTTTGACGTACGACGACGTACTGCTCATTCCTGCCCGTTCCGAAGTCCTTCCCCGCGAGGTCGATATCCAGACCCGCTTTTCCCGCGAGATTTCGCTGCAGGTGCCGATCGTTTCGGCGGCCATGGATACCGTGACCGACGCCAATCTGGCCATCGCCATTGCCCGGGAGGGCGGTATCGGCGTGATCCACAAGAATATGCCCATCGAAATGCAGATGGAGCACGTCCGCAAGGTCAAACGCGCCGAGAACGGCATGATCTACGATCCGATCACGATCGATGTGGAAGCGACGGTAGGGGATGCCCTGCGGCTGATGAAGCAGTACCACATCGGCGGCATTCCGGTGGTCGACCCCCACAAGCACCTGATCGGCATCGTCACCAACCGTGACCTCCGTTTCCAGGACAATCCGGCCAAGCCCATCCGGGAAGTGATGACGTGCGAGAACCTGATCACCGTCGGGCCGAAAACCACGATTCCCGAGGCAACGGAAGTGCTGCGCAAGAACCGGATCGAGAAACTCCCGGTGGTGGACACCGACGGCACCCTCGTCGGCCTGATCACCTATCGCGACATCACCAAGATCAAGGATAACCCGAAGGCCAGCAAGGACAGCCTCGGCCGCCTTCGCGTAGCGGCGGCCGTGGGCATCAACTCCCACCGCCTCGAAGCCGTGGAACGGCTGGGGAGCGTCCGCACCGACGCCGTGGTGCTGGACACGGCGCACGGTCATTCGCTGGGCGTGCTCAATACCATCAAGAAAGTCCGCGCCGCGTTCCCCGACCTGCAGATCGTGGCGGGCAACATCGCCACGGCAGAGGCCGCTATCGCACTGAAAGAGTGCGGCGTTGACGCCGTGAAGGTGGGCATCGGCCCCGGTTCCATCTGCACCACCCGCATCATCGCCGGCATCGGTGTGCCGCAGCTGACAGCTGTGATGGAGACCACGCGCGCCCTGGAAGGCACCGGCATTCCCGTGATCGCCGACGGCGGCATCCGCTACTCGGGTGACATCGTCAAGGCCCTGGCGGCAGGCGCGAGCACCATCATGGCC
>JAEEGK010021362.1_pt1 | contig 13678 bp, 5 predicted proteins | sample 8958771 | NCBI WGS metagenome assembly JAEEGK01 (sample SAMN16246547, study PRJNA631951) | gut metagenome | biome: gut microbiome; feature: rumen; material: SC-attached | host: Bos | place: Iran: Karaj | collected 2018-10 | reverse complement strand
TCGGAAGTGACGGCGGCATAAAGATAAGGCAAAGACTCCTCCACCTGCAAATGATAGACTGACATCACGCTGTCATAGGCTGCCGTGCATCCACAAGGCACTATCAGCCTAGTTCCGGAAGAGAGGCCCGAAAACACCTTGTTACCAATAAGTCTGGGAGGGGTCTCCCCCATGAAACGGATGTATTTCAAATTCGGATTACGCTCAAAACAACTGGTGCCAATGTAATTGACCGCCATGCCGAAAGTCACCGAAGTGAGAAAGGAACAATTGGCAAATAGATCCTTGTTGATGGCCTGGACAGTATTTGGAATCACCAGATCATGAACCTGGGTGTCGCCAATATAAAGGTTTTGGGCACGGGCAAGCAGACTGATGTTATTAAGCGGATTGCCATCACTGCCGTCGGCTGAACTATAACATAATGTGCCGAATCCTATTTTACAGAGTTGTTCAACCGTTCCCCTGTAAACCACCTTGTCAAAATGGCATCCGCCAAATGTACAGTTTTCGCACCCGGCAAACTGGCTCCCTATGCTCAGCTCCTTCAAGCCGGAACAGCCGGAAAAGGCTTCAATACCCAACATGCACAACGAATCAGGAAGTGTCAGGGAGGTGATGCCCGAACAGTATTGGAACGCACCATCTCCGGCACTCTTCAGCGAATGGCCGAACCTTACAGTTTTCAAACCTGTGCAGTTAGAGAAGGCATAGTCGCTTATTTGGGTGATGTTGTCAGGAAAAACCAATGAGGTGATGCCCGAACAGTTTTGGAACGCGTACAATCCGATTCCAACCACCTTGTAGAGCTCATTGTTGTAATAAATCTCACCAGGAATCTCCAATGCACCTGTGTATTCCAAATAACTGGAATCCTGCTCAATCGTCGCGGTATGCTTGTCAAAATCCAGAGACACCTTCCAATTCTGTGCCTGCAGGCTGCAGAATGCGCCGGCAGACAGAAAAAGCGCCAGAATAAGTGAAATACTGTTTCTTTTCATACTGTAATTATTTTAAAATTAATATTTTAATATTTTCAAATATATGCTTTGCATTCTGTCTACAATATCATGACGTAAAAAAAAGCGGAATCTTACAGGTAAGCGCGCAAAAAATTACAATGCGGCCTGGATCCGGAGCAGTTTTTCAAGCAGCGGTTCGAGCTTGTCCAACGGCAGCATGGTCGAGGCATCCGAAAGTGCCTGCTCCGGATGGGGATGGGTCTCCATGAAGAGCCCGTCGAAACCGGCGGCGACCCCCGCCTTTGCCAGCACCTCTATCAGGTCGCGTTTGCCGGCCGTCACGCCGGTGGACTGGTTCGGCTGCTGCAACGCATGGGTCACATCCAGTATGACAGGGCATTGGTTACGCTGCATGGCGGCAATGCCGGTAAAATCTACAATCAGGTCATGGTAGCCGAACGAAGTGCCCCGCTCGGTCAGCATCACATGCGGATTCCCCACGGCACGCACCTTCTCCACAGCAAACTTCATCGCCTCTGGCGAAACGAACTGCCCCTTCTTTATGTTGACCCATTTTCCGGTCTCCGCCGCCGCAACGAGCAAATCGGTCTGCCGGCACAAAAAGGCCGGAATCTGCAGCACATCCACATAGTCAGCGGCACGACGCGCCTCCTCCGGCGAATGCACATCCGTCAGAACGGGAATGTGAAGCGTCTCACGAACCTCCGCAAGCAGCTCCAGACCGCGCACATCGCCGATACCGGTGAAGGAGTGCAGGCTGGAACGGTTTGCCTTCCTGTATGAGGCCTTGAAAATGTATGGGACGGACAAACGGTCGCATATACCACTGATATGCCGTGCAATTTCCATCGGCATGGTCTCGTTTTCAATCACACACGGGCCGGCTATCAGGAAAAAGCGTCCGCTGCCGGAATGACGCATCTGGGGAATGTCTGGACAATTCATAGTTTCATGTTTACTTTCCGCTGCAAAAATAGCATTTTTACAGACACCATACGCGAAAAAAGCATTTTTTTGTTTTCACCTGCCATTCGTATCCGCATTTTAACTACATTTGCACTTTTAACCGAACAATTGTCAATTATGCGAAAACTGTTTGTCACCATTATAGTTATCTGTCTGTTTTCAGGTAATGCAAAGGCCCAGCACGTCTCTCCGGAATCCGCATCAGCCGTCGGGAAACACTTTCTGACCCAATATACCCACATGCGGACGCAAAAGTCCGGAGCCGCACTGCAGCTTGCATATACGGCAATGCAGCCGTCACTGCAGAAAAGCGGGGAGGACCTCCCCTGCTTCTACGTCTTCAACCGGAAGGAGGGCGGATTTGTCATCGTCTCCGCATCGCAGAACATAGTTCCCATACTCGCCTATGGGGAAAACGGGTCGTTCGACACCGCCGACCTGCCGCTGAACATGAAGATGCTTCTGACCGCCATGCAGGAGGAGATTGCAGATGCCATCCGGCGTGAGCTCCCAGCAGCACCCTCGGTTACTGACAAATGGCAGCTGCTGGAATCAGGAGGAGCGACAATCATGGCGAACGAAAACGCCACCGCCGTCGCACCGCTGACACAGAACATGGATTGGGACCAGTGGCCCTATTTCAACGATTCCTGCCCTAAAGACGCCGCAGTCAGCAGCTCCTATGGCGGACGCTGCCCGGCAGGCTGCACCGCCACCGCCATGGCAATAATAATCCGCTATTGGAAATATCCGACCCACGGTTACGGTTCGCACGGGTACTCGCACAACAAATACGGCTACCTGTACGCCAATTTCGGGAACACATGGTACCAGTACAACAACATGCCCGAATATTTCGGAACCTTCCCCAAAGCCTACCAGCGGGCTGCGGTGGCGCAGCTGCTGTACCACTGCGGTGTGTCCGTGAACATGAGCTACTCGGCATCCGGCAGCGGCGCATACGTCTATTCGGACTGGAACGCAAACGATGCGCTGCATGCATTCCAGAACTATTTCGGCTACAGCCATGCCACCGGAGTAAAGAAAAACGACTACAACGACACGCAATGGAAAAAGATTCTTAAAGGGCAGCTGCGCGAGAAACAGCCCGTGATCTTTTCCGGATACGGTTACACCGGCGGTGCTGGCCACGCCTTTGTCTGCGACGGCTTTGACGCCAACGACATGTTCCATTTCAACTGGGGATGGAGCGGGAAATACAACTGCTACTGCACCATCGACAGCCTCTGCCCGGGCGGTGTCGGCACCGGCGGCGGCAGCGGGAACTATTCGCGCGACCAGCGTGCGGTCATCAACCTGAACCCATACCTTGAGGAACAGAGGAAAGGATGGGTCGCCTCCGATGAATTCAACAGCGCCAGCCTCGGCAATTCCCTTCATCTGATGCTCCCCGACACCTGCCTGCACATCTACGGGGACATCACCGCCTCATGCGACCTGCACAGTATCGGCACAATGCTTAACCCCACCGCGCTGGCCTTCGGATATTCGCACAACCGGCAGCTGTTCCAGGGCAACTACCGTCTTGACAGCCTGCGGCTGAACTACAAATACAAACTGGGACGGCTCCATACGGAGAATGACGCACCTGACACCCTTTACATCTATCTGGCGCACTACGACGCCAACGACACCAACTGCACAATCATAAACATTGACGGGCAGGCTTACCTCTGCCCCAAGGTGCTGACCGGACCGATACGTCCGCAAACTGCCAACTGCGTAACCATCCGCTATCCTCTCCAACCCAAGGACACGCTGCGCACGACCATGAGCATACCGATGAATTACGGCAAAGCCACAGCATTTGGATATGAGGTGCCGGAAAACAGGGCACTTTCAGTCATGGTGCGCTTCGTGCCGGGCTACAGCTACCGGAACGGCGACACAATCGCCACCATGTCCGGCAGCAACGTGGACCACCTTCGCAACGCCTTCTCACTGCAATGCCACTACAGCAGCCAGTCGGCGCAAATCATTGCAAAAGGATACAATCACGCGCTGATAGAAAAGAACGAACTGCGTTACCAGCTGTCCGGCAATGCGAACGACAGCTGCTACACCCCATCCACCCAGCTGCTTCCGGACTGGGACTACCACCTCAGCTACAACACCCGCCCGCTTTCCGCCTACAGGGAGAGCGACACCGCCATCTGCGGCCCGATGGTCTGGAACGGCATGGAAATCAAAAAGAGCGGTGACTATAAGCAAATTTTCAGATTTTCAAACAAAAACGACAGCGTTGTGGTGCTGCACCTGCAATGTGACTCCCCCATTGGGAGCATGGCGCCCATCAGCGGAGCCACAAGCATCGACAGCATCGGGGACTATGAATTCTCAATACCGGCCGTAACCGGAGCCTCCAGCTACCGTTGGGAGCTCAACAGCCCGCAATGGCAGCTGGAAAACGCCGATTCGCTCCTTTGCATCATGAAGGTCGGCAGCCGCGGACAGGGCCTGCTCACCGCCCACGCCTACAGCGCACACAAGGGATGCCATGAAAGCCAAAACCTGCGCCTCATCTATTGCGACAGCATCACCTCCGTATCCGAAATTCAGGGGAGGAACAGCTTCTCAGGCCGCAGCCTTGCCCTGTTCAGCGTGGAGAATATGGAGAAGGCGCAATACCGCTGGCATCTTTCCAGCAATTCAGGCTGGAAAATCAATGGTGACGACACACTCTCATGGATTATTGTTGATGTCTCCGGCAGCGGAATGGACACCCTGTTCCTTGAAGTCACCGACGAGTGCGGATATGTGACGCGAAGGCAGGCTGTCATCCGGTGCGAGGTCAATGTCGGAAACATTTCACATACACTGGCCGCCGAGCTCTATCCCAATCCGGCACATGAGCATATCCAAATCATCCTCCCTGACGGAACGGCACAGGCAAACTACTGCCTCACCGATGCGCTTGGCAGGGTGCTGTCAAAAGGGATGTTAGATGGGAACCGTTCGGAACTCTCCCTGCAGCCTTACCGCAACGGGATTTATTTCCTCAAAATCACCGACGGTCAGCAGCGCAGCAACGTTTTCAAGATTGTAAAACAATAATAAAAAAAAATGGATGCCAATCAGGCATCCATTTTTTTTTATTTTACGAACCGTCCCGTAACGTTCCCCATGCGCAACAGGTATATCCCGTCGGCAAGGTCTTCAACGTTGATGCCATCCGAGGCGTTATAGCTGCCGCGCAGCACCAGCCGCCCGGTCATGTCGGCAACCTCGTAGGCGGTTCCATCATATCGTTCCCCGTTGGTGATGAACAATGCCTTCCCCACCGGGTTGGGATAAATGGCTAACCGCTGCGCCTCCGCATCGCGGATGGCATCACCCGGCTCAAAGGTGGCGGTCAGCTCCACATCCTTTGTCACGGTCAGCTGGCGCGGGTTCTGCTTGTTGCCATCGCTCCACTGTTTGAAATAGTGGTCAGGCTTCGCACTGGCCTTCAGCGTGGCGGTTTTTCCGTAGGCATAGGAGCCGCCACCGGTTACAGTACCCATATTGGTGTCGTTGGAATGCAGTGTGACCATGTGGGTGTCCGGAGCAAAAGTGGCGGTGAATGAGGTGTCCTTCCATATAACCACGTAGCGCGGATTCTCCCTGTTGCCGTCGTTCCAGCGCAGGAAATGGTGGTGCAGTGCGGCAGTGGCCGTAATTTTCACACGGGTGCCGCCAGCGTAGGTTCCTGCCCCCGCAACTGTGCCCATACTGTTGTTGCTTGATGATACCTTCATGACATATTCATCGGAGAAGACCGATGTGGCGTAGCAGCCGATTGTTGTGCTCGCATTCCGCTGGTGCCCGCTGATGTCGGTGCGCACACTGTCGACCCTGGGGCAGAGCAGGGAATTATAATCTTTCAAATCCAGCCCCTTATCCAAATCCGCGAAGGAGGGAAGACGTTTCAACGAGTTGCTGTCCTGACCGGTGACAGCCTGTAATTCGGCGATAGTGGTCAGATACTTGTTGGCTGTAGCTGTATACAGATAAGCCACATTGTCCTTGGAATAAAAGTCGTTCCACTCACGCAGGCCATACGAACTCCCATAATTGGCGCTCCGAATACAAATCGGATAGTTGCTTATGCCATTGACTGAAATGAGGTTCCGTGTGAAATTTGTCTTGTAGGTAGCATTGGAGGAGGGGGTGAAATTGAAACCGTATGCGGCGCCACTGTCAGATTTCACATAGATGCTGTTGTGGTGGATATCCAGCCTGCAGTTTGATGCGTTTAGCGAAAGGCCATACTGCGCATTACTTCCAATAACCATTATCTCGTTATTGGTGATCATGGCTGAATGGCTGGAATAATTCGCATGATTGACATAATTGGCAAGATATAAGCCGTAACCCATGCTGGCGTTGGTCAGGAAACGGTTCCCCTCCATATTCCCTATAGTGACATAATAACTGATATAGGCTCCGTAATGGGTGTTTTTCAAAGCGGTACGGCTCCGGATGCGGTTGTGGCTGATGCTTGGGAAATTACCGTAGTAATTTACGTACATGCCATAAAAATAGGCATCAGCCAGTTCGTTGCTGTCAATATACACGGATGAGAGCTTGATGTTGCCCGAAGTTCCAGCAATCTGATTGAGGTAAAGGCCGTAAAAACCGCCGACAATGCGGTTGCCCACAAGCCGCACCTCAACCGGGTAGCTGATGTTGTCCTTTCTGGTGTAGCTGAACGCTTTGTAAAGATTAGTTGTGCAGGTGGCGCATGCATAGATGTTGCATCCTCTGAAAGTGACATGGGAGCAGCTGCCCGCCATATCAACACCGGCCAGCCCGTCGGTGGTGTTACCGAAGGTGAGTTCCTGGAATGTGACATATTTGAGGTTGCGGGCAAACAGGCCCGGCTTGCCGCTTCCGCCGTCAAACACGGGGGAATCACCCTTGGCAGCCTTGAAGGTGACAGTGTTTTTTGAGCTGGAACCGGGAATGCTGTCAGGCAGGTTCAGCTGGCCGTATTTGCCGGTGCGGATGGTGATGTTAACCGGCCCGGTAATGCCGCAGTTGTACAATGCATTCACCAGCTCCTCCTCGTCCGCGTAGGTGGGATTGTATCCGCCCAATGTATAGCTGCCGCCGGCAATCGGACCGCTACAGATGTATTTGCTATAAAAAACCGTATCGTTGCTGTGGTTGGCGTCGTTTTGGGAATTTGGTTTCTCCACCCAGGCGACCAGCTTGTTGGAGGAACTCGGAACTATGCTGCCGAGCTGCACTACAGCAACGCCCCTGTATGGCAGATTGCCCTTCCAGTTCAAAGCGGTCTGGGCCACCCCGTTGAACGTCCAGCGGATGGTGACAGAAGTGAGGTTGCCGCTGCCCATGTTTGCCAAGGTCACATAAACAGGCGAGCTGCTTCCCTTGACCAAATCCGTTTTGGAAAAGTCGCTCAAGGAGGCGTCATTCTTTTCCGCATCACCTTCAAAAGCTCCCATCAGCGTGTTCACAGGACGCGCCTTGCCGTTAATGTCAGTCTTCACTTCATTCAAGCGGGGCATCAGCAGTTGTGAGACCGGAATCACCTTCAAATCCTTTGTCATATCCAGATAGATCGGGGTGACTGACACGCTGTGCGAATCAGCTTTTGAGGCGGCCATTATGCCGGCAATGTCATTGCATGACACACCATTGATGCTCGCAAGGCGCAGCCCGTCAACATTGCTGTAATCATTATAGTCGGTGAAGCAGGGCTTTGTACCACTCAAACTGTTGATATAAATTGCCCCTTCAGCTTTGGAGGCATCAAAAATGTTTCCGCATATACGCTGCTCCAATCCACCAATACCGCGGTTGATATGCAAACAATATGAAGTGTTGTTTGTAATGGCTGTGGCACGGACGGTGTTGTGGTAGAATTTCACCGATGAGACAATTAGCTGGACCGCATAGGTGGTGCCGGCAATTTTGGTAAGGACACAGTTGTTGGCCACGAACGTGCAGCTGCTGTCAGCCGCCATCATATTGTTGAAATACATGCCGCGACCGCTCAACTGGTTCTTGGTGTCGCGGAGGCCATCGATATAATTCCCGACAATACTGTCAACAATTCCGTTTGAGAAAAAGAGACCTGTATAATTGACGGGGTTTTTTGTGGGTCGGCGGGAGAGCATCCTGTTATGCGAAATACTGGTCACATTGGCATAAGATATGCTAATACCGGTTCGCTGGCTGACCATCTCATTGCTGTCAACTATTATATTCAGGAACGGATCGGTCGCTGAATTGCCATTTATGCTGACAGCATAGCTCCCACCCTGCATCATGTTGTGGGTGATTCTGACATTTTTTACAATCCCGTCGGTCCTCTCCGCACTAAGCAGCAACCCGTTTGAACAGTTGGTATCCATACGCATCAGGCTGTTCCGGACAATCACGTCCGAGCAGCCGGTCAGCCATACAAGCGGATTGTTCATATCGGCCATGCCGAAGAAACCCAGGTGCTCCACTATGACATTTTTGTTACCCCGCCCTATTTTCAGGGCAAAATGGCCGCTATCGGCAAGGGTCACCTTGGTCCGGTCCTTGGAGACAGAGGTGAGGATCAGACGGTGTTTACCCATGGCATCCGCAATAGGGGTGATATCCAAACCGCCCCTGTACGTCCCGTCCTCAAAGGCAATGGTTATGTCACTGCCTGCACCGCAGTCCCTCAAACGTGTGAAGAGCTTGTCCATATCCGCATAGCTGTAATCGGCGCGATTGGAGTTGCCGATCACGAAGGTGCCGGTGGCGGTTCCGTTGCAGACATAGCGGCGATAGGTGACAGTGTCATTGCTGGCGTCAGTGTCGCCGGCCATCTTCACGCAGGCCAGGAAATCATGGTTGCCGGCTGTAAACTGGAAGCTCCCAAGGTTTACCGTGTCAATTTGCTGGAATTGCAGCGGCTTTGAGGGCGAATACTTGAAATCCACCTTTTTCACATTGTCAATCCATAGTGTGATGGTGGCGGAACTGATGGATGCCTTGCCCGCATTGGAGAGCACAACCTTAACAGGGCTGGCGGCGGAGGCGACTATTTTCTCCATATCGGCAAAGCCAGTCAGGCAGGCGTTGATGGAATCGGTTTTTTTGCCATAACAGCCCATCTCGGTCCGCAGACTGCGCTGCAGGCCGTTGATGTCAATGTTCACTCCGGGCTGCAGCAGACAAACATACGAGGACTTGTTGCGCACATCCAGCGTCCGGCTGCTGTCCACCCACACGGGGGCGATGGAGACCGAGTGCTGGTCCAGCAGAGTGTCAACCACCTGCACCTCCTGAAGGCTTTTCTTGCTGCTGCCAATATATGCCACAAATGTTCCTCCCGAATAATAGTTGTTATAATCCCTCTGATAATAGGTTGAATTTGTGTTGCTCATTATGTAGACCGGACAGCCGTTGTTTTTCCCGTTCACAAAAATGTTGTTGCAAACCACCGATTTCCTGTCGGAATAGCTTGTATACATGTATAAGCCGTAGCTTGTGGTTATCGAATGGGTCAGGATGGAGTTGTTTGTAACCTCCCATGGGCCGCCCGGATTGTATAGATAAATGCCGTATTTTTTATTGGAGTCGCTAAGAATGATTTCGTTGTTGCAGATAATGGCCGGTTGTTTGCTTTTGGCGTTGTGGCTGGCGGAAAAGTAAAACCCGTAGCTGTCTTTCTTGCTTTTGATATGGACACGGTTCCCGTCAATCCTACCCCAATGCTTGCCTCCGTTTGAATAGACGCCGTAAAAGGAAAGCGATGGATTGGGATTGGTGATTGTATTGTGGGAAAAACTCCTGATTTTCCCTGTCTGATAGAAATAGAGGCCGTAAGTATATGCGCCCTCCATAACATTGCTGTCAATGGTGAACCCCGCCACACTCGTATCCTCAAAATCGGTGGAATTTGAGCTGTTGTTCAGGTAAAAGTTGCTGTACCCCCCACTGATGGTGTTGCCAATGAAGCGCACATCGACGACCTTTTTTGCCAACGAAGTGGCGTTCCCGACATAGCTTACTGCCCTGTAAATATAGTTGTTTGACACCGGAGCAGTGATGTTGCAGTTGTGGAACACTATATCGTCAAGGGTGCTGTCCAACTCCACACCAACCACGATGCCGTCTAAACGCATCGACTCAATGCGCAGGTGTGCAGTATTGATCAGCAGGATGGCACGGGTGTCGTAGATCCGGACACTGTCGCGGACTCCGGAGGCTGAACGGAAGGTGACCAGATTTTTCGCACTGCTGCCGGGAATGGATCCGGTGATGTTGAACTGCGAGTATGTGCCGTTATCAATCAAAATTTGAACAGGGCCGCTCACGCCGCAGCGTCTCAGAATACGGATTGCGTCGGCGAGGCTGTTGAAATCCGCGCTGTCATCGTAACCCAAGGAATATGTGCCGCTCAAGGGCTTGGTGGTGTCAATGGCGGTGGCGGTTTGCGCGTTTGCGACGAAGGTGCTGCAGAGCAGCAGTGCAAACAATACTGCTGAAGATAATATTCTCTTTTTCATCTTGGTTATTTTATACGGTTTATAATATATATATATTAATCAATAAGTTACAATGCAATGAAGGGTAACGGAGGCGTGTTAGCGCAGGAGAAGCCGTGTGGTGTCCGTGGAGGTGGTGTCAGGTTCCGGAGTGGGATTATTAATCCGGACCTTTTTCAGATTGAAAACGTACCGGTCGTTGGTGTTGCCGGCCTCGTCGACCACCATAAGCACCTGCAGCACGCCAAGAGCCTGGTCCGCCCTGCCGAAAAGCACCACGTCACCCTCAGCAATATCCTTGAGCGAGGTGTAACGGCGGCTGGCCTTGAAGGCATTATTGAGAAGCAGCTGGTTGGTGCCGGAATAGTCGAAATCGTTCATGCGGGCGAACTGCAGGCCAGTGCGGCTCCGCCATTCCCGCGAGAGGCGTCCGGAAGTGTCACCGGAAAGGGTGTCGTGGTAATCGTAAATGTCAATGGTTGATGTGTCTGCAGTTTCACAATAGAGTGTCTGCGCGCTGGCAAGCGAAAAGCCGTTTGCGCGGCCTGAACGGGCACCGTACATCACGATGCCGTCATAGTGGATAAGGGATGCTCCGCCTACAACCTTGTAGGCCAAAGCCATCTTGGACGAGCCCCCGTTGGAGGCAACCGCCTCGAACTGCAGCGTCAGTGCGGCGGTATCGCTTATAAAATAGGAAGGGACTGTATACATGAAGTAAAAATCGACCTGTTTCACTCCTCCGACAAGCGTATCCTTAAGTTGTACGGAACCTTTCTCGGCATCCACAGAATAGATGCGGATCCTGTCGACCTTGTAATTGTCCGAAATGGCCTGGACCCTGATAAGCAGCTTGTTTCCGGACTGCACAAAAGCAGTGTTTTCCACATCCTTCGCCATGACAAACACATCGGACACATCTTCCTTACAGGATGTTAAAAACAAAAACGGCAACGCCAGCAGCAAAATCACCTTCCTCATATCTTTCAAAAATAATGATTAAAAAAAAAAACGGCAAGAGCGCTGCACGCCCCTGCCGTTCTGTTCACAAGCACTATCTGTGCACGTATCTGTAAGCCTTGATGGTCATGCTCTTGGTCTGTTCCTTGCCCAAGAACATCTGGTTGGTCTCCACCTTGGCAGAGGTCACAACATAATAGTCGGCACCGGGATACTCGTCAAGCACCTTCACCAAAGCCCTGCGCATGTTGCCTGCCAGACGGAGGTTCAGTCCGTCACCTTTCAGCATGGCGCTGCGCTGGTTGCGGCGGTCGTACTCGACACCGTTAACCTTGTCCAAAACTGTGATAAACCCAAGATATGTGCGGGTTTCAATGGAAATCGTAGTCTCACCCAGCGGCTGCATATTGTCAAAGTTCATGTCCAACCTGACAAAGTCCGGGGTAACCGAAACGCCCTGTACCTGCTGGAAGGTGCGCAAGCCCGAACATGATGTCGCGCACACCAGTACCACTGCAGCCAGGGCAATGAACATTTTCTTCATCATAGCCTCCCGATTATTTGTTGTTGAAATAATAGGTGATGGTCAGACGAAGGTCGGAACCGAAAACGCCGGAATTGGCCTTCAGATCTTTGTAGTCAGTGGGGTCGCCAAGCAGCTGGTATGTGGTCTGCGTGGTGTTGTTCACAGCGTCATAAACCTCAGTTTTGACCTTTTGGCCAGTGTGGAACATGCCGCTCAAACCATACTCGAATCCGACGGAAACGGGAAGATCGGCGATGAAAGCCTGCAGGCCGATGAAGGCCTCCAAACCGACACAGAGGGATTTGCGGTACTGGTTGAAGACACCGTTCACAGCATCCGGGTTGGCATACTCGTCCTTGTAGGTGGAACCCTCGAAGCCCAGAGGCAGGGAGGCACCGGCATAGACATCAAGCACGTTCCTGGGGGAGAAATGGTAGGCAAAGCCCGGAATCAGGCGGAAGAACCATTCGCTCTCCTTCATGGAGTGCTCCTTGTCGGTGGTCGGGGTAAGGATCTCGTTACCTTTGGCGTGGAAGCCGCGTTTGTAGTACTGGATACCACCACGGAACTCCAGATTGTCGGAAGTGTAGTATTTGATATTGACCAACGGAAGTCCGCGGACAATATCCAGATTGGTGAAATTGCCGAAGCAATCTACCAGATCCATCACCTCCGAATAGCTCGGTCCGATGTAAAGGCCCCAATCGCCGGCACCAGGACGGTTACCCGTTCTCACATTGGTTGCGTAGGGGTTTCCCTTCGTCAGGAGAGACTGCGCCTGCAGCGCACCAGCAAAGGCAAGGCAGGCCATAACTACAAAAAGTTTTTTCATACACTTTTTCCCTGTTATATGCCATCGGGACGTCGGCTCAATAATTAATTAAGTTTTTGTTATTTAGTTTATTTTATTATTCAATCTTAATGTCACTATGTGATGTCCAGTCCTTTCATGGAATCCTTGTCCAACTTCTGGTCCCCCCAGATGCCGCGTTCTATACGTATGGCCTCCGCCGTGGTCATCTTGTCGGTCTGCTCCAGAATGCGCTGCACGAAAATGCATTGGCGGATGTCGGCCTTGTTGTTCACCACCGCATCGGTCAGCGCCTGACAGCTCTTGTAGCCGCAAATCCGGCAGTCGACCTGCGGCAGCCTGCGGTTCAGCTCGAAGGAGCGCTTCATCTTCCGCATGGCAACCGCCATGTCATCATCAAGCTTATCCATCGAGCGCGGCTTGACCTCGCCCACAGAAATGCGTTCCTTCAAATATTCGCGATATCCGAGCAGCCGGTTCTCCTCCACCGTGACATTCTCGGACTTCTGCGCAGCGCGTTTCTTCTGCCTTTCGGCCACCAGAAAACGGTTGGCGGCACAGAGTATTCCGCCGGCGCAGCTCTCATCGCAGGCACGCAGTTCAAGGTAGTCCACACCCTCAACATCGCCGTTCTCAACCTTCTCAAGAAAATCGGAGACATTCTGGATGTCATCGATGGCAAGGTTCCGTCCGGAGGGGAGGTCGTAAATCTCACCGCCCGTCATGGTCCACATCAGGCTGCGGCGCGAAATGGGATGGAAATCAAACTCATCGTCCCGCAACTGGTACTCACCCTGTTTGATAATACGGAAAACCTTGTTATATAAATAATTCATATTGATGACACCGTCATTCTGCGCCTTCTCCTCACCCACAGGGCTCTTGATGGCGGCAATTTTGGCGGCACACGGGGCGACATAGAAAATTCCGATAT
>JAEEGK010021360.1_pt1 | contig 13678 bp, 3 predicted proteins | sample 8958771 | NCBI WGS metagenome assembly JAEEGK01 (sample SAMN16246547, study PRJNA631951) | gut metagenome | biome: gut microbiome; feature: rumen; material: SC-attached | host: Bos | place: Iran: Karaj | collected 2018-10 | reverse complement strand
ACAAAAAAATTAAATGAAGAACAACATTATGAATCACGTAAAATAGATGATGATAAATTTGATATAAATAATTTAGATATATTATTAGAAAATCAAGATTATGTAATTTATTGTAGAACAAATGAAAAAGGGGATTGTAGTATAATTCAATGTTCAAATTCAATAATTTATTTATTAGGATTTATTAAACAAGATTTAATAGGAAAAAATATTGAAGTTTTAATGCCTTCAATTTATCTTGAAGAACATGCAAAAATGCTTTCTAATAGATTAAAATTATTACATTCTCAATTAACAAATCATAAAGATAATTATAGAAATTCAGATAAAAAACAAATTTTTATTTTACCTAAAACAAAAATAGGTTATTTAATACCAATTAATGCAAGATTTACAATTTATAATGATGACGATTTTTCAAATACTTATATTATTAAAAGTAAATTTGAAGCAAAAGATACTAAATCAATATATGCATTTTACATATTAACAAAAGATGATTTTACTGTTGAAAGTATATCATCAAGTGCAATAAATTTAGGTTTATCAATGGATTTACTTAAAAAATATGTTATTAATTTGAATATTTTAGTAAGAAGTGAAAATAATTTAGAATCAATTACTTTAAGTGAAAGATACACTGATTATGAAGAAGAACCTAGAAAAGTAACTTGGGTATTTCCTGATATAATTTATCCTAAAAATGATAATCAAAGATGTAAAGATGATGATATAAATGATTTAATTAAAGAATCAACTACAAAAGAATATTTATTATTAATTTCTAGAATGAAATATAATGATGATGAAACTTTAGGATATTGTTTTAGATTTACTGAATGTAATAAACAAAAAGGAAATGTTGATCCAAATGAATTTAAACCAAATTCTACTAAACATGTTTTATTTGATGTTCTTAGATTAAATTATATTAGAACTATTTTAGTAACTAAAAAAACTGATAATAATAAATTAATTGAAACTGGTATTTATCAAACTAATATAGAAGAAAATAATATAAATCATGAAGAAAATTCAAATGCAAAAAAAAATGAAAAAAAGAAGAAAAAAAATAATGAAGAAGAAGACGAAGAATCAAATGAAGAAGAAAAAAGAGTAGAAAATCAATTAACAAAAGAAAAAATATTAGAATTTAATCAAAGAAAATCAGAAGATATAAAAAATTTTATTTTATCATTACCATTTTATGGAAATGAAATATCATTAGAGAAACATAGACCAAATAAAGAAAGGTATCCAGTTGGTAAAGGACAAGAGCCAATAATAAAAATATCAATAAGTACATTTGTAAAGAGAATAGAAGAAAAATTAAAAGCTCATCCTGATTTAAGAAGAAAAATAGAAACTAAACAATCAGATAATATTATATCAAATCCAAATGAACCAAATACTTTAAATACACAACCTTCAAATTCAGTTTCTACTAATTTAGGTTCTTTAAGTACAAATGGTTCAACTTCTTCTTTTGCTACTGAATTTTCTACTGATTCAAGTGCTGCTTTAAGTAATATTTTTAATGAAAAAAGTGTTACTTATATTACAATATTTAGTTTTTTTATTTTTGCTATTCTTTGTGCTATTATTATTATAGAATTTGTTATTTCATTAACAACTATTTCAGATTCAAATCAAAGAATGAGTTATATGGATAAAGCATATAAAATATTAAATACTTTAGTTTATACTAAATTTTTCATTACTGAAGCAATTTTATCACAAAATACTTCAAGTTATACTTGTATTGAAGATAATGTTTCAATTGAAGATTATGTTAAAAATATGATGACTGAAATGGCGGCTTGCAGAGCAGAATTTTCACAAACTTATTCTTATTATTCAAATGCTACTGTTAAATTTTCAAAAGAATATAATCATTATATTTCAAATACTCAAGTTTATATTATGACACTTTCTAATGGTGAAAGGACTATTGAACATCAACCTTTTAGTATTGCTATGAGTAGAATTCCTACTTCTATTTATTATGTTTCTAGAGTTACTGATTATTATAAAAATATTAATATTGATGATAGAAATGCATATGAATTAATGATGAATTTATTAAATGATTATTTATTAGTTTGGAGAAATGTTACTGTTTTATTAGTTGATGATGTTAAATCACATGCTAAAATGAGTAAATTAGTTTTGTTTATTTTTATTATGTCTTTTATTATTTCTATTTTATCACTTATTGTTTTATGGAAATTAATTACTAAATTTATAAATGATAGAGAAAAACCAATTGATTTGTTTTTGACTATTAAAAAGAAAAAATTTGAAGAATTAAAAAATTCTTCTGAGTCTTTTGTTAATAAATTATTAAATAAATTTTTTGGGAATGAAGAAAATGAAGAAGAATCAATGGTTGATTATTCTTCAAATATGAAACCAGATGATATAAATATAATTAAATTTAAAACTAAAAATGAATATAAACAATCAATGAAATCAGCAAGTCAATATTTATTAAATTACATTAAAATGGTAATTTTCTTTGTAATATTACAAGGTTATTTAACATTTAAATATGTTTATAATACAAGTAATATGAAAAATATAAATAAATTCACAGATGTATTTAATGTAACTCAATATGGTCAAAGTGATAATATTTTAAGTTTAGATATTGTAAAATCATTTTTATATAATCCATCAATTCCAATTTACAATCAATCAACAACAGAAGAAATATTCACTTCTACATTTTTATCAATCTCAGATACATTTGAAAATTTATTTATAGTATCATATAATACAAGTTGTTTTCTTCATGGAAATTATATAAAAAAATTATATGATTATTTAAATAAAGATATAACATCAATAGCAACAAATGTTAATTCATCAACATCATCTGCATCAGTTGAAACATATGATTCATCAACTTATTTAGGAACACTTGAAAATGGTTTTAAATCAGTTATTGCAAGATATTTTGAATTAATAAGATATATTTGTATTACTTATATTAATCCTGAACATAGAGTTGATGAATTATGGAATTCTCCTGAGTTTAAAGAAATTAATAGTATTGCTACTAATGTGATTAGACCTTGGTATAAAACTATTATTGCTCTTATGAATAAAGAATTTGAAGATTATATTTCACAGATTAAATTAGTTAATGTATCTACTTTTATTGTTTTATTATGTTGTGTTATTTTATTGTATTGTTTAGTTTGGAAAAGTTATGAAGAAAATTTAAAACAATTGTTAAAGACTAGTGTTGATTTAATTAATTTGATTCCTGAAGAAATTAAATATCAAATTGTACAGAAATTAAATGAAGAAGAAAATAAAAATGAATAAATAATAATTAAATTTATTTTCTATTTTTTATTATGAGAATATATTCTTTTATATTGATATATAATTAATTCTTATTTTATAATTATAAATGTTATATTTTTTAATATTTATTTAATTATATATTATTAAATTATTATCCCTTTTAATATAAATTTTCCTGGGGAAAATAATCAAAATTATCATCAATTTCATTTATTCTTCTTCTTCTTTGTTTTTTAAATAAAACAAAAACAGAAAAAATTAATAAACAAAAAATTACAAAAATAAAAGTAACAATTAAAAAATTCATAAATGAAAAAGAACCTTTAACTTGTTTATATATTCCAATAATTTTTTTATCTTGATCAAAAACAAATTCATATTTTTTTAAAAGAGGATAACCAACTTCAAATCTTTCAATATATTCTTGAAATATTAATAAAAAAAAATATCTTCCTTTATAATCAACAACTAAATCTTCATAAGTTAAAGTAAAATTCATTTGAAAAGGTTTTAAATGAAAATTAATAACAGGAAAAGTTTTTAAATCAATATTTTTATTACAATAATAATAAATACCAAAAAAATCTTCAGTTTTATTTAGAAAACAACTTTTATTTTTTAAAAGTGGATTAAAAAAATTTTGTTCTAAATATTTTTGTAAAGCATAAGTTGGTTTAATTACTCCAGATTCTAATTTTAATCTTATAACAACATCATTTTCAATAGTTTTATTATCAACAATTAAATTATCAAAACTAATTGACCAAACAACACTTGAAGTAATTTTTTCAGTTTGAACTTGTTTAAATCCTTCAGAATGATATTTTTTATTATATTCTTCTGGTTTTTCTCCAATTATAATTTGTCCTTTTTTATATTTTTCATCAAATTTAATAGTAAAAACATAAGATGATATTAAATTATGTGATTTTAATTGTTGAATAAAATTTGTTCCTTCATATTCTTTTTCTATTTTAATACTTTCTTTTATTCCTAATCCTAAAAGACCTGGATAATGAATTCCTTCATAATTACTTATTTTATTTGTTAATAAACATTTTATTTCTATATTATTATTTAATATCTTAAAATTTTCTTGTGAAAGTTTTGATTCTATAAAATATGAAAATTGATTTTTTATTATTGAATTGTTTAATGTTTTAAATGATGATGATTTAGAATTGTTATATTTTGGATATTTTGTTATTGTTTCTTCACCTATTAATATTAATGGATGTGTTTGAAGTCTTATCATAAAATTTGTTGAGTTTAATGGTGTTCCTAAGTCAATTTTAGTTACTAAATTATTCCACATTAATTCTTCCATATATCCATCTACTGGAAGATTTTCATCTATTTTCTTTTCAAAAGATATTATTAGTTTTTTTAAAATTATTTTATTCAAAAGTGAAATAAATGTGAACAAATAAACAATTTGCATTTTATTAAAATAATAAAAATTGAAAAATCTTTGTAAAATAAATGTTTAATGAATAAACAATAATTCATAATTAATTCAAATTTTTATATCAGTAAATCAATAATTAAGTAATATATAGTTAAAAGTAGTTTAAACGAATAAACAATTAATTAAAGTATTAAATAAGGAAATAAAATTTTGTTTATTGCCTTAAATTTTTTAAATAATTTAATTTTATACATCTTTTAATAAATTAATAATTTATATTAATACACTTTTAAATACTATTTATATAATCAAATAATATAGCAGCTTCATTTTGAATATTATTAATTGGACTATTTACTTTATTATTAATTATTGGCTTAATTTCATTCTCTTTTATTTCAGATGTGTAATAATTATAAAAATGTTTAATAGATTTTAAAACAAAAATTTGTAAAGTATATTTTAAATTTGTGTCTAAAATTTCTTTTTGTAATGTCCATAATTCTTTATTTATATTAATCAAATTTTTATTTAATAACATATCTAAAATTTCAACTGATACTGATCTAATATCATTAGCTTTATCATGATAGAAATAATAAATAAGTTCAATTAATGAATTAGTATCAATATTTGTCTCATTATTTTCAATTAAATTTGATATTATTTCTTTAAGTTTTTTAATTGCTTCATATCTTATTCTCCATTGACTAAATTTTGAAGCTTGTTCTATTAAATTAATACAAAATTTAATATTAAATTTTTCTATTTTAAAACTTTTAATAACATTAATTGAAACATCAAATATATTATCTTCTAATAACATTAAAAGTATTTTTTGAATATTATTAGAAATAGTATTATCAAATTCCTGATATGAAATAATTTTAATGAGAGAATTACTTAAAGCAATTCTAATATACATATTTTTATCTAATAAAATATTATTTTGGAAAATAGGAATAAATATTGTATTAAATTTATTTGGAAAAAGATTTGGCAATTTATATAATTGTTCTAATATATAAATTTTTGGTTCTGCTTCTTGTTCATTTAATAAAGTTAATTTAAAATTTTGTATTAATACTGTATCAATAAAATTACTATCAAATAAATCACTATTTTCATAAAAGGAATTAATTAAAGCACATTTCATTCTCCAAGAATTATATTTTTTAAAAGAAGATTGAAATTTAATTATTAAATCATTTATATTTAAAAAGTCTTTATAATGGTAATTTTTTAAAAATTGACATAATTTACTTCCAGTATTTATTGTATTTATTCTAATAATTTCAATAGGATCATCAATTAAATTTAAACATCTTTCATTAATTAATTTAAGTATTTTATAACTATTTTCATCATTATTAAGAAATTGAAAAATTTTATCTGCATTTTCCATTGAAAATCTCCTTATTGAAGGTTTATCTACATTTTTTAAAAGGAATGTATATGCATTTAAATATTGATCAAATAAATTATTATGAATTGTTATAACTTGATAAAAATATGGATAAATATAACAATAACATATTTTATTATTATGAGGTGTATTTTTATCTACATTTAATATTATTTTAATTGGTTCAATTAACATTTCATATTTTAATGATTCTTTAATTAAAAAAATAAAACTATTTACTGCATTTTCTCTTATAATTTCATCATCTGATTGAAAAAATTTTAAATAAAATGTATTAAATAATAAATTATTAATTTCAATAACATCATTCATTTCAATATTATTTGGTTTATTTTGTATTGTAAACATTATAAAGTCTTTTATATTTTTTGCATATTCAGTTAAAACTTCTTCATTTGATTCAAATTTAATAATATTTTCAACAATAAATGGAATAAATTTTGAAAGTAAATCTTCAAATGATAAAAGTTCAAATATAGTAAGAATTCTTTTTGCATGGAATATTCTTATGTTAAAATTTTGATTTTTAATTTCATCAACATAATAATTAAAATTATCCATTAAGTTAAAAATATAATAAAAAAAATATTATTTATTTAACTAAAAATATCAGTATATTTATTATAAAAATTAATTTATACCAACTAAAAATAAGATCATTTATAATGATTTTATAAAATTTATTAAATAAAATATTGCTTTATTAATTTGAATATATCAGTAATATAATTTTTATAATTTGTTGACATTTCATTATCATAATTTCTTGCCTTACATTCGATTCCAATACATAAATTTTGAATATCACTTTTTGAAATGTTTAATTTTTTTAATAAAATTTCAAAAACATTATATAATTTTAAACATACTTTTTTTCTAAGTTCACTTTTTTTAATATTATCATTATTACATTTTATTTTTGAAATTTTTTTTATTTGTTCTATGATATCATCATTATTAATACTATTTTTATTTAAATTATTATTATTATTTTCAAAAGAATTAAATAATTCAAATAAACTTAATTGATTTAAAGGAGTTATATTTATTTTAGATTTATTTTCTTCAAATTTACTTCCATTAGAAGAATCTTCAATTGATTCCTCATTTGTTTCCATTTTATTTTTATGATTTTTTTTTATTGAATTATTTGAAAATGAATTTTGTTTTAATTTATTATAATCATTAATTTTTTGAATTAATTCATCAACATTAATTAATTCAATATTTTCTTTTTCTAATAATAAATTATTTGAATCAAATATTGTTGAAATTAATTTGTCTTTTATTACATTTTGTAAATCTATAAAATAATCCATAGAAACAATTTGTTGATTAAAATTTCTTGAACTATTTAAAAATCTTAATAACTTAATTAATAAATGTACTATATTATTATTAATTTTATTATTTTGAATCATTATTTTCATTTTATCAAAATATGATTTATACTCTTTAAGAGGAATAATTTTTTTATTATAAATAAAATCTTCAATCATATAATTTAATTATGATAATTAGAAAAAGAATTATGAATAGAATTAAATTCCTTTTATTTCCTAATAAATTAATTTCTTTTTTTTTTATCAATTTTATTCAAAATATTTTTGATGATTTCTTTTTCTTTTTGTTCTTGAATATAAGAAGTTTGTTTATGAAAAGATTCAATTCCTTTTTAGCATAATTTATAATGTTGTTCATAAGTCATTTCTCCTTTATTAGTTTTTTCAGTAATTTGAATAGCATTTAATAATTTTTGTTTTTTAATATGAATAAATTGATTTTTATATTCAAGATATGGTTTTATTTTAGAAATAGAAATAATAGAATGAGTAATATCTCCTATAAATTTTAACTAAAACTTGAGAATCATATTTGGATATTTTTTAGTATATTTTTCAGGAATAATTAACATTTATTTTTTACTATGGAAGGCCACCAAGGAAATCCTTTTAATTTTGCCCATACTAATTCTCCTTTTTTTATTTTTGATTCCATATTTTTATTATTTACATTTAATTATTTAATTTATTATTTTAATCATATTTCTTATAAATAATAAATTAAATTATTTTTAGTAACTTAATTATAATAAATGGATAAAGAAATAAATAAAAAAATAGATTTTATCATTTTTTCTTAATTTAAATATATTTTATTTAATAAATCTTAATTTTTTTTGGAATCATAATTAATTATAAATTTTTTATCTTTTATACTTTAATTTTTAATATTTTTTATTTTTTTTGTATTATCATATTTGAATTTTTTTTTTTCTTTTATTTCTTTTAATTATTTTTTCGATAATTTTAATAATATTTTATTTTCTTTTCCATTTTTTTCTTTTAATATTTTTTTTGATTGTGTTCATTTTCTTCTTCAATGTTTAAACTCCAGCAATATTTAAATTTAATTTTTTATTTTAATGTTTATTTTTTCTAAACTATTATTTAAATCATAATTTTATAAATTTTGATTTATTAAAAAATGTCATTCTTTAGTTTCTTTTTCTCAAACTCATCCAAAAAAGAAGTTAAAAGAGAGAACTCAAAAATCAAAGATTTAAAAATAGAAAATGTAAATATTTGGATTGAAGATATAACAAAAGTTACAATTGAAATTTCTTCTCTTTTAAATATATTAAATATGTTAGATTTTCCACGTATGAAATTAATGAAATATATTACAAAAGATATAATTGATTTAGATCCTTATAGATTGCCATATATTAAATTTTTAAGAATGAGATTAAAAGAAAATCCTCAAATTAAAAAAGTTAATATTTTAAAACATCAAAAATTAATTTCAAATATTGAATCAAAATTAAATATTGAAAATACAAATGTTAAAAGAATTATGTGGGTTGATGATGAAATGATTGATACAAATATAAATGCTTTTATAAGAAATAGATTTTATAATAATTATGATATTAAAATGTTTTTATTAAAATACACCCAAAATCAAGATATAAAATATAAGTTATTCATTAATGATAAAAATAATATAATCATTGATCAATCAATAAGACAATTTAAACCGAATAAAAAGACAATAAAAAAAATAAAAAGTTTTATAATAAATGTAAAAGGAAATCCAATTTATTTAAATAAAGTAACAATCTTAAGAATATTAAAGCAATCAAAAACAAAAGAAAATGAGATAATTAAAACGATAACATATTTTACAAAACATATAAAGCAAAATTATGAAATATTAATAAAATACCATAAGGTATTTTATCCAACAAAATTAAAGAAGAAATTAAATTGGATAAAAAATAAAGATGAAATAAGTGAAAAAATAAGCAATACAAATATAAGTAAATTTGAAGATTTAATAATAAAAACAGAAGAATATTATAATATGATAATAGAAGATGAAAATAGAAGATTAAGAGAAGTTGGTTTAACATTTCATTTAAAAAGATCAAGAAGTGGAGATTTGCAATTAAATGATATTATGAGAAAATTATGGGCAAAAACTAATAAAGTTAATAGTATAAATTCTTTAGATTCTACTGATAATGATACTAAAAATGAAAATAACATCATAAGCAATGAAAAAGAAAAACAAAATGATGTTAGTAATTTAAGTGGAAGTAAATTAAGGAAAAATAAAATTAATAAAAAAATTCAAATTAAAGAACAAAAAAAAAGTGAAAAAGAAAAAAAAGAACATTATAAAAAATTTAGAAGAGATGTTCAATCAGAAAAATTAATTCCTGAATATAATAATATTATTAAAGAAATTACAAAAGAAAGTGATGAAGAAATAGAAGAAGAAGATGAAAAAGAAAAAATAAAAGAAAATGAAGAAGAAAAAGAAAATGAAAAAGATAATAATAATTATATTGAAAATAAAAGAAAAATTCCAGCAAAAGAAATAAGAGATATTTTAAAAATTCAAAAATCAATAAAAGAAAATGAAGAAATTAACAAGAAAGATAATGAAAATGTCATTAATAAAGAAAAAAGAAATGATGAAAATAAATTAAATTCTGAAATAAAAGATGATAAAATTAGTAAAAGAGAAAATGCAGAAATAATTAAACAAGAAAAAATAAATAAAGAAATAAAAGATGTTAATAATGAGAAAGAAGAAATTAAAGAAGAAAATAATAATGAAAATAAAGAAATTAAGAGTAATGAGATATTAGAAAATAAAATTGAAAATGAGATTAGAAGAGAAAAAAGTAAAGAAGCAAAAAAAAGACATCTTAAAAAAATAAAAAAAGAAGAAATTTCAGATAAAAAAGAAAATAAAGAAGAAGAGAAATCAAAGAAAGAAGAAAATCTTAATATTAAAAATGAAGAAAATAAAGATGTTAATATTGAAATTAAAAAGAAAGAAAATAAAGAAAATAAAAGTGATAAAATTATTATTAACAAAAAAGAAGAAGAAAAAAAAGAGAATAAAAAAGAAGAAGACAAATTTGAAATGAAAGATAATACAAAAGAAATTAAAAAAGATGAAAGAAAAAATAATGAAAAAACAGAAATTATACAAGAACAAAAAGAAGACAAATTAGAAATTATAAATAATGAGAAATTAGATAATAAAAATAAAGATAAACCAGAAAATATAATTGAAGGAAAACATAATATTAAAAATAATGAATTAGAAATTAAAAAAGAAGAAGTTCATAAAAGTAAAAATAAAGAAAATAAAATAGAAGATAAAAAAGAAATTAAACAAGAAGAAAATAAAGAAATGAAAAATAATGAAAATTTAGAAATTAAAATAAAAGATAATAAAGAAAATAAAGAAATTAAAGTTGAAAATAAATTAGAAAATCAAAATAAAGAAAATAATATTATAAAAGAGCAAAAATTAGAAGAAAAAACAATTAAAGAACATAAAATAAATGTTGAAAATAAAGAAATAAAAGAAAAAGAAATACTAGAATTAAAAAACGAAGATTCTAAGATTAATAAAAATTTAAGTGAAGAAAAAGTAATTGAAAATAAAGATAAAAAAATAAATCAAACAGAAGATATTAAAGAAAATTTAAAAAATGAAGAAGAAAATAAAAAAATAAAAGACAAAAAAATTAAGGATATTGAAAATAAAAGTGAAAATAAAAAAGAAGAAAATATAAAAATTGAAAATAAAGAGATTAAGGAAGAAAAAGATACCAAGATGAAAACAGAAGATAAAAAAGAAAAAAATCAAGAAATAAAAGAAGAAATTAAATTAGAAAAAAAAGATGATAAAAAAGAAGAAGAAATAATCAAAAAAAATGAAGTTAAAGAAATTAAACAAGAAGTAACAAATTTAGATAAATTAGAAAAAGAAAAATCAGAAGTTAAAAATACAGAAACCTTAGAAAATAAAGATAAAGAATTAAAAGAAATAAAAGAAGAAATTATAAAAGAAGAACCAAAAATTAATGATGAAACTAAAGAAAAAAAATCTAAAAAATTAAAAAAGAAAAAACAAAAAGTTAAAGAAGAGAATTCAATTTCAAAAGAAGAAAAAGAAAATGAAAAAGAAAAAATTAAAGAAAATAACTTATCAGAAAACAAAAATGAAAATAAAGAAAAAGAAATTAAATTAGAAGTTAAAAAAGAAGAAAATAAAAATAAAGATAATGAAAACATTATTAATACTATTAATGAAATAAAATTAGAGAATAATAATGAACAATTAAATGAAATAAAGTTAAAGAATAATAATGAAGTATTAAATGAAATAAAATTAGAGAATAATAACGAACAATTAAATGAAATAAAATTAGAGAATAATAATGAAGTATTAAATGAAATAAAAATAATAAGAGAAGATTATAGTTATAGTAAAGAAAAAGAAGAAGAAGAAGTAATTAAATTTCGTACTAAAAAAAGGCCTTTATTACAAGACATTCAACAAGATAAAATTTTTGATAATAATGAAGTAATTGAACAATTTAATGTAAAAGATAATAATGTTAAAAATGAGAAAGAAAAAAATGAAATTGAATTAAAGAAAGAAACAACTGAAAAAATTGAAGGAAATATAAAAGATACTAATAAAATAGAAGATAATAAAGAAAAACAAATTGAAGAAAAAAAAGAAAATAATATTATTGAAAATAAGGATGTAACAAAAAAGAAAGTAAAAAAGAAAAAAACAAAATCAAAATCAACAGAAAATAAAGATGAAATGAATAATGAAAAAGATAATAATAAAATTGAAGAAAAAATAGAAAAAAAAGAAAATGAAAGTAAATCAGAATTAATAAATGATAATAAAAATGTAAAAGAAAATTTAGAAGAACTTTCCAAAGAAAAAATTAATTTAAATAATAAAGAAAATAAAAATGAAACAACAACAGACAATAAAATTAATATAGAAAACAAAGAAAATAATGAAAAAGAAAATGAAAATAAATTATTAATTAAAGATGACAATACTAAAGAAATAAAAAATGTATTTGAAAATAAAAAAGAAGATATAAACAAAGAAGAAGAAAACCACAAAAAAAAAGTTAAAAAGATAAAAAAAGATAAAGAAAAAACAAATGAAACAAATAATGAAAAAAATGAAAAAGAAGAAGATATCATAAAAAAAGAAAATGAAAATTATAAAGAAAATAAAGAAGAAGAAAAGAGTATAAATAAAATCAAATTAGAAGATAAGATAAAATTAGAAAATAATGATTTAAAGAATCAAAATGAAATTGCAGAAACTAAAAATATATTAAATGAAGATTATAAAAATAAAAATGCTGAAATTAAAGAAAATAAAATTAAAGATATTCAAAATGAAAATATTGAAAATAAAAAAGAGATAAATTCAAATATTAAATTAGAAAATAATAAAATTGATGATACTAATAATAATAAAATAATAAATGAAAAATTAAATGATACAAAAGAAAAGAAAGAAGATAACAAAGAAAACAAAAAAGAAAATATAGAAATTAAAAATGAAAAAGATAATAAAGAAATAAAAAAAGATTCTGAAAATAAAATTGATAATAAAGAAAATAAAAATGAAGAAGTTTCAAAGAAAAAGAAAACTAAAAAAAAGAAAAAGAAAGAAGAACAAAAAACAGAAAACAAAGAAGTTAACAATAATATTCAAAATGAAATAATTAAAGTTCAAAACATTGAGAATTTAAACACAGAAATTAAAGAAGAAAAAATAATTGAAAATAAAGATTTAGGAAAAAATAATGAAGAAATAAAAGAAGATGATAATAAAACAATAAAAAATAATATTGATAATGAGAAAAAAGATGATGAAATAAAAAAGAAAAAAAAAGTACATAAAAACAATAAAGAAAATATACAAGAAGAAAATAAAGATATTAAATTAGATAAGATTAAAGAAAATGCAGAAATTATTAAAGAAAAAAAACCAGAAATAAAAAGTGAAAATATCATCAAAGATAAAAAGGAAGATAATAATAAAGAAATAAAAAAAGAAGAAAATAAAGAAATTAAAAAGGAAGAAAATAAAGAAGAAATTAAAAAGGAAGAAAATAAAGAAATTAAAAAAGAAGAAAATAAAGAAATTAAAAAGGAAGAAAATAAAAAAGAAAT
>JAEEGK010021359.1_pt1 | contig 13678 bp, 17 predicted proteins | sample 8958771 | NCBI WGS metagenome assembly JAEEGK01 (sample SAMN16246547, study PRJNA631951) | gut metagenome | biome: gut microbiome; feature: rumen; material: SC-attached | host: Bos | place: Iran: Karaj | collected 2018-10 | reverse complement strand
AGCATAAAGATCAAGCAAAATTATATCGATGATATAAAGGACAGCTTCTATGCAGAGGTCCGCACCCTGCCAGGCAACGGCCAGCAGGCGGCCGGCGAAATCAACGGATGGTGCAGCGAAAAGACCCACGGCATGATAAACAAGATTGTGGACGAAGTGCCCTCCAGTACCATCGTCAGCCTGCTCAATGCCATCTATTTCAAAGGCATCTGGAAAGATCAGTTCAACAAGGCTTCCAACACGGAAGAGAAGTTCACCAACTGGGACGGCACCACAAAGAAGACGACTTTCATGAACAAGACCTTCGAAAATGCCAGAGTCTACAGTGACGAATACGCCGAGGCGATGAGCATCCCATACGGCAACGGCGCATTCGCGATGACCATTGTGATGCCCCGCAGCGGTGTCTCACTGGACAAGATCCTCGCCGGCCTGAATGCCGAAACCTGGGCCCAGTACCGTGACGGCGGCCGCTGGTATGAGACAATCTTCTCGATGCCCAAGTTTGAAGAAGAATATGCCTGCGAGAAGCTCTGCATCGATATCCTGGAGGAGATGGGTATGCAGAAGGCCTTTACCGGCGCAGCCGACTTCTCCGCGATGAGCGACACTCCGCTCTGCATAGACGAGATACGTCACAAAGCTAAGATCAAAGTAGATGAAGAAGGCACCGAGGCTGCAGCCGTGACATATATCGGCATGCGCGTGACTTCTGTCGGCCCCGGCGGCGAGACCTTCTACTTCAAGGTAAACCGCCCGTTCCTCTACTTCATCAGCGAACGCTCTACCGGCGAAATCCTCTTCTCCGGCGCCAAGAACGAGTTTTAGACTACAGTTCCGAATTGAAAGGCAACAAAGGCAGGCGGTAGCTGTTCCAGATATGGCCTATGGCAAAGTCGTGCCACAGGTAGCGGACATATTTGGGTTCCGGAACCTCGGGTGCGGTGCAGCCGATTGAGTTGCCGTCGGTGCCGGTGATGGTTGCGGGATACCATACCTTGTCTTCTCCGGCAACCTCGAATCCGGACACACCCTTGAACTCCCATCCCAGGTCGGAATGCAGCCCGCCGCCGCAGTTGTCAAGATAAACGATGGCGTTGGGGCCGTCAAAAGCCGCCTTTAAAAAGCAGGGGCTGTCGCTGCCGTAGTTCTTGAAGCCGTACCACTTTTCCAACGCCAGATATGCCAGGCGCTCGCCCACCTCGGCTTTCTTGCGTGGATGGATTATACCCTCTTCAAACTCGTATACCAGGTCGCAGGTGCCAATCATTGCAGAATTCGGCACCAGGGATGCTGCTGCCCTCTGACGGTCGCGAAGGATTGGCGCCAGTCCAGAGTCGCCATTGGCGGCATAGGGGTGGGGTGCAATCTGCACATAGTAGAACGGCAGATCGCCGCGACCGAATATTTCTCTCCATTTGGTAACCATCTCGGCCTGCAGCTTTGAATAGTCCTGCGCATATATGCGGCCCACATTGGAGCATCCCTGATACCAGATGAAGCCGTTTATTGTGTAGTGCCGCAGCGGATAAACCATTGCGTTGTACATCATTGTGCAAGTGAACCAGGGGCTTGTGTCTTTGTTCTCCCGAATGTCCTTGTCTACATCCTCGCCTTTGATTCCTCCCTTGATCAGCGTCTCGCGGTCCATCCAGCACTCTATCATGGTGCCGCCCCAGCAGGGGACGATGAGGCCGACGGGGACGCCCAGTTCGCGGGTCAGTTCCCTGCCGAAGTAATATGCCGTGGCACTGAATTCGCCGATATGGCCGCCGCAGGTGGTCCACCACTGCCCGGAAGCATCTTCCAATGCGGTTTCCGAAACGGCCTTATTGATCATTACCATACGCAGACCGGGGTAGTGCCGGGCGTCCCGCATATCCTGCCCGCCGTTTTCGATGGGCTGAAAGCGCCATCCGTCCATAGGCATCTCCATATTTGACTGGCCGCTGCACAGCCATACCTCGCCGATTAGCACGTCGTTCAGGACAATCTTGTCTTTTCCGCTGGAGATGGTCACAGCCTGCGGGTCAAACGATGCGGAGGGAGTGGCCACAGACACCTTCCAGAAGCCGTCATCGCCCGCCTTGACGCTGTAGCTCTTTTTGCTCCAGGAGACTTTGACCTTAACCTTGGCTCCGGCGCTGGCCCAGCCCCATATATTGGCGTCGGCATTCTGCTGAAGCACCATATTGTCACCGAAAAAACCAGGGGTTCGCAAACCCTCTGCCCTGGCGAAACTGAAGGCCAGCAGGCAGGAAATAATGAGAATAATCCGTTTCATACATCAAAGTTAACCAGAATATTGCTAAATTGCTCCCATTATGAAAAGATTGTCCATTTTAATAATATCAGTATTCCTGGCAATCGCCTGTGGATGCGACAATAAACCGGTTCCCGGCCCCGATCCGGGTACTGACCCCGGTTCCGACCCTGTGGAAGAGCCGCAGCAGCACGATGATTCCTATGTCCCGGTCAGCATTCACAGCAGTGTGACCGCCGTTCAGCCTTCAACCGGCCTGGTGCTGTGGAGCGACAATGCATCCAGTCGTAATTCCACTTACGGTGAGTCTATCGCCCTGGAATATGCCTATTGCCTGCCGTGCAAGGTCGTGACGGGCAAAACAGACGGCAAGATTCAGTATAATTGGAGCTCTTTCAATAAATGGCTGGACGAAGTTGCCTCCCGCAACCATCAGGCGGTGGTGCGCTTCCGCTATGAGTATCCCGGTTCAAGAGATGTCGACGGCAAGTCCGGCACCACAGCTGTGCCCGACTACATCAAGGCGCTGGAAGATTACGAGGAGACATATTACAAGAACGAGGATGGCCCCACATACTATGCAGACTGGCGCAATGCAGAACTGCAGTGGTTCACCAAGCAGTTCTACACCGATTTTAATGCGGTGTACAAGAACGACCCCCGCATAGCCTTTGTCGAGGTCGGGTTCGGCCACTGGAGCGAATATCACATCTACGGCACTCCGCTCAAGCGGGGTGTGAATTTCCCTTCAGACGATTACCAGAAAGAATTCCTGACGTACCTTGGCGCGGAGCTGGAGATACCCTGGCTGATATCCATAGATGCTGCCGACAGCTCTCCGGTAGTGAGGAACGCCACCTTGATGGCACTCACGTTCGGCCTGTTCGACGACAGTTTTATGCATAAGAATCACGAGGGCGACTATAACGAGGAGTGCTGGGATGCGCTCGGGCAGGGAACCCGCTGGAAAACGGGCGCCTGTGGCGGAGAAATCAGTTATTATTCATCTTCTGACCAGCGCAACTTCCTGAATCGCGCAGGAATGTACGGCGTTACCTGGGAGCAGGCGGCAGTAAAATATCATATCACATTCATGATAGCCAACGACGCCCCCGGCGGCACCCACGGCACGGCAGCCCGCTTCAAGGAGGCGAGTATGTTCAGCGGCTATAATTTTGCCCTGACCTCTTTATCTGCGAATAAAGAAAAAACCATGGCCGACGTCACAAATACCGGCATCGCACCCATCTATCGCGATGCTTATCTGGCGGTAGGCGGTGTCCGCAGTGAGACCTCTTTGAAGGGCCTTCTGCCTGGTGAAACTCGCAGGGTTTCGGTGGACAAGGCCACAGACGGCAGCGATGTCACCATAGAGTCGGATTATATCCTTCCTACACAGAAAATTCAGTTCGATGCGGATCTTTAGGGCGATATTGACAGCGGTGGTGCTGCTAGCGGCTTTGACGGCATACGCACAGCCCTCGGTGGTGGATATGGGGTTGAGCGTGAAGTGGGCCACCTGCAACCTGGGCGCCGATACACCGGAGGGATTTGGTGATTACTACGCCTGGGCAGAAACTTCTGTCAAGGAGAAGTACCAGACGGAGACATATTCTTTTTGCGGCGAAGGCCCTTACGGTCTTACGAAATACAATGCCGGTTTTAAGCTGAACCTGCTCGCGGAGCCGGAGGATGATGCCGTGCGGGCAAACCTGGGTGATGGCTGGCGCACGCCGACCTTCGTGGAAATTAACGAACTGGTGCAGCAGTGCGACTGGGAATGGACTTCACAGAACGGCGTAGCGGGCTATAAGGTTACCAGCCAGAAAAACGGCGCGAGCATCTTTCTGCCTGCCGCAGGCTATATGGAGGGCGGCGAACTCTGCTATCCCGGCACCGCCGGACGCTACTGGACCGCTACCCGTCATCCATACCATCCGAATTGCGCAATGAATCTATTCTTCAGCGAAGAATTCCACTACGCATACTTCTCCCGCCGTTACCGCGGTTTCCCGATACGCCCTGTAAGGCAGTAGCTGTTATTTCCCGAAATTGACCGAAGCCCAGGTAAGTGCGTAGTGCAGAACCATGGGCCAGTAATACCAGTTGTGGTCGCCGTCGCGCACGCGGAACTCGTGAGCAATGCCCTTCTCCTGCATCTTGTAGTGCATATCCACCGACAGGTGCAGCAGCCAGTCGTCGTCGCCTATGTCAAAGGTCCACTTCACGGTGCGCAGCGCTGCCACGGTGCTTTCGTCGGCATTCGCTACGAAATCGATGGCGGAATTCTCGTGTACCGAGCGGCAAACCACGGCCAGCTGGTCTTCAGTATCGTTCCAGCCGACCTCGCCTTTCTCGTCCAGCCATGGGCTCATCGCATAGCAGCTGGAGAACATCTCGGGGTGGTGCTGGCAGTATACTGTGCTGCCGCCGCCGCCCATCGAGAGGCCCATGATGGCGCGGTTTTTCTTGTCGCCGATGCAGCGGTATTTGGCCTCCATCTGGGGCATCAGCTCCTGGAAGAAGAAGTCTTCGTAGTTGCGGCCGGGGGTGTTGAAATAGCCGTTGAGTACGGCACGGGGGTTGGGGTGGCCGGCATTGGGCATTATAATCACCATTTCCACAGCTTCGCCGGAGGCGATGAGCCTGTCGGCTATCGTCTGCATGTTGCCGTGCCCCGCCCAGCCTTCGTAGGTGTCGGAAAGGCCGTGCAGCAGATACACAACCGGATATTCCTTGACAGAGCCGTCGAAGCCGTCGGGAAGATAAACATTGCACTTGACTTCGCAGCCAAGGATTTTGGAGTCGATGCTGTCGGTTATTACATTGCCGGCCAGCAGATTGGCCGACAGGAGCGCGAGCGCTGCAAAAACGGTGAGTCTTTTCATAAGAATTAGTGTCAGTAACTGCAAATATAACAAAAAGTTGATGTATCTTTACTGAAAGAAAACAACCTACAATTATGAAAAAAGCGCTGATTGCAGCCCTTGCGCTGCTGATGCTGGTCTCCTGCGCCCCTAAGAAGAGTGTAGTGACCGTCTCGGGCCTCGATCCCGCCAATTTCAAGGACACCTACAACGAAATGCCGGTGGCCCTATACACCCTTAAGAACGATGCCGGAATGGAGGTGTGCATCACCAACTTCGGCGGGCGCATCGTCTCCATTGCCGTTCCTGACCGCAAGGGGGTGATGCGCGACGTGGTACTTGGCTTCGACCGCATCGCCGACTATTTCCCGGAGAACAACGATTCCAACTTCGGCGCCGTGATCGGCCGCTACGGCAACCGCATTGACCAGGGCCGGATCACCATCGACGGAGAGACCTACCAGCTGCCGCAGAACAATTACGGCCACTGCCTGCACGGCGGTCCTGAAGGCTGGCACTACAAGGTATTTGCGGTGGTTGAGGCAGACGAAAGTCACATCAAACTGGCGCTGTGCTCGCCCGATGGCGATGCCGGCTTCCCCGGTACCGTAAATGCTACCGTGACATACACGCTGTTGTCTAACAACGCACTGGATATCGCCTACGAGGCTGTTACCGATGCTCCGACGGTGATCAATATGACCAACCATTCGTATTTCAACCTCTCCGGCGACCCGGAAAATCATACGATTCTGGACGACGAGCTGACGATATGCGCCTCCGGATTCACACCAATCGACGATACATTCATGACTTCGGGAGAGATAGCACCGGTAGAGGGGACGCCGTTCGATTTCCGCAAGCCGTGCCTCATTGGTGAGCGCATTACGGAGGATAACCAGCAGCTGGCCAACGGCCACGGCTATGATCATAACTGGGTGCTGGATACAGAAGGCGACATTTCCCGCGAGGCGGCCGAACTCTACTGCCCGGCCACCGGCATCGACATGAAGATATTCACCACCGAACCGGGCTTGCAGGTGTATGTGGGTAACTTTTTGGACGGTAGCGTCAGGGGCAAGAAGGGCGTGGCATACGAAGTCCGTACAGCAATCTGCATGGAGACGCAGCACTATCCCGACTCACCCAACAAGCCGCAGTGGCCGTCGGTTGAACTCCGCCCAGGCGAGGTCTACACCAGTCACAGCATTTACGCTTTCTCTGTGAAATAGATTATTTGGTCCAGCCTTCAAGTGATTCGCACTTGACGCGGAACCAGTTGTTCGACCCCTCTTCCAGCAGCCGGTAACCTTGCCGGTTGCTCCAGGAGGCGGGGCGGTCTTTGATTACCATATCCTCTCCGGTGTCATTTTCCAGGTAGGGAGTAAGCATCTGCTGCCATTGAATTATGCGTGACGCGCTGGGCTGAATGCCGGTATAGGGGTTGTCCTTAAGCGCAAGTTCGCGCAGATAGCCATTGTAGATGGCCTTGAAGTCGGGCCACTGAAGAAGTTTGCTGATAAGTATACATTCTTTTATCCCCCAGTGAAAGGGGTCCTGTCGGCCCGAATCGCTCTGCACGCCGCAGTTGTGAGAAGTCCCAAGGGTGTTGTCGTAGTCATACGGGAGCAGATACACCTTGTAGTTCTCTATGTCACGGCTATCGAAATAGAGGTAGTAATTGTTCATATTGTTCCAATAGTCGTCCCAGTGGCCCAGGGCGACGTTGGCGGCGTACATCTTGAGCAGCAGGTCAACGTCGCAATGAGCCAGAATCCAGCTGTGGAATTCGTCACCCTTGAGGCTTTGGAGGTTTTTTATGAACCCCTTCAGCTGAGCGGTGGCTTTTTGGAATTCGGTGCTGCTGTCTTCTTTCAGCTCATAGGCGTAACCGTCGGGGGAATTGTCGTCGAGATGGAAGCGCCGGTCGTCGGTATCGCGCAGGTTGGCTCCCCAGCCGCATTTCCAAAGATAACCGTCCGTCGAACCGAACTTTGGCCGTCTTTTAACATACTGTTGGTCTATCGACTCGCACATCAGGTATACGCCGAAATAGGCGGGGGTATCGTCGCCGACCTTGATTGAAAGGCGGCACCAGGAGGTCTTTGGCGCCGTCCAGATGCCGTATTTGTCAAGCATGTCAAAGCAGAAATGCTCGCGGATGTAGGTCGGGTCTTCCTTGGCATATTTGAGGTTGATGCGACGCACTCCGGCGATTTCGCCGGTTTCGCTGAATTTTCGCAGATGGAGGCCGAAGTGGACGTGGCGCCATTTGGGATTGGTGGAACTGTGCTGTTGGCCGGTGCCGCCTTCCGGACGCCGGCGGGATGTCTGGCCGCGAAGGCGTATGGCTCCGTCGGTGCAGGTCGTAGTGTAGCCGTTTTTCTCAAAGCTGACGGTGCTGCACCGGAAATAGTCGTGAGTATGGTTTTCCTTGTCGTAGGTTGTCAGCAGATTGTTCCACTCCGCCTCGCTGATAGCAATTGTGATGCTTGGCAAGGCCTCGTCGTCAAATACATAACCGACGCCGTCGGCAAGACCCTTGCCGCTGCCGTCGACCTCGATGCGGTCCTTGCCGCAGGAAGCGGCCAGAACCAGGACAGCGAGTAATATGAGAATCCTTTCGCGCAAGACAGGTTATTTCACCATACAGATGTCGTAGAAGTCTCTGAGGTTGTTCTCTACGATCCAGTTGATGTAGGTCATGAAGGTCCAGGCCATCAGCTGATAGCCGGCGGCGTTCATATGGCCCTTTTCAAAAAAGCGCTTCTGGAGCTCGGGGTCGTTGAAGTCCTGGCCATATTTCTCCAGGTCGATCAGATAGACGTTGTCGAAGATCTCCGGCAGTTTGCGGATCTCGGCGCTGAATTCCTCCTTGCCGTAGAGCGTGGGCAATGTCACCACAAAGAACCGCGCCCCCGGTTGAATGGACTTCACGCGCTGGATGATGCCGCCGTAGTAGCCGATGAAGGTTCCGGCGTTCTTAGTGTAATCGTCAAGATTGATGTCCTTATGCGCGTCGCCGGGCTCGTAGCCGTTCCGGTCGTTGCAGCCCAGAGCTACGATGTATGCCTGGCACGGATGAGCCTTGGCGCTGATGTCGCCGTTGCGGTTCACCGGATAATCCCAGAAATTCGCTATCCATCCCTGCGCCGTTTCTCCGCCCTGGGAGAAATTGTAACCCACGGCGCCGCCGATAGCAGCTACCATCCGCTGGCCCCAGGAATAATCGTAGTTTTCGTGCCATACGGTGGAGCCGTCCTCACGGAGATATTCGTACTCGCCGCTGCACATCGAATCGCCGATGAATCCCCAGCGGTGAAAAATCGTGCACCAGCCGGGCTGCTGCGAAACGGTTGCAATCGGGTTGACTTCCTGCGCCTGCGCCGCGCAGGCAATCAGCATAAAAAGGGCGAGGGTTAATTTCTTCATAAGGCATGTTTTTACAAAGATAGTTATATTTGTGTTCATCGCAGAAATCGGTTTAAAAGATTATGGACAAAGGTTTATTCACACAGTCACTGGTAAAGTTCTTCCTGGGTGTTGTCATTGTCGGCCTGCTTCTGTTTTTACCTGCCGGCTCTTTTAAGTATTGGCAGGGCTGGTTGCTGATGGGAATACTCTTTGTGCCGATGTTCATCGCCGGCTTGGTCATGATGGCCAGGAATCCGGAGCTGCTTAGGAAGCGCCTGAATGCAAAAGAGGAGGAGAAGGAACAGAAGACGGTGGTAAAACTCAGCGGGCTTCTGTTCATAGCCACCTTCGTGGTCGCTGGGCTCAACTGGCGCTTCGGGTGGTGCGTGCTTCCTGCCTGGGCCGTATGGGCAGCGGCGGGTCTGTTTCTGATTTGTTATCTTCTCTATGCCGAGGTTCTGCGGGAGAATATTTATCTGTCCAGAACCATAGAAGTTCAGGAGAATCAGAAAGTTATCGATACCGGCCTTTACGGCGTCGTTCGGCACCCGATGTACTTGGCCACTACCGTATTGTTTCTTGCGATGCCGCTGGTGCTGGCTTCGCCGATATCATTCTTGATAATGTTGCTCTACATTCCACTTATCGCCAGGCGCATCAAGAACGAGGAAAAGGTTCTGGAAGAAGGGCTGGAGGGCTATAAAGAGTATAAACAGAAGGTAAAATACAAAGTCATACCGTTTGTATGGTAAATAATAATTACATCATCCGCCACGAGCGGCAAACCGAATATCATCAAGTGGAGAATCTCGTCCGGGAATCCTTCTGGAACGTTTATCGTCCCGGCTGCCTGGAGCACTATGTGCTTCATTGCCTGCGGGAAGACCCCGCCTTCATCCCGGAACTTGATTTCGTAATGGAGGCCGAGGGAGAGTTAATCGGCCAGTGCATCTATATGCATGCGGCCATCAAGGCCGATGACGGCAGAGTCATACCCATTGTCACTATGGGGCCGATAGGAATCCATCCTGACTACAAGCGACAGGGCTTCGGCAAAGTACTGCTGGACTATAGCTTGTCCAAGGCGGCCGAAATGGGCTTCGGGGCGGTTTGCTTCGAGGGAAATATAGACTTCTACGGCAAGAGCGGTTTTGATTATGCTTCGGACTTCGGCATCCGGTACCATGGCCTTCCGGAGGGCGAAGATGCCTCGTTCTTCCTGTGTAAGGAACTGATTCCGGGGTATCTGGACGTAATCACCGGAGAATATGCCACCCCCGCAGGGTACTTTGTTGACGAGCAGGCATGCGAGGTCTTCGACAAGGCCTTCCCGCCCAAGCAGAAGCTCAAGCTGCCCGGGCAACTTTGGTAATAGTATCTTTGCAAGGTGAAACGTTTCTGCAAATATATTTCCGATAATATGGGGGTGCTGGTGCTGCTGTCGGCGGTGCTGGCGCTCTTGTTCCCGGGTTTTTTCGGCCATATCAAGACAGGACTTATCAACCCGCTTCTGGGTGTGATTATGTTCGGTATGGGCCTTACGCTCAGGGCGGATGATTTCAAGGTCGTGTTCAGTCGGCCAAAAGATGTTATAGCGGGATGCCTGGCCCAGTTTACCGTAATGCCGCTGTTGGCCTTTGCCCTGTCCAGGCTTTTCTCGCTTGACGAAGCGCTGTCCGTTGGAATGATATTGGTGGGTTGTTGTCCCGGCGGAACGGCTTCCAACGTCATTACATATCTGGCAAAGGGTGATCTGGCCCTCTCCGTAGGAATGACGGCAGTCTCTACATTGCTGGCGCCAGTGCTGACGCCGCTGCTGGTACTGCTGCTGGCAGGCAAGACGGTTGATGTAGATGTTGTCGGAATGCTTCTGAGCATCCTCTGGGTGGTCATCCTGCCTATAGGTCTTGGACTGTTGGTCAAACGCTTCCTGCCAAAGGTCGGGGACAAGGCGTCAGATTATCTGCCGGCAGTGTCTTCCCTGGCAATATGTGTCATAGTAATGATAGTGATTGCGGCCAATGCCCAAAAGCTCCTGACTGGCGGGCTTGTGATCATGCTTACGGTAGTGCTTCACAATGTCTGCGGACTCGCGGTCGGCTATCTGATTGGCGTGTTGCTGCATATGTCACAGCCCAAGCGGCGTGCCATCAGTATCGAGGTCGGAATGCAGAACAGCGGCCTGGCCTCGTCGCTTGCCAACACTCATTTTGCCGCCCTGCCGATGGCAACCCTTCCCGGCGCCCTGTTCAGCGTTTGGCACAACATAAGCGGCGCCATCGTCGCCAGAATTTTCTCTAAAAATGGAAGTAACAAATCTGCTTGACATACACTCCCGTGCAGAGTTGTACCGATGGTACCAGGAGAATCACGAAAAAGTGAGTGATTTCTGGCTGCGTGTGAACCGGGCCGCGGCAGACTGCCCAGGCGTGGTGCGGTATGTCGATGCAGTTGAGGTTGCTCTCTGTTTTGGATGGATAGACAGTACTCAGAAAAAGATTGATGACGGCAAACCCGTCCAGCATTTCACGCCCCGCAGAAAGCGGAGTAACTGGTGTGAACGGAACCTGATTCGCTGTCGACGTCTGGTTCAACTAGGTGAAATGACTCCCGCCGGGCTGGCTGTGGCTCCCGACCTGGATCCAGCCCTGTTTGTCTTTGAGAACTGGGTGCTTGATGCGATTAAGGCCGATGAGATGGCATGGGAGAACTACAATTCTTTCCCTGAAAACTACCGTCGCATCCGGGTGGATTATATCCAGCATTACCGGCAAACCGGCCGCGAAGAAGAGGCGCACAAGGCCCTGCAACGCTTTGTGAAAGATTGCCACGCCGGCAGAATGCAGCCCGGCTGGGACGATTTCGGCAGGCTGAAATGATCGGAAATGCATTAATAAGTAAAGACCAGTTTATATGAATAAGATACGAATTACAGCAGTACGGCAGACGGTTTACCCCGACTTGATGGCCCAATACGAGAATCCAATTGAGCATACCTGCGATGTTAAAATGGGCCAGCAGTGGATTTGTGTCGACGGCAAATGTCCCGAAGGTATGTGTCCCTCTGCCTGGTCTTCCATGCGCGAGTTCGTAGAGTCTTTGGCCAAAGGAGAGGGTAATTTTTATGATGGATGGATGAAAAACCCGATGAGTGCCATGATCAGTTGCAACGACGGTTTTCGTCCGTTCAGCTTCTATATTGAGGTCATTTGAAGCATGTCCCAAACATAATCTCTGCGCTCAGAATTCTTGGAGCCTTCTTCCTTCTGTTTTTTCATCCGGCAGGCGTGGTATTCAGGGTCATCATTCCTATGGCATTTGTTGCCGGCATCGCCACATTCGCCGCCCTTCATGAAGGCTACGTTATCAGGACACGAAAGGTATGTTTTCAAGTGGTACCGAAAGCGACCGAGAAAATGAAGTATATTTGTAATCGATAAATCGGAATTTGCAAGTATCAGTAAGATATGAAAGTACTAATTATCAACGGCAGCCCGCGCCAGAAGGGCAACACCTCCATCGCTTTGGCTGAGATTGCAAAGCAGCTGGAAAAACTCGGCATAGAGAGTGAAATCGTTTGGATAGGCAACAAGCCGGTCCGTGGCTGCATCGCCTGCAACACGTGCAAAGACAAGCCGGGAGCCTGCGTGTTTGATGATGATGTCTGCAACGGCATCTCCGCAAAGATGAATTCGTCAGATGCACTTATCGTAGGATCACCGGTATACTGGGGACAGCCGAACGGGGCGGTGCTGTCCATTATCCAGCGGGCGTTCTATTCGAACGGGGCCGCCTTCAGGGGCAAGCCGGCAGCGGCTGTGGCCGTATGCCGCCGAGGCGGGGCTACCGCAACGTTCGAAACTCTGAACATGCCCTTCCAGATGATGAGCATGCCGGTTGTAACCTCGCAGTACTGGAACATAGTATACGGACGTGAACCTGGTCAGGCGGCGCTGGACCGCGAAGGCCTGCAGACGATGCGGACACTTGCGAATAACATGGCCGCCCTGTTGAAGGCAACCGGAGGCAAGCCGATGCCGGGAAGTGACGAACCGTGGGACGGGATGCATTTCATTCGATAAGTCGAGAATTATATGAAACTGAAGAAAAGAAAGCTCAAGTTTGCAGCGATATTTGGAATCTGCTGGTTCGCGCTCCTGGTCCTGCTGGTTGATGGGATTCTGAAATTTAAGACACTGGTCGATTATTTCGGGTCCTACGCTTTGGTGGAGATTTCGCTGATCCTATTGGTCGTTCTACCTACATTGGCGGTTTATATCTTCACTAAAGAATAACAAACAGATAAATCGGAATTTATATGATCTGGTGGTTCATCTTTCTCGCTGTAATCCTGATTCTCGTTGGGATAGCTTATCTTCGGGGCAAATGTGATGGATTCATAGCCGGTTACAATACTTCTTCCCCGGAGAAGCAGAAGAAGTATGATATCAAACGCCTTCGACTTATCGTGGCCTGTTTCCATTTCGCTCTGGCCGGCTTGTTCTTTCTCTACTTAATGAAGAACTCTGATTTAGCAGCAACAATTTTCCTCTACTGTGTCGTAACAATAGCAATCACCGCCGTTGTCCTTGCCAATACCTGGGCGAAGAAGAAGAGAATCAAATAAATAAGGGATATGGAATTGATGAAGACCATATTGGCTGTCGGTGCCGGCAGTTTCATTGGTGGAACGGGCCGGTATCTTGTATCACTGATGATGAAAGGCGTAAGCAAGGGGTTTCCTTGGGCCACGCTCGCAGTAAATCTAGTGGGATGCTTCCTCATCGGCCTCCTATGGGGCGTATTTAGCAAAAACGGCTCCGAGGGCAGCAATTGGGCCTTATTCCTGACCGTGGGCCTCTGTGGCGGGTTTACGACCTTTTCCACGTTCTCCAAAGAGGCTCTGATTATGCTTCAAGGAGGCAATATTTGGGGATTTGCCGGCTATGTTGCTATCAGTGTAATTGCTGGTATCAGCCTGGTTGCATTGGGTTATTTTCTGGTTCGATAACATCTGGTTCCCCTCAATGGTGACCAAAAGAGGGGAAATCAAAAAGGGCTGCGCATTCGCAGCTCTTTTCGTGCCTCGGACGGGAGCTAGAAGACTTGTGGCTATTGTGTATTCTTGGTGGCT
>JAEEGK010021357.1_pt1 | contig 13680 bp, 14 predicted proteins | sample 8958771 | NCBI WGS metagenome assembly JAEEGK01 (sample SAMN16246547, study PRJNA631951) | gut metagenome | biome: gut microbiome; feature: rumen; material: SC-attached | host: Bos | place: Iran: Karaj | collected 2018-10 | reverse complement strand
GATAGTGACTGCTGAAGATATTAATGCTAATGCTTCGGATTCGAAAGCAAAAGCGATGGTTTGGCTTTTGACGGCCGAACCGATAGCTTCAAGTATCGTTCTGTTAGTTCTTTCACTTATACATGACAGATTAAAGGAAGAAAATGCCAATAATAAAGAACTTATGGAAAAGAGAAAAGCTATTGATGTAGAAGGCGCAAAGATAGATTCAGATATAAAGAGACTTCAGGATGATATAAAAAGAATTAAATATGAAATAAAAATATCGGAAGGTCATATAGATTATCTAGACTTGAATGAAAAACTCTATCAAAACGCGTTGGAGGAAATTGAGAGAGTTGCCTCATATCAGCAAGCTCAGTATCTTATGGAACTGGGGAAAAAATTAAATAATCCGGATGATATTAGTTATGTTTCGAGAGAAGAGAATGCAGTTCTTTAGGAGGAAAGGAGAGCGTATGAGTATGAGAAAGACTAATAGATTGTTTATTTATTTATTTACATCTTTGTTTTTATTAAGCTTAGTTATTGGTTGTAATACTAATAAAGGAAATATCCAAGAAGGAAATACTATTTTTGTAGCCGGTCTTCACAACAATGGTCCTGCTTATGAGTTTGATCCTTTTAAGGATGAAATTGAAAAAACGGCATTTGCAGGTGGAAAAGTTGTTCTCATAGATACTTCTGGATTATCTTCCAAAGTGATGGATGTTAGTATAGATGCTCCAAATCCTAATTATCCAACTGTGAAAATTAATCAAATAGTTGCATACAATACAGACCAAGTCATGAATATTCTTGATAGTAAAGAAGGAAATGGAAATGAAAATAATACACTTGAAGCGTTAAAACTTGCAGCCAGAAGTGTAAAAGACAGTAATGATAATGTAATAATTCTTGATTCTGGACTACAAACTACAGGATCACTCAATTTTGTAGAGGGTTGGCTTTATTCTACCGAGACTGCGAATGAAATTGCGGAGTTAGTAGAAGATGATATTCCCGATTTTAAAGGCGCAAACGTGACTTGGTATTATCTGGGAGATGTCAGGGAACCGCAAGAAGCTCTTTCTGGAAGTGATTTAAAGCGTTTGAGAGATATTTGGGAAGCGATTTTAGGGAAATCAAATTGTTCTTTTACATTTGAAACAGAAGTTCCACCCGCGAATAGCTTTACACAATTCGGTTATGTCACACCGGTAGAAATAAATCCTCAAAAAAATACACCAACTTTGATTTCTACTACGATTATTGATGAATCTAAACTCAACTTTGTAGGAGATAAGGCAACATTTATTGATGAGGAAAAAGCGAGTGAAGCTCTATTGGAAGTTGCTAATATTCTTAATGAATATCCTGATAATTCAGTATATGTTGTAGGAACTACTGCTACCGGAAATAATAAAGATTTTTGTAAAGGCTTATCGGAGGCAAGGGCTCAAGCAGTAGTAAGTAAACTTAATGAATTTGGTATTGAAAACAAAAGAATGATTCCTATTGGGTTAGGGTTTGAAGATCCCTGGCATGAGGATGATATAGATCAAAATGGCCGACAGATAGAAAAAATAGCAAAAAATAATCGTAAGGTTATTATAATCGACACAAAATCTGAAGAGGCTACAAGACTTTTTGAATAAAGAAAAGGCATTCTTATGAAAAAAATGTGTATTACAAATTTAATAAAACATAAGACTTGTTTAGCAAATTATGTTCTGGAGTTGGTACTTGTAATGGAATCCCTTATTTCATTGTATTTGTTTAAAGATTATATAACGCATCCTATTCCTATAGTTATTCTTTTAATATTTGCCTTGTATATTGGTGTTTTAGTTCGTCTATACATGTTACTTAAGGGAAAAAAGATAGATAAAACGAGAATTAAAAAGTGCTTTAAGCCTATATTAATATTTGTAAAGTCGTATGTTTTGATAATTGCTGCTGCTATATGTCTAGTGATGCCACAAGTTGTAATCCATAAAAGGGTTATGAAAGCAGAATCGGAAAAGGAAAATTATCAAGTATTTTACGGGAATGAAACATATGAAATTGACAGTTATTATGGTGATTACTCACTTCCGACGAATATGAGATATCTAAAATATGTCCTTTCTAACGAGGAATATCAGCTTTTACAATATGATGAAAAATTGCAAGTTATTAAAAGCGTACTTCAATGGGAGGCAAAAAGATTAGGGGTTCCATATTTTGATTTCAAATGCGAAGATTTACCGGATGATGTGGCTGGTCAATACTGTTGCGTACCGGTAAATACAATAACTATAAATAAAAAATGTATTGATAAAGATTACCATATAGAAAACGTTTGTATCTGTTGTATACACGAGGTTAGACATTTATACCAAGCATCTTTGTGCGAGTTATGGTTGGATTTAACTCCGGAACAAAGGGCTCTAAAGATTTTTGAAGGAGAAAATATAGATTCATATTTAGCTAATTTTCGAGATTACAAAAGTATGGACGATGATTTCTATGAATATAACACGCAATATGTTGAATGGGATGCTGATTCATACGCTAAAAAGGAACTGGAAGAATTAATACAAACCGTAACAATTAACTACTACCTAAGTGATTAATTATCGTAGAGAGGAAATATTATATGAAAGAGCATGAGTTAGAAAACAGTACATTTCCTTTAGAAGCAAGGAAATTATTAAATAAAATAGATAAATCAATAAATCAAAATCATACAGGTGCTGTCAATACGATCCCCAGCATCATGATTGTAGGAGATAACATCAAAATGAATGAGGATTTTTCTAAGTGGTATGAAAAGATACTTCTGAAAAACGATGTATATCCTATTCATGGTAATAAAACATATTTAAGCCTGGTTTTTCCTAAGAATGGATCTGAAAAAGATTATAGACGATTATATTTATCACCACAAATTGTATCTTGCGTTCAGAATAAATTCTACGGAATATTAGAAATCAGTTTCGAAGAATTTGACGGGAAAGATTTACTAAACAGTGAAGAATTTTCAAGATTACTTTCATATATTGATGAAAATAAGGAAACAATAATATTTGTTTTTAGTGTAACTTCAAAGTTTAAAGAAACTAACGCTCTTAAAGAGTTGTTGAGTAACCATTTGCTTATTGAAAGTTTAAGATTGGAGATAATAAATCCCGAAAATGCAACATTATATGTGAAAACGGTATTAAAAAATAATGGTTTAGTTTTTCGACCGGAAGCAAGTTTGGAATTAAAGAATATTATCGACACGAAATTGAACGTTAATTCTCCTGAATTTAATGGGTATTCTTCTCTGGATATTATAGCGAATAACCTAATGTATGAATTAAAACCAAAAATCAGCCAGCAAAGTGGTAGAGTCACAAAGGATATGATGGAAGAAGCAGGAAGAAAAATTTATATGCCTACGCATGTAGATTCAAAGCGTAAAATCGGATTTTAGGAGATTAGTTATGAATAAATACTATATATCTCCAAATGAAAATGAAGGTAAATTTGAAGATTATCAAACAATAATCAAAGAAACATTCGAAACAGATTTTAAGAAAATACACTTTGATAAGTCAGGATTGCCTATTATTTCAGATGGAAGAAAAGCTAAATTATATTTGTTTGAACAACCGGTTATGGTCATAGCAGGAACGGGTGCTGGAAAAACAAGAAGAATTATTATTGAGTATATTCTTTCTGTAATTAAAGCAGGGGAGTCCTTTATAGTAAATGATCCAAAGGCTGAAGCATATAAACATTGCGCAGAATTACTAAAGCAAGAAGGATATAGAGTATTGGTAATGGACTTTAGAGACCCAAAAAAAGGGGAGAGATACAATATTCTCGAGTTACCAGCAAAATTATATCAATCAGGCGAAAGAGATATTGCTGATGAAATGATTAATTCAGTTTTTAAAACTATATGTGAGGGAGTTAAAAATGAAAAGGATGTTTTTTGGCATGTAACCAGTGCAACTGTTCTAGCAGGAGAAGCCTTATTGCTATGTGATAATTTACCCGCGGAGAGTGTAACTTTTAATAATATTTATAATATTCATGTTCAGGGTGGGGAACGTTATGGAACATCCAATGTAATGAAAGAATACATAAAAAGACATCCGGACAAGACATATTGTAGGCTCATAGCTCCATATGCAAATGCAGCCACGGAAACACGCGCCTCTCTAGATGCAGTTATGCTTTCTGCGATTAGTCCTTTTATTAGAAATGAGGGCATATGTGACCAAGCATATAATTCCACATTCGATGCTAAGGATTTGGTGGATGAAAAATGCGCTTTGTTCCTTTTGACAAGAGATGAGAGTGAGGTAAGTACTACAGTATCGTGCCTGATCGATCAGTTATACCAAAGAAGCGTGAATTACATTGAAGAAAACTATTCCGGCAGAGCACCCAGAAAAATCTCTTTTATTATCGACGAATTCGGAAATATACCAAATATCAATAATATTAATAGTAAAATTACTGTTTCCAGAGCTAGAAATATTGTTTGGATGCTTTGTTGTCAGTCTCTTGACCAAATTAACTATCGTTATGGTTCTGATGTCGCAAAAATATTGATAGGCAATTGTTTGTTGGCTTATATGTACAGTTCGGATGTAAATCTCCTTAAGATGATATCTGAGTTATGCGGAAGAACAATAGATGAGAATAGCAATGAAAGGCCTTTGATGAGTGTCGATAAATTGAGGCATTTAAATAAAGAACAGGGACAAACACTCTTTTTATTAGAAAGACTTAATCCCTTCGTCGGTTATCTTCCGGATATATCTCAATATGGTATTAAGCCAATAGAAAAACTTGATTTAGAAAGACGGAAAAAACAAAAAATAGACTTGTTTGATTTCAAAGCTATGGTAGAGAAAGAAATTGAATCCGAGAAGAATAAGGAGAATAGAAAAAATAAACCGTTCTTCTCATCTTTTGATGAATTTATGAAAGAACAAAGAAGTCTTAGGGAAGATGAAGATAAAGAGGACGATATTGATGTAGATTTTTTGGATTTTGACGAGGAATTAGAAAAAATAAATCTATCAATCGATGAATTGGTCTCTGAAATTGAAAATGACATAGAGCAATTACAAAAGAATGAAACAACAGATATATTAGTTTATAAAGTTTGTTTATTTAAAATGACAGGAGATATTCTTCAGAGTGCGTCAGTAATATCAAGGGATAGAATCAATTTTTTGCTTAAACAGGTTAACGAAAATCATCCTATACGTATACCTGGAATTCGGAAAGATACAGTAAAGAACATCATCAAGGAATTAAATAAAATTGGAACGATAGCAACTGAAGATGATGAAGAATAGTTTAGGAGAATGCTAATGGGAAAAATATTAGATTTTATTAACCCCCAATTTAATAGAAACTATAAAAACTCAATGGTATTAAATGGAGTAAATGCTACTCAAATTGGGTTTAACTACTATTGTGGGAAAGAAGGATTTCCTTTGGACAAAGATATGGCATTTAAATATTTTTCCATTGGAGCAGATCTGGGATGTCCAGAAGCTGCCTGGATTATAGGTTATTTATATCTTACCGGAGATATAGTGGACCAGGACATAAAAAAAGGTATTTCTATCCTGGAAAAAGAATGTAGAAAGAACAATTTGATTGCTCTCGCTTACATGAGTAAGTATTACGAGTTTGGCCATTATGTGAAAGTGGATACAGAAAAGGCTATTCTGTACTATTTAAAGATAAAAATGATAGGTGATATGAACATAGACAAATTTAAGTACTATTCAGATTATATAAACGCATCAAAGAAGCTTTTTAAATATTTTTATGATAGGAAAGAGTACAGGAAGGCTTTATTTATGTTGAATGGTTTGGAGAACGATTTCTGGAAGAAGTATCATATCTGGTTGATTAAAAATAAATTGAAATTAAACAGAAAACATGAGTCTTACTATCAGATTGCGTTTTGATGGAAAGAAAGGAGGCGTAGAATGAAATTATTAGCATTAAAAGGAAAAAAACAGAAAACTATTATTGAAAAAGAGCCTTATGTGTCATTCTTAAAACAGTTTGAGAAAATGAACGGAAATTTCGATGAACCAATAAATATAAAGATTTCTTCTCAGAATACCAACAAATCGTTCTTTTCAAATGGGTTTAATCTTGACTATGTTTATTGCACACAGTTTTCTCTGGATTTTATGTTTGGGACACTCATAGATGAGAACAGTAAGAAGACCAAATGTGTAGTATATCATGTTATAAGTTATAAATTCGATCCTTCCTTCGGGAAAATGATGTCTGATCTTGTTGAGGATATCAATTCAAGAAACGGATATCTATATTTATCGTCTTTATGCGAGGAAATCCAGATAGAGGCGTATATAAATAACTTGAATACGGTAAGCATAGCATATAACATCTATTGTCAGAAAAACGATATAAAAGAACTATGTTTGGAACTTATAAGCCATGATATAGCTTTATTCACACGAGGTTTTTAGGAGAAAAGAAAATGGATGCAAAGAATTTATTAAAAGAAATGCTTCAGAACGAATCCTTATGGACAGATGAAAATGCTGAATGGTTTTTTAAAGAGGTGATTTTGAAATTATCCATATCGAATGATAAGTATTATGAACCTTGTGAGAAAGTTGTTTTTCCTCTTCTAAAGCCATATGTTTGTAAGCATGAAAAAAATAGAATATTAATAACCAAGGAAGCTGTTGATTTTCTCTGTAAAACATTAATCTATTATGTGCTGGGTTATATACCGGAAGATAGACATATGAATAAGATGGTAGAAGATGTCGTAGATCGTATTTCGAGAATTATTGGTAAAATCCCTGCTAACTCTGCAGAAATTCAAAGGTTATTTAAAATCTATGATGAAATAAAGGAATCTTCAGATTTCTACTCATTTATATCATTCAGAAATGTATTTGTAAATAAATTTGAGAACTGTATGTTTTACCGGAATGGCATTTTTATTGAAATTAGAGAGGAGGGTAAAGATGTAGCTTTATATATTTCAAATAAAAGATTTTTGGATGGAATAAGACAATCTTTTGTTAGGGATAATTTACTATACATCGAATCTATAAAAGAAAAAGGACAAAAAAATTATTACCTGATTGATTTAAGAACCATAAGTGTATCCAAATCAAATGAAAAAACGTTTTATGAAAATGAAAATGCAGCATACAATAGAAAATCACACTGGGAATTGTTTGTATCGTGCTTGTTATCGAATGAATATTATAAATTCAAAAGTGAGATGATAATACAAAAGAGCCCATATGATTATCTATATAATATGGGTTATTTTTCAGAACTGAATTATATTAAATTAACAAATAATCTGTTTCCGGTGGTAACTTTCTCGGAATTCAGAAATAAATTTGAGGAATTCTATAATTTCGACAGCAAAAGCTATGCAAATTGTCCATTAAATATGCGTGAGTATAAAATAGCAAAAGAGTTATTACTCAAAATTAGTCTTAACAGTCCTGAGGAGGATTTGACAGATAAAATTGCTTTTATAAATGAATTAGCGGATAAAATGCATTTGATCAAAAATGGTTTGCCATTATCAATAGCAATAGGGTTGATATACTATGCTATAGATTTAGACGAAGATGATTTTGGCGGTGCCTTTGAGATAGAGGAATACAGGAGAGAAATTAAAGCCTTTTCAAAAGTTGACACAGGATTGTATGAATTGCTTATGGAGTTAGATGATTACTAATCGAAAGGAAATAATATGGAATTAAAAGAATTCGTAAGAAATATGCTGAAAGATAATAAAGAATGGAATGAAAAGAACAATGACCTTTTCTTTAAAGTAATAATCAAATTAACTATTTCAAACGAAAAAATGTATCCAATATTAAATAATATAATACTTCCGATTATAAAACTCTATATAAGAGAGTATTTGACGAAGGGTATTAAAGCTAAATGGGTTCAGCAGGAGGCGTTAGATTGTATTCTGGATTCCTTATATTATGTGTTATTTGGAACACTTCCAGATACTGAAACTAAAAGCAAAACTCTCGATAAGTTGTGCGAAAGGATTGAAGAAGAAGTTCTTAAGATACCCGAAAGCCCCAAGGTAGATGAATTATATGAGAGATATTTAGATATAAAAGAATCTGCTAAATTCGGGTTCGAAGACGATGTAATAATAAAATTTGCAGATGATTACATAAAGAGAATTCTTTATAGGAATGGGAAATTCATACAGATAAATGGCGAGAGGCATACAAAAGATTTGTTCTTAGATACTGATTTGGTGATTTCAAAAGTTTTGCATTGGTATCCTAAGGAAAATGAACTTTATATTGAATATTTCAACCCAAAGGGGGATTTTCAATATTCTATTATGAATTTAAGTGATTTTAGTATTTCGACTTCAGATGGAAATACATTTATCAATAATAGAAATTCCATTAATATAGCGGTTAAAGCGTGGAAAAAACTTATATCCTCAATGGTTCGAAGTAACTATAACTCTTATAGGAATATTGTTAATTCTAATAAAGATGAATATGAAAGCTTTTATAATTTAGGGTATTATTCGGATTTTAAAATGGTTAGGTTAAATAATCTGTTGTCAAAAACTATTTCATTGGCAGAGTTTGAAAAACAATTTAAGGCTTTCTTCGATGGAGATGATTTTGTTTTGAATAGTCCTATTGATAGAGGTAGATATGTAATGATTCGAGATTTTTTGAAATTGATCAGTTCTAGAAAAACTGCAGATGAAGATTTGACTGATAAAATTGTATTCCTCATGGATCTTAGGGATAAATTGTTATTGTCTGATATTAATATGGGTGTAGACATTGTAATTGATATGGTTGTGAGTAAAATGGATTTTTGTTCTAAAGATTTAGGAGCAGATAAAGCGTTTGATTTTAAAGAATATAAAGATGAAATAAAGGTCTTTGAAGGAATTCGAAAAGGCGCTTATAGGCTTTATTTTAATCATGGCGAATATTTTTTATAAAGGATTCTGTTTATGAAAAAGAGAATTAAACTAAGAAAAATAATTAAATACTCATGTTTTGCATGTATTTTGGCGTTTATTCTTTTAACGATTTTCCTGATTTATCGTAACGAAATAAGAAAAAGAAATAATATTGCTCCTATATTGGAAATTGAAAGGGGAAATAATACATTTGAATATGCCAGACAAGTTTTTTTAGATGAGGATTTTACAGTAATTTCGGATGCGAAAGAAATATTGATTGAAACGGTGGAATTTGAACATGAAGGAAGTAAAAGTATTCTTTATACAGATGGAAGTTCATTTATATTGCCACACCAAATTGGTAAGGTGACGATTACCTTTAAAGCGACAGGGTTTAATAAAATAGAAAATAGAATTGAAAAGGAATATATGGTAGTAGATAGAATAAAACCAGAAATTATTACTGAGTATATTTTTGATACTACTATTGATAATCCAGAGAGAAATAAAGTACTTGGAAATGTATATGCTTATGATGAAATTGATGGGGTTCTTCCTGTACATATAGACGATTTATTGATTAATTATGATGAGCCGGGCTCGTATATGGCAACTTTATATACAAAAGATTCTTCAAATAATTATTCAGAACAGTCAGTCAGAGTGAATATCCATACCCCAGATCCCGAAGAAGTAATTATTTTGGTAAATAATGATACTATTGAACTTCATCCCGGAGAGACTATAAATATAGATGAATGTTTTTCTATAAAGAATAGCAATTTCTGTGATTATGGTGGAAAAACGGATATTATGATTATCGAACCCCCTATGGATGCCAAGCCAGATCCTTACAAGAAAATTGTTGAATATGATAAAGACACAAAGACACTTTCGTATGGTTCCCCAGGAGAGGCTAAAGTTTGGATTTTGGCAACCAACAGTTATAAATATTATGATGCAGATATCAAAATAGTTTGTAGTGAATAGAAGGAGATGTACATATGAAAATCATTAGTAATAAGATAAAATGCTTACGTTGCGATGAAATAATTGAATCTAAATCACATTATGATTTCAAAAGATGCTCATGCGGAGCATGTGCTGTTGATGGCGGAACTTCATATCTTAGACGATTAGGCAATAGAGGCGATTGGATAGAAATGAGTGAGGTGATTGATGCTGATGGCTCCAAAGGGGCGGGTTTGTGTGAATAGAAGAATAGAGGTGATTTTATGTCAAGAGACAAATACCCTATCATAACTCTCTGTGGTAGTTCTAGGTTCAAGGAAGCTTTTTATGAAGCTCAAAAACAATTAACATTGGAAGGCAATATTGTCTTCTCATTGGGATTCTTTTCACAAGCAGACAAAGATGCGTGGGAGGGCATTGGTGACGAGGAAATAGTAAAAATCAAAGAAATGCTTAAAGAAATCCATCGAACAAAAATAGATCTATCAGATTCAATTTATGTTATTAACGATGATGGATACATAGGAGAAAGTACTAGTGAAGAAATTGAATACGCAAAGAGTAATGGAAAAAATGTTAGATATTTGTATGAATAACTTTATTTGCTCTTCATCTCATAGGTATCGCTCTTTTTCTTTTTTTCGTTTGATTATCCGGATGAGATCTTTTCTATATACATATCAGTTAAAGCAAATTGCAAAAGCTCGTTTGGATTTTCGATGGGGTTAATCCAGTTTTCAATCTGATCTTTAGGAAAGATAACAGGCATTCTGTCGTGTATTTTTGCGATTTCCTCGGATGGGAACATAGTAAGGATGGTAAAAACCGGATAGTTTCCTTCAATTCGATATAAGCCGGCGAGATATGTTAGATCCATGTTTTGTGGTTGAATCAAGTATTTTTCCTTATTAATTGTTTTTCCGTTAGAATCTTTTATATGCTTCCATTCGAAATAATAAGATGAAGGAACTATGCACCGTCGATGTTGCCAAGAATCTTTGAAATTCTTCTTTTCATAAGCAGTTTCTGATCTGGCGTTAATATATAACATATTTTTTGGTTCAGTTGATGCTGGATTAGTTGCAGGAATGTTAAAGCCCCATTTCATAGCAAAGAAGCACATCTGACCATTCTTATTTGGTGCAATAACAGGAGCAAGTTCAGAGGGATGAACTTCGCCGTTTGTAATAACTGGAATTCCCAACTTGCTTACCATTTCTATTGTTAATGGCAAAGATTCAACTTTATTTGCGATTTCTCTTAAATCTGGATTTGAATTGTCATAATAATATCGCGTACACATATCTTTTCCTCACAAAAATATAATACCATAAACTTGTGGAAGTGACTTCCAGAAGTTTTCTATGATATAGATATACTTTTTACTGTGCGTATGAGTTGTAAAATCCCATGAAAAGTATTACGATAAACCGCAATATTTTTTCAACCTCCTTTTTATTATAATAATTGAAAAAGGAGATTTTTTATGTTTAAAGTTAATGAAATCAATTCTATGAAACGAATCAGAGGCATTATCGAAGAGATAATACGGAAATTGGAGTATTCTTCACCAAATAAGGATATAGTGAATCAAATGTGCTCTGACACGTTGGAACTATTGTTTGCATATGTGTTGTGTGTTGAAGAAAAGGATCGTGACATTATTGAGGAGTTATCAAAGAAACGACCTGAACCAGGATGGGAGAGTTTCTATGATATTCTTATGTATTTACCGATTCCTGGGAGCTTTCCCAATGAAAACGATGAGTATTTTTATAAAAAAAGGCATATTAAAAATGAGTTACACAAAAACCTATATGCTTTGTCTGATCCTATAAATGAGATAGTTTTGGATGCTGACCCAGAGCTTGATGATTCGAAATATCCTGATGATTTATTATTGACAGCATTTTACTCGGGCGAAAGATTATGCAATGTTTTTCCTTTATCAGAATATGAGAACGATATCATAACGGAGTATAGATTTGCATTAATGAGGATGGCAAAAGTGTTTCTAGATGAATAGAAATAAAATTTTATTGAAATATTATTGGAACATCACAGTTATCGGGCTCTTATCGGATATTTACCTATATTGTGGAACTATGAAGATTTGATATACTCTTATTTTACAGTAGCTTATTGTGAGTGCCGTAGTGATGCCGGTGATGGGCCTCTAACGTCCGATTTTGTACCGCTTAAAGGTTTTGACATAAAAAAATCGGGGTGTTATAGTTAAAATGTGCAAAGGGTGTAGGTAAGACAAAACAACACCAAATCACAAGTTTTCTTTTGCAAAAGAATTTGACAAATTTAAGCGTTTGATTGCAACAGTAAGTTGTAAGCCAAGCGCTTTTTTTATTGTCCGTAACAAGATGGCGGGAGACGTCCCAAAGTCAAACAAAGATTAACAAAAGGAGATTTAAAATGTTAAATTACGAAGATTTTAAAGAAAAATTCAAGGAGAGCGTCAATGAAAAGCTTGAAGCTGAAGGAATCAAGGCAAATCTTTCATTTCATACTGTACAAAAGCTTAATGAAAGCTACGATGCATTAACCGTCAATCCTGAAGGAGATAGCATTGGTGTAAACATCCCAGTTGACAGGTTTTACAGTGCCTATAATGAAGGAATGGATTTCGATGATACCACGGATAAGGCAGTAGTTTTAATCAACCAGGGAATTAATGAAAGACCTGATTTTGATATTGATTCATTATCAGATTACAGCCAGATGAAAGAAAAGCTTGCTATGGAAGTTGTTTCTGCAGAGGCCAATAAGGAAATGCTTGAAACGGTACCTCATCAGAATATGGAAGATATGGCGGTTGTTTACCGCTTCGTCTTAAGTTCCGATGACGATGGCAGAGCATCAATCCTCGTTACAAATCAGCTGCTTGAAACCATGGGCGTTACTCCCGAACAGCTTCACGCTGATGCAATGGAGAATGCGCCTCAAATTAAGCCTGTTGAAATCAAAGGCATGAGTGAAGTCATGGCTGAGATGATGGGCGTTGAGCAGGCTGAAATGATGGGACTTTTCCCTGTGGCTCCTGAAGATGAGAAGATCTATGTTGCTACAGTGCCTGACAAGGTACATGGTGCCGGGGTTCTTGCTTATCAGAACTTTATGGACCAGGCTGCTGAAAGAGCTGGTGGTGACTTCTTCATTTTACCTTCGAGCATCCATGAGGTTCTGATCGTTCCTGACAATGGCGAGATGGGCTTAAAGGATCTTGAGGCTATGGTAAAGGAAGTCAATGCTACGCAGGTTGCTCCTGCAGATAAGCTTACCGATAGTGTTTACCACTATGACAGTAAGGACAAAATCTTCGAGCTTGGTGAAAAATTCGTACAGCGCCAGGCGGAAAAGGAAGCGGAGCATGCTGAGGAGAAAGGCGAGAAATCTGTTCTTGGTGATCTCAAAGCCAAGAAGGAGGAAGTAGCCAAGACTCCTAAGAAGGAAACTGTTGATAAGGGTGCCAAAGCCAAGGGTGGCGAAGCGCTCTAATCATATCATGATGAATAAGGCGTCAGCCGGAGGTTATGACCTCCGGTCTGGCGCTTTTTCTATTGCATAGGAGGTAATGAAAAATGTCAGCACATTACAACGTATTGGGAGCTGTAGGAAGTAGCAGTACTCCCGTAGTAGGAAGACCGGAGCCGATAGCGCATCCTCAGAACTGTAAGCACGAGTGCGCTTATGGCTATAACAAAGCTTTCTGTTTCCCTTGTTACGCCAAAATCATGAAA
>JAEEGK010021355.1_pt1 | contig 13680 bp, 3 predicted proteins | sample 8958771 | NCBI WGS metagenome assembly JAEEGK01 (sample SAMN16246547, study PRJNA631951) | gut metagenome | biome: gut microbiome; feature: rumen; material: SC-attached | host: Bos | place: Iran: Karaj | collected 2018-10 | reverse complement strand
AAAAATATTATTATGGGCAATATTTTAAAGAATAATTATTTAATATTATTCATTATTAAATAATCCCATTACCTTTTATTCTAATTAAGAATTATTTTTTAAAATGTAGAATTTCATAAAAAAATATAATATATGTTATCATAAATTTTAATAAAAAGAATAAATTGGAATAATGAAAAAATGAAATCGATTAATTATAATTCGTTCTTAAATAATAAAATAAGGGAATATTATAAAATAGTTAATAAAAATTATTTAAATATTTATTTTTTGTTGTTTAGATTTAATAATTAATTTTAATTTTTTAAATTATTATCAAATCGAAAAAATATTATTTTTATTATAATAAAGTTATATTCATTTTTAATATTAAAATTGAATAATAACTCTTTAAAATTCTTATTTTTTTTATCAACCATAAAAAAATAAAACATATTTAATATAAATTTAAAAAAAATTATTTTAAATTTCATTTTTTATAGTAGTTCTTCCAGTTTTTTTATCAAAATAATTATACAATCCATTATGAATGATGTCATCCCAAACTTTTTTTTCTTCTTTATCAAAATTCAAATTATCATATGAAAATAAATTAATAAATCCATATTTATTAAAATATTCATATTTATTCATTAAAAAATATTTATAAAATCCATTTTCATAGGTCTCTTTTAAAAATTCATATATTTCATTATTATTTTCTATCAATTTTAATAAATTTTCATTAGTATTTATTTTATTTTTATATATAGATGAAATTGCATTCATTAAAAATTGTTTAATTGTTGATTTGAATAATCTTAAATTAAATTCTTTATTTCCATTTTTAATTACTTTTCCATCTATTTTTTTTATTTTTAAATTAATTGGCAAATAATAGTTTAAATGCTGGTATATAAATTTATTAAATTTAACTTTCATTTTATAAATGACATTATCTTTTGATAATTTATTATGAGTGTTTTCTGATAGATAACTATCATTCATTCTTTTTCTTCCCATATTTTTCTTTTTTTCATCACTTATTTTATTTTTCATAAATATTGAATAACTTTGATTATAATTTATATTTGAAAAAAATTATTATATTTTGGATTAAATATGATTTAAAAATAGTTAATAAAAATTAATTTTATTATCTATTTTTCTAAAAAGAGATAACAAAAAGATAAAAAAAAAGAAAAATAGTAAATAAATACAATATTTGGATATTTAATCACTTTATTTGTTAAAATTTTATTATATGTTATATAATTTAATGGAAAAAAGATTAAACATATAATATATATTTCTTAATTTATATGATGATTAAATATTTTATAAAATAGTTTATATAACAGGTTTAACTATTTAATAATATAAAAAAACATCTAATAAGTTTAATAAACTTCTATTAATTATTTTTTTCATTATAAACTTTAACTTTTTAATATTTAAATGAAAAATAGTTAATGCAAACCAATTATTTTTTTTTTAAAATTTAAATAAAAATTATTTATAATTTGTTTAAAATTGAGATTTATTTTTGAAAAAGAATACATTTGATATTTTAATAAATTTTTAATAAAATTGAAGAAATCCAATGATTATAAATTTATATAACAATAATTTATTTTTAAGAAATTTAAAATATAATTATATAATAAGGAATTATTTAAAAATATTATAAAATTTAATAAATTTTATAATTGAAATTTTAAGGCCATAAAGTACGATAACATCTCAATCTATTAAACCATTCACCAAAATCTCTTAAACAATTATTTTTTCTTCTCATATGATAAAAAGCTCCAATTATAAGTTCAACTCCTAGTTCACCAATAACAAGATCAATAATTTCACTTATAATAGAAGTAATAATAAAAGCACTTTTTTGAATTTTCCAAACAGCAACAAAAGTAAAAGTAATATAAATACAAACAATCCAAATAATAATACAAAAAATTAATCCAATAAGACTTGAACAATTATTTTGTGATTTTAATTCATTAAATCCTTTAATAACAACTAATTGTCCTCCTCTCATTACTAATTGATATAATCTTCTTCTTTGATAAACAGAAGTCATGAAAAAAAATGCAATTAAATAAATAAAAATATTACTTAATATTGAAGTAAAAATTGATAATGCTAAACATTTTCCAAAAGTACTTCCTAATATTTTTTCTTTTGCAGTTAAAATCACTGAAATTAACATTAAATTAACATAAATTTGTGTTAATAAAATTGTAAATTTTTTCCATCTTGGAGTAAATAATGATCTATTTAAAATTGGACCTAATAAAATATGTCTTGTTCTCATATTCCATTTTATAAATTCGCTTGTTGGTAATTTTAAATTTGTATATGCTTCAAGGGCTTTTAATTTTTCTTCTTTTTCATTTGCAAAATCTTCTGGAAAATTATTTTGTGAATCAATATCATTATGAAATTTTGATAATGAAACAAAATTTGGTTTTGTTTTATCAGAACTTAAAAAAAAATTATGTTTTTTTGTATTATTTGACATTTTTTCAGAAAATTCATTTTTATCTTTTTTTCCTTTTTTTTTCTTATTTCCATTACTTTCTTCAGAATGAAAATCACTATTTCCATTTTCATCTTCTTCTGAATTATCTGAACCATATTTTTTCTTTTTTCCTTTTTTATTAAATATATTTTTTAAGTATTCACTTTCATTGTTTTTTTTTTTACTTTTTCTTTTACTATTTATATTAAATATATTTTCAGTTTCTGCATCTTCAATATTTTTATCACTTTCTCTATCACTATCAAAATTAACATTATCAAACATATGTTTTATTTCATTTTTATTATTATCTTCAGGATTAAAATTTGGAATTATTTTTTCAATATTTTTATCATTTACACCTGGATCAATTTGATTATAAGGATTATGAACTTTAATAATTTCTTTTTTTAAATAAAGTAATTCTTCACATTGAACATAATATCCTTTATCATACCAAAAATAAACAAAACAAGCAAATAAATATAAAAATAAAAGAACACTAACAAAAACAAAACCAGGATTTCCAAAATAATTTCCTTTCCATTTAAATAAAATAAATTTTTTCAAATAAAAAAATCTACCATCAATAAGAAATTCCATAAGATTAGGAATTAACATAGAAGAAAAAGCAGTTAAATGATTAGAATTAAAAATAAGATAATCATTATCACTAGTAAAATTAATAAATGTGATACCAGAAGTAGAATAAATACTTTTTTCATTTGGAGTATAATAAATTCCACTTAAATTATAATGACGATAATATTTTTCAATTCTCTGTTCAACAGTATCATTAAGAACTGCACCTGAATCATTTACAAAAATAGGATCTCTGAAAATAGGATCATTTGGTAATTTATAATTTGAAGGTTCAAAAAGAAATTTTTGTGTATTTATATAATCTAACCATTGATATGAATTAAATGATAAATAAATTTCTATTTGATGATCTGATTCACAGTCTTTTAATTCTACTTCTTTTCCTCTGTAATCATATATTTTTAAAGATAAAAGTAATGATGTCATATTTGGATAAAATGTTGATTCCCAACTTAATGGATATTGTTTATATTCTATTATATTTAAATAATAGTTAAATGATGCTCTTTTTGATAAAAGACAATCCATGAATAAAATGAATGATTTGTAATTTTTTAAATAATTATTTTGTTCATAGTAATCTTTATCTGAAAATGATTCTGTTATTTTAAATAATTTATAATGAATATGTGATGATTCATATTCATAATTTTGATATCCATTATTTAATAAAAATTGAGTTAATTCTTCTAATTTTGTTAAATAAACATCAAATGCACTTTCATAATTTGTTTGTTGAGATAATAAAAGAGTATAATTTCTAAAAGGTAATCCTGATGATATTTTATTATTCAGTTTCTGTTTATTTAACTTAATATAATAATAATTATAATAAAAATCAAGAAAATCAAAAAGTTTATCAATATAACTATCAGATTGTAAAATATAAGAAGTTCCTGTAGTTTTTAAATAATCAATAAATTGAATAAGATATCTAGAAAAGAAAATATCATCTTGGAAAAAGAATTGAGTAGAATAAAAAATATTATAAATAGTATTAAATAAAACATCATCACCAATAGTTAAACCTCTATCACTAATCAAATCAAAAACTCTTCCATACATTTCTTGATAATAATAAGCTAATTTAGAATAACCAGTTTTTAATACATTACAATTATTACCAACATAAGCAGCTTTACAATCACATGCTATAGTAACATCAATTAATCCACATTCACCATGTCCATTACAATAAGTATCAACACAATTTGGATCATTCATTAAAATTTTACTTCCATCAATTGAAGTTTCAAAAGTAGAATAATATTGATTTGGTTTTACATCTCTATCTGGATTAATACTTATACTTTTTAAAAATTCACTTCTTGAAAAATATTTTAAATCTTCAATATTTGGATTTAAATCATAATTATTTAATACATCTGTTAAAACATAATTTTCATCATCATCTATATGATTTACAATTGTTACTCTTGTTGATGCTTCTGATACAGCATTATATTGATCACGTACTTTACAATAAATTTGCAATTGTGTTGTTGCTGGTTGATAATATCTTACTGAGAAAGTACTATAAATTTCATTATTTGTAGACCAATCTTGAGATAAATTTATAATTGAACTTGTTTGATCTTCAATAAAATAAAAGAAATATTCTAAAAGTTCAGAATTAGTATTTTCATCTATAAAATCATAGCAAGTAATTACAAAAACTGTAGTTTCAAGTAAACCAATAGTAGGAATGACTTTAACATAACCATTAGTAGGTGCTTGATTCATAGTAAGAACCCAAGAAACAGTAACAGTAACATAACTCCCATCATTTTCTTTAATAATATCAAGTTCAAAAACATATTTATGACCAACTTGAAAGAAAGTATGATCTAAAGTAGTATCAAGTAAAGTTAAATCACCAGTAAATGGTGAAGCATCATCAGGTAAATCATCAGTATAACCTAATTCATTATTAATTCTATTAGTTTCACTAACATTAAATCTCCAATATGTAGTATAACCAGTTGCAGTTGCTCCAATAACAGTTGCTTGAATATGTTCAAATGTATTTACATCAATTGGTGTTACAGTATCAACATTAACTAAAGAAGCTTCTGCATCGAAAACTACACAAATATTTGGTCTTGTATTACTTTTTGTTAAACCTACTGTTTCACAATTTTCAATACATGTATTATCTTTATAATTAAAATATAATGAACCTGTACATTCTGTACAATTATTATAAAATCTATCTGTACATCTATAACATGTTACATCACATTCACGACATTGTAAAATTTTATCATTACCAAAATATGTAGGAGGACATTCATCTAAACATGAACCATCAACAGCATATAAATATTTTTTATTCTCACGACATATTAAACAATTATAACTTGGATCTGCAAATTGAGCACATGAATCAGTTGGTTGTGCTGGTTGGGAATTACATCTTAAATCATCTTCTAAATAAACTTCATCTACTGGACATAAATCTAATAATGCAGTTTTTCCATCATTATTAGGATCAATTATATTATAACCAATATAATCTGGCATATAAGCTAATTGAATTTCAGTTTCTGATAATTCTTCTTTTAAAATTAATTTACTATCTGTGTCTTTATATAAATTTTTATAATACCATAATAAACCAGGAAAGTTTTTTTTTATTTGCTCAATTGTTAAATCATTAAAATCATAATATTTAGAATCTAAATATTGAAAATTGTATTGTTGCCATAATTTAAGTTCTCTTATGAAAATATAACCAAAGTTAGTATAAGAATCTGAACTTCTGTATATTTTGAAATATTTATATGCATCTAATCTAATATCTTCAGAAATTGATTCATAATTTGGAAAATTTATTTTTTTTGCACGTAAATCTGCTTGATTATTTAATAAAAAGTATTTTCCTTTTAATAAATCAGTACCACATTTTATATGTTGCCATTTATAAAAAGCAATTGATTGAGTTCTTGAATCAGGAAATTTATCAGTAACTGTATTTGTGCTATCAAATATAGGAATACATTGAACTCTTAAAACATTTTCATTTGAAAGTACAATTTTATTATGATAATTCCATTCAATAGTTATTTTTTTAAAATTATTTGTTCTTAAATTGTAACTATAAACAAAAAACCAAAATTCAATAGTATATTCATAAGTTTGTGTAAAAGGTGGTTTTGCAATATTAACTTCCTTAATATTTGAAAAATCAATATATGGAATTTTTTCACAATAAGTTTCTAATGTAGTATCATCCCTTCTTAACCAATAAACTCCTTTTGTAGTATCACAACTACAAGTTTTTTCAGTACCTCTATAACAAAACTCAGAACAATCAGGATAACAATCTTCACAATCACTAATATATTGTCCAGTAGTAGGAAAATAATAAACTTCTAAAAATTTATTATCATCTAAATTGCAATTTTTATTGAGAGTTAATTCATCATCAAAATATGGACTATAATCAGAAACACAAATAATATTAGTATTTGAAACTAATTCATTACTACTAACACAATTATTATCTGAATTACCATTCATTTTAAATTCAATAAACTTATCAGGAGTTTGTCTTCCTGTTTCTTCATTTGTAGACATTATTTTACCATATGCACCTTGATAGAATTTAGTATAAATTACCATATGATTAAATAAAGCAATAAATTCATTTCCAATTTTAATTTGAGAAAAAGTAATTCCAGAATCAGGAATTGTATAATCAGACTTAAATGGAATATCATATTTATTAACACTGAAAGTGAACATATGTGGATAAATATCATATATTCCAGTTGCAATATAATTAGATATTTGAATAGGAATCCATTTACCAATATAATTTTTGAAATTTGTATCTTCAAATGCAATTTTACTATTTTGGCTTATGATTAATGCTCTATCTTCTCTTCTAAAAGCAATATATGTTATTGAACTTAATGATAATATTTGTGGATTTTGTGTATTTACTCCTTGCAATACACCATAAAATTTAATCCAAAATGATAAAGTAAATGAAGTTAATTTTGTAATATCAGATGATGAAGTTGATGTAACAAATGAATATTCACCTGATGAAGTTGAAGGTGTTTTTAAATAAAAGTTATTTTTTGTAAAAATACATTTTTGACCATATAAAACATATCCACTTTCACATTCATAGCATCTATCATTTGTATTACTATAACATCTTCTACATGAAACATCACAATTTTCACTTGTTATAACAGTTCCAGTCATTGTTTTAACATATTTTCCAGGATTTGAATTACCCCAATCAAATTTAGTTGAATAATTATATATAATTAATTTATCTTTATGACCCATTTCATATGAATTTGGGTCAATAACTCCTGAAATATCTTCATTATAAATTCCAATTGTATCTTTTAAAACATTATTATCAATATAATCTAAAGTTAATGGATAATCTAATAATAAACTATCAGGAATATTTGAATACATTCTTGAATTATATGCTTGGATTGTTTCTATATTTGCTAATTCTAAATCCCATATACGTAAATTATTGTAGTATACACTACCAAATTGAATATCATTACTTCCACAGGGAGGTGTTTTATATCCTTCAACATCGTTACCTGCACATGAACAGAAATGTATGGATAATGTATTTAATGGAGTTGTTCCAAACTGTATTATATTATAATTTCCATGTTCATCCTGTAAATCAAAATTAAAATTTTGATATATTGTAATTTGATTATTTATTGTATCAGCATATATTATAAATTTATTCCATTCATATAAATGAACTTGTGTTAATTCATGTGGACTAGCATTTAATACAACATAATAAAATTTATTTCCTTGTCTATAAATTTTATGAGGAAAAGCATATAAAATATAATATTTTTTTGAACTATCACTCCAATCACAAATTACATTATCAATCATAAACCACAATTCAATAATATAACCATTTTTAATTTTTTTGATAAAATCATCAGAAAAAGTATGTTGAAAATTATAAGGATAATTACAATTACTATAAAACAAAGCACCTTTATTTTCATTTGATAATCCACTTCTTACATAACATTGATAATCAACTCTTGGATAACTACTTACACATTCAAAATTAGAAGGATAATTTTGAAGATCATTTAAATTATGAGGACAATTTCTTAAAATATTAGAATCTAAACATTCAGCATTACATATTCCAAAATTTAAAGCTGAACCAGGAGTTCTTAATTGAGTTTCACATGAACTTTTACAAGTTGTTGAACCATCTGAATTTATATTTAAAAAATAATTAGTTTTACATACTAAAGGAGTATTTTCATCCATACAATATAATGCATTTAAACTAATTAAATCACAATTATCTATTCTTTCACATAAATTAATTTCACTATTATACTTTTCATTATTTTCAGCATTACATAAAGGTAAAAATACAAAGTTTGATGATAATTGTAAATTATTTGTTTGATTTAATACTACAGTTATTGAATTAGATCCTTTTTTATAATATGCTGAATATGTTTTATAATTTAATTTTAAATTGCTTCCTGATATTGTATAATCAGCAAAGTTAATTGCAAGTGAAAGTGATGGAAATGGAGTTTCTTTAATTACACCTAAATCCATATATTTATAATTAAAATTGCTTGGAATAAAATCTCTAAATAAATATAATGCTCTAAAAAATATTTTTGAATCACTTAATATTGGAATTTTCACTGACAAAACTGATTTTGGATTTTGGAGATTAGAGAAAAACCATCCTAAAGGTTCATCATTAGTAACATTAGTATTGTCATAATTATATAAAACCTCAGTTTTTAAATTACTTTCAATATCATTAAGATAATACTTCCTATTATAATATGAAAGACTACATTGAATCCATAACCATTTACCAGCAATATTAGTAAATCCTTTACTTACACCATTTAATACATTTTTTAATTTATTCTCATATTTTGTCTCTTCATTACTTGCATCATATGGTTTTTCTAATATATCTGAATAAGGAGGATAATTTTGAGGATAACAAAATGCATTTAATATATTATTTTCATTTATTAATGCTATTTTCATATGATATTGCCAATCAATATCTATTCCCTTTAAAGTATTTGTTGTATAATTGATATGAGTATCATTTTCTAATAAAACCCAAAATGCTATACCATAATTATGATTGTAACTAACATCAACATTATTAATTTTTATTTCTCCATATTTTAAATTTGATAAAGCAGTAAATTGTACACATTTAGCAGTTTTGGCATCATAATATTGACCTTTATCATTACAAAAAGATAAATCAGAATATGAAGATTCTGGAATATAATTTGAAGTAATGAATGAAGGAATATTGAGCCGAAAATTATATCCTGAACTATCTAATGAGTTACATGTTCTATCTGCTGATGAAGTTGATCTACAATTCCAATCATGTAATAAATTATTAAATATTGTTAATCCTGTAATTTCAATTTTAGATAAAAAAGAAGAAGAAGGAATTGCATCAGACCATAATCTAATACACTGAAAAAATAATACTCCCCAATTTTTTTCTTCTGATAAATCTTTTATTAAGAAAGTAGTTGAAGAACCAACTAAAAGAGGATCAGCATCAATTCTTGCAAAATCAGTAGATTTACTTGATTCATAAGAATTTAAATAAAAATAAGCATTAGGGTAATTAATTGCACAATGGAGAAAATTCCATTTACCAACATTAAAAGTTAAATTCAAATTTACTACCATATTAGATGTACATGTAAAATAATAATTATCATCATCATGCTTAAAAACATTAATTGTTGCATGACCTGCCCAATTTACTTCAATTCCACCAAATTGTTTATCAACATAATTATTTGCATAAACCCAAAAATGCATTGTTAATTTATGAGTTTCCTTTGCTGTCTTTACTGATCTTGTTTCCATAGTTCTACCAGCAAAATTAATATATTTTGTTTTAATACAATAGAAAAGAGAATAATTACCTAAAAATAATTTTGATTGTTGATTATCATAGTTACATGCACATTTATCAAACGTTGATTTATAACAATCTGAATTACAATTTGTATTACAAGATGTGGGTAAAGTAATTGGTGATTCAAATTTATCATAATCACATTCATAACCTGAACAACTACCTGCTTGCCCAGTATAATATGTAAATTCTGGAGTAAGAGTATTTGATAACTCATATTTTATTGCACCTACTAATAATGTTTTATAAATTTTAAGACTATTATATAAAGCATAGGCATCATTATCAAATGAAATTTCATGAAAATTTAAATTATATGGAGCATCTATTTTTAATGGACAATAATTATCATTTACTTCAAATCTTGTCATTGATGGATAATATGATTCATTAAATTTATTATAATGAGCAACACTTATAAAAGTCCATTTACCAATATTTTCTCTAAAATAATAATAGTTTGCCAATACTAAAGGAGATAGTTCATTTCCTGTAATTAAATTTAATCCAGTATTTTCTGTATCAGGAGTTGGATTATAAGAAACTTTTAATGTATCACCAAATCTAATAACTGTACCTTCGTTAGATGAATAGAAACCAAATAATTTAACCCAGAAAGTAATTGTAATTACTGGTTGATAAATTGAATAATCAACTATAATTTTAGGTGGCTCAATAGAAGATGGAAGTTTAAGATATTTTTCTAAGTTTGAAATATGTACACAAGATTTATCAAAGAGATAATAATCAGCATTACATTCATAACAATTTGTATGTACTTCATGACATCTTTTACATCCAGTAGGACAAGGCTTTTCAGATAAATCACTTGTTGTTGTAGATGAATAAAAAATATCAAAATCATTACCATAATTATATTGTGGAAAATTCCAATCATTATAAGAAAATTTAACTTCATAAAAATTATAAGTTTGATAATAATCTTTAATTACATTATTTGCAATATATTTACCTTTCATAGGTAAGTGAATAAGAAGAGAATAAATTTTAGGATAATTTGAATATAAAGTATCATATCTTTCTGTTATATATGGTTGTGCTTTATTACCATCCCATACTCTTATATTTTTATAAAATGCACTTCCCCATAATATATCATTACCATCACATGTTGATGGTTCGTGATCACAAAAATAAATTTTTGTTAAAGGAAGTTTTTTTTCCATTTCAACTGTATTTAGATTATTATCTTCATCTAAATAATTATTTTTTAAAAAATACCCTTTTGTCCTTTTTAATTGACTTGCCTTTGGATCATATATGATAGATAAAATAATATGATTCCATTTTTTTTTTTCTAAATCTGTATTTTTTGTTACAGAATCTACTATAAAATGATAATATCCAGATTTATCTCCATAAATTTGAAAACTATTTAAATAAAAAAGATAAAAGTTTTCTTTATAAGATTGATAATCTTCATCATCTAGATATAACCAAAATTCTACAAAATAAGAAACTAAATTATAAGTTGATAAATCTAAAATTATATTTCCAGGGGTAAAATAATGTGAATAAAAAAATACATTTTCATCTTGATTTGCTACACATTTATAAAAAATATTATAATAATTATTATCTATACATTGAAAATTATTTTTTAAAGTAAATAATTCATTTTGTTCATTTAAACATTTTACTTTGTCAAATATATTTTGACAATCATAATTACATATTCCTTTATTTGTATTAATCCCATGAATCATAGACATATCGACTGGACATTCTTGAAAACATTTTGTTGTTGTACTTGACATAATTTGCAAAAAATAATTTGATAAACATGTATATGGATAATTGTCATAACTATTAAACATATCAAAATTACCTTTCACAACATCATCAATATTATTTAAATCAGGAGATATATATTTTTTATTTGGTTCAGTAAATAAATTTAATCTTTTAAATGTTCTTGGTGATCTAAAATCTGCATCTTTACCACTTGCAAGAAATAAACTTTTTTCTTTTTCTTCTGCATTATAATCATATGTATGATATTTTATTATATAAAAAGATGATTTTTTTTCAAGTAAATCTAATGGCATTGCAAATATAATTTCAGAATAAAAACTTGGTTGTACAAATTTTTCTAATTGGAAATATTTTATATCATAAGGATTAGGTAAATATTCTTTAAATATAAAAAAACTTTTCATATAAAAAAATTCAAAAGTTGAAAAATTAGTAAAATTTAATTCAATAACTTCATTTTCTCTAAAAAAATATTTATAATGATTAACATCACCGGCAATATTTTTCTCAATTTTATTAATTATAATATTACCTTTATTAAAAGCTTGAAGAAAAACTTGAGTAACTAAATCATGATCCTTAGAAAAACCACATTTAACATAAAGCCAAATATTCTTTTCTAAAGGAATATTTGAACCAGTAGCATCAGTCCCAAAAACTTTAACTGAAGGAGTCATTGATTCACATGAAATTGAATCACCATCAAAAGTCATTGTGAATAATTTTGTTTTAATTTGAGCATCATTTGGACTTCCTTCATAATAAAACCAAAAAGAAAAAGTCATTCTATTAGTTCTAGGAGGAGGAACATCTCTAAAAGTAAAATCTCCAAATTTAGATATATCTACATAACCAATATTACATTTTCCATTATCACTTAATGGATTTATTGCTATATTACTACAATATTTCATACAATTTGTATTTGAATTTTGAGTATAACAAGAATAACATGATTCATCACAAGCAAGACATGCACCTCCAATACAAGCATATCCTTCTACACAAGGATTATTTAAATCACATATTTGACCTGAAAATGAGAATAATCCTCTAGGATCTACAATATAAGTTTCAGTAAAAAGTTTAGTCCAATGAAATGATATAATAGGATTTGAACTTCCTAAACTTATTTTAATATATTTTATAGAAGAAATGGTTCTCGGGACAGAGTTACAATTAGATGTGACATTATATTTTAATATATTATTTGATATATCAAAATTTGTATCATCAAAAGCTAAAACTATTTGGATGGTTATTAATATTGGAAATCCACTATAAAAATCGCAAATTTGAGTAAATGATAAAGTTGATGGACCAAAATATATATATATATTATCAATTACTCTTTCACTCATTAACCAAAAAGAATGAGTAATTTTATATTTTTCTTGATAAAACTCTTGTATAGGGAATTTATATATTATATCATAGGAATTACTCTTCACTGAATTTTCATATAATTCTTTATATAAACTGTCATCTTTCATCATACTATTCCAAGCATTATAATGAGATGGTGATCCTTCTAATGAATCATCTTTTTCTAAATTAAATCCTTGGTTTTTAATATAAGTATTAATAGAATTAGATGTAAAATATTTTGCTGCAACTAAACGATTATTTTTTTTACCTATTTCATTAAAAAACATATCATTATCTTTATATGTCTCTGGAAAGAATTGATAGCATTTAATTGTTTTGAGAAAATAATTAAGAAATACAATTAATATATTTATAGAAAGAAATTTCAATTCATTCATTTTTTATTTTTAATTAATTGTTTACTAAATTTTTAGATATAAATTTTATAAAAAAAAATTTAAATTTA
>JAEEGK010021353.1_pt1 | contig 13680 bp, 9 predicted proteins | sample 8958771 | NCBI WGS metagenome assembly JAEEGK01 (sample SAMN16246547, study PRJNA631951) | gut metagenome | biome: gut microbiome; feature: rumen; material: SC-attached | host: Bos | place: Iran: Karaj | collected 2018-10 | reverse complement strand
AAAATGTCGCCCACAGGCTTTGCAGAACCATCTCTGGTGACCATGCGAGAAGCCCTTCTTTGTAACACTGTTAGAACCACAAAAAAAAGCAAATTTTACCCATTTTTAAAAAATATTGCCGCAGCCCAATATTTGCAAGGGTTCCAGGCTATTTTGGGTATCCAAATGACACATTAGCCAGGAAGCATGAGTATTGAAATGGAATTTGGGATATGCTGCTTGGAAGAATATAAATTCATGCACAAAATGACGGGTCGTGCTGTTATAGATCTGTTTAAAAAATTCGGCGTGATGGACTATCTAATTCGTCATTATGAAGCTTTGCATACGACCGGGTTCACCTACTGCGTTCAGGATATTGATAAATACATTGAGGGGCGTTCAGCAAAAGCTTAGTTTAACGATTTTTTTTGGGGGGGGGGCTTACTCTTTATTGTGTTTATATTTATTGACGTTTTGATGAAAAGAATATATATTTATAAACATCATGGGCAAAAAAGCAGTTATATTGTTGCCGAAAACGAGCAAAATACTTGCACAAATGGGCGAACAGATTCGTCTCGCACGAATGCGACGCAAAATTTCTGTAGCACTCGTTGCAGAAAGAGCCGCTGTTAGCTGAGCATCCGTATGGGCTGTAGAAAAAGGCTCCGCTGCTGTCGCCATCGGAATTTATGCGGCAGTTCTGCACGGGATACCGACCTGCTCAAGGTTGCTGCTGATGATGAACTCGGACAAAAGCTTCGCGACATTGAACTCCTTAAGAAATACCACAAGGAGGAATTATGAAACGCATCCTCGTTTACGAAAGCTGGCGGCACCTTGCAAGCGTAAACGGAATCTCGCGAAACGAGCAATCCTTTATGGAATCCGCTTTCGCAGAAGCTGAGAAATAAGGCGACATTTTTGTAATCCAACATAAGGGTTCGTTGTTTTGCCTTTTTTGTGACCGTCATCTTCGCAATTCACTTGTCGTTTCCGGTTCCTCTGTCATGCCGGACGGAGCCTGTCCTGAGCGTAGTCGAAGGATACCGGAATCTCCTTTAATATGGAATAATTCGACTTTTTTCATAATTGTGCGATTTCTACTCATTTAGGGTTGTTCCTTGGTGTGTGGTAGTCCTTTTGTCACAAAAAAGAGTTATATTATGATTGTAAACTTTTTAGAGGGAATTTTTATAAGGTAACTTAGTTTTTGACATTTCTTGAGCTTTGCTCCTTGTTCTCTAACTCGAAATCAGCAAATTTCATAGAACCTGAGAAAAGGATGCGAACGCTCACGTCCAGTAATGGGCGTGGGTTGTTTGTGTTTATCAGGTTAAGGTTTTGCTGAACCTCGAGTTAGGTAAACATAGACAAGACCCACGTCTTTTTTGTTTTCCTTGGAGCATTGTCTGAAGTGTTGTGGTTTTACCCAAGGAGTAGAAATGAAAAATTTGAATGCTTTGCTGGAACAATACAAAACGCTATCTATTGCGAAAGAAATTCGCGATGAAGAGTCTGTAAAAATGTATCTCATTCGCCCGATGATTGAGAAGGTATGGGGGTATGAATGGGGTGCTGGCTCGGAACGCTATAAGACTGAAGTCGAACTTCCGCAGATTGGGTCTAAGGTAAATCATTCTCGCTGTGATTTCTTGCTCAAAACAGCAGACTTTGATGTTGTTATTGAAGCAAAGGCTGCTGGAGAATCAGTTGATGACCCAAAACATATTGCAGAAACGGCTTCTTACGTATTAAACCTTCATGCGGAACTGGGTATCCTCACGAACGGACGTGTTTGGAGTTTCTTCCTTGCCGATGACAAGAATGTTATGGAAAAAGCGCCGTTTAAGCGTATAGAGTTTGATAAAATCACGGATGATGAAAAAAAATTCTTGCTGATTTTGAAGAGACCCGGATGTGACCTTGAAAAAATCCGTGCTGAATACGAAGAAGGTCGTAAAAAAGCTAAAGAACAAGAACTTCTTGAAAAAATTGAAAATATCATCATTGAAAAAAGAAAGACGATTTCTACGGATGTAAAAAAAGAAATTATCAAAATGGTAGAACTAGATTGCACACAAGTGAGTGCACAGAAACTGGCTTACTATGAGAACTTCTTCGGTGCAGCTTTAATGGGAATTGCGGAACGTGAAAAGAATAAGTATCGTAAAGAAGTTGAAGAGGAAATGGCCCGTTATGTAAACAAAGTTGAAATTGAAGAGCAGGCCATTTACAATATGGTACTTGGTTTGCTTGTCGATGAATACGATACTTCGCTTATCAAAATGAGTGATTTTGATTCTGGAACCTTGGCAAAGATTCACTTTAATGGACAAAATTCCGGTCAACCGATTCTTTGGATTAGTGGTAAAATTGTCAACAATAAGTATCGTTTTGATGGAGTTTGTTTTCCCTTGCCAAATGGAAGACAAGGCGATTTGATACCTTTGCTGGATCCGAAGGATATTCTTAATTTGCGTAATCAGATTCGCGAAGAAGCTAGGATCAGTTTTGCTGGTCCTCGTTGGAAAGACGCAAAAGTAGCTTCTCAAAAACTGGAAGAATCTGTAAAAGAGTCTGCTGTTTCTGACGGAACCCCTGAAGGATAGCCGTTTATGCAGAAAGTCGTAGAATCAAGATTTTTCCGAGTTGCTGTTTTCGGGGTAATCCTGCTGAATGCGGTTATCTTGGGTTTGGAAACATCTCCCATGGTAATGGCAAATGTAGGAATAAGTCTTGATATTCTTGACAAAATTTGCCTGTGCATCTTTGCTGTTGAACTGGTGCTGAGACTGGCTGCTTATAGATTGAAATTTTTCAAGTCTGGCTGGAATGTTTTTGATTTGCTGATAATTTCTGGTTCTCTGATAACCACAATTGATGCAATATCAAGCATGCGTGTGATTCGGTTGCTAAGGGAATTAAGGGCGATAAGACTGATTAGCGGTTTAAAAACGATGCAAATAATTGTCAATGCTATCGTGAAGTCGCTTCCAAGTCTTGCGTACACGGCGTGTTTGATGCTGATATTGTATTATGTTTACGCAGTTATTGGGGTGAATCTGTTTGGTGAGTCTAATCCAACTGAATTTGGCTCAATCTTTTCGACGATGATAACGCTGTTCCAACTGATGACGTTTGACGGCTGGGCTACAGACCTGATGCGTCCTATGATGGAAATTCATCCGTATGCATGGATTTACTTCATTTCCTTTGTTACCTTGAGTGCGATTTTTATGCTTAACATAGTCGTGGGAATAGCTGTAAATTTTGTAAGTGACTCCTATGCGAGCCGGAAATCAGACTCGTCTGACATCAGGAAACAAATTTTGCAGATGGAAGAAATAATCAAAAATTTGAAGGAAAAATGTTGATTGTCGTAAATTGACATTAACCAAGATTATATTGTAGAGGCTTTAAAAAGAGAGGTCGAATATGAAAAACTGGTCGAAGTTTACTCTTGCAATCGCTTTCTTGGCGACGTATGCAATGTCTGCACCTTCAATTTGGAATGGAACGGCAGATATCTCTTGGTATGAATCTAGCGCTCAGGCATATAACCTTACAACAGCGGAGCAATTGGCTGGTCTTGCGCAATTGGTTAATGATGGTACATCCGATTTTTCGGGAAAGACAATCACTATCGGTGCAGATATCTTCTTGAACGACACTACTGGAGCTGGTGTCGGTACCTGGGCGAATAAGTCTCATCGTGAGTGGACTCCGATAGGAACTCAATCAAACCCTTTCAAGGGAGAGTTTGATGGTCTTGCGGGGAAAAAGAACCGTAAAATTTATGGCCTGTATATAAGTGATACGACAAAGAATTATGTAGGACTGTTTGGATACACGGATGGAGTGAAAATCAGTAATATTGATTTGTTAGTAGGTCAAATTGTTGGGAATAATACTGTTGGAGCTCTCATAGGAAGTGCTAATGGAGGCTCTGTGGAAAATGTAAATAGTGAAATAGATGTAAATGGAAGGAAATGGGTGGGTGGAATTGTTGGTTGGGCGTCGAGCTCGATGACTGATTGTGTAGTAAATGCTTCGATTGTTGGTCAAGATATTGTTGGTGGTCTTGCTGGTTATGCCAGTGCAATGATAAAAAATTCAAATTATGTAGGTGGACTTGTAAAAGGCAATAATTATGTAGGTGGATTAGTCGGTTTTTTGACAAAATCGGTTGCTGACTCTTATTCGGAAACTTATGTGGAAGGCCGAGGTAATAATGTCGGCGGTTTAATTGGTTTTTCCTTTACTCGTGAAACAGATGTCGATGTCTTTTTAGTGTCAAAGACTTATTTTAAAGGAACTGTTAAAGGAGAAGATTTTGTAGGTGGTTTAATTGGTAAGGATTCGACATACGATAGTATGGGATTTTATAAGAAGTACTTTATAAATTCATTCTCTGAAGGCGATGTGAATGGTTCCGGCAATGTGGGTGGCTTGTTTGGAAGTGTTGTTTCTGCGTACGATAAAGGTATGTCAATAGATTCATGCTATCATAAAAGTGGGAATGTTGTTGCTACGTCAAATTATGTTGGTGGATTGATTGGTCGTACTTATAACAGATATTTGTCATTAAAAGATGTAAGTCATTCTAATGGTTATGTAGAGGGAATGGGTTATGTAGGGGGCTTAGTAGGATATCATTATGCATATAGCAGTTCAGTAAAGAATGCGTTCGCAAATGCGTATGTAAAAGGTAGAGATTATACGGGAGGTCTTATTGGTTATTCCGCAGCCGAAATTGATGACTCTTATCATATAGGAAATGTTTATGGCGGAAAATATGTTGGTGGTGTGGCTGGATGGAGTATTTATACAATAAATAATTCGTTTAATAAAGGGTATATTGCAGGCTCAAATATTGTTGGTGGCTTAGTTGGGCGAGCATCAGATGTAAGTAATTCCTTTTCGGAAGGAAGTGTGGCTGGAAAATCGTATGTTGGTGGACTTGTCGGCATTTCCGAAAAAAATGTAGTATCGTCGTTTGCTTCGGGTGAAGTTGTGGGTGATGAAAACTATATTGGCGGCTTAATTGGTTTATCTATTTATGAAGGGGGAAGTAAAATTACCATATATTCTGCGAGGAACTCGTATGCTATAGGAAATGTAATAGGTGTAAATTGTGTTGGGGGATTAATTGGACTTGATTCAATTAATCGGACGACAGAAAATCAACAACAGATTGTGAAAAAAATTGCACAATCTTATTCGGAAGGGTCTGTAATAGGACATAATTACGTTGGTGGCATTGTTGGTAAAGTAAATCATGGTCATAAATCAGTATATTATGCTGGCAGCAATGTTTCTAGTATAGATTCTGTCTATCATATTGGAAGTGTCTTGGGAAATTTTGATTATATTGGAGGCATTGTTGGCTACACATTTGGAAACATTTTAAATTCGCAATCTATATCTAGTGTTAAAGGACAAAATACTGTTGGTGGCATAGCGGGTTCTGTTGGCTCCTCAGTGACAAATTCCTATTTTGTTGGTGATTCCGTGACTGGTATTTATCAAGTGGGCGGTCTTCTCGGTGTCGCTAATGGTAAGGTTGATAGTTCTTATTCTGTGGCGAATGTCAAAGGAGACGATAATGTCGGTGGCCTTATAGGTAGTTCTTACAGTGATATTTCCAATAGCTTCGCTTTAGGAAATGTGATTGGTGATGTTGATCATTCTAGTGCTGGAAACGACAACTTGGGAGGTCTTGTCGGTTATGTTTATAGCGGCTCTATATCAAAATCTTTGGCGAAGGGTAATGTCAGTGGTACTACAAAATTGGGTGGCATAGTCGGTCGTTTTGATGGAACTTCTATAACGCAATCTTATGCGAATGGGAATGTGACTGGTAATTATTATGGCGACCCGGCTGATGAAGTTGGTAACTTCTATATAGGAGGTTTGGTTGGATATGCGAAAGGTTCTGTCTCTGAGTCTTATGCTAGTGGAATTGTTAAAGGCATGGCGGAAGACCCTGTTTATACAGGTTGTTTAATTGGCTATGTTGATGGTTCTTTAACTATAGATGATTCTTATTTTGACAACGAAAAATGCTCTCTTGACATAGAAGGAAAGAAAGGTTCTAAAACTGCTGGAGCGACTATTGCTAATTCGTCTGGAAAGACTACGGCAGAAATGCAAGATGAAATGACTTTTGCTAATTGGGATTTTGCAAATACATGGAATATTCTTGACGATTCCTATCCCTTCTTGCTTTTCTTCGCGAATTCTTTTGTTAATGCCGATGTAACTACGGCATCCCTCAAGAATATGGTTTATGACGGCAAGGCAAAAACTCCGGCTGTAACGAAGGTCGAGTTGGGAGGCGTTTTTTTAGAGGAAAATTCTGATTATCAGGTTTCCTATCAGAATAACATAGATGCAGGAACAGCATCTATCAAGATTTGCGGATTAGGTGTGTATTCAGGATGCAAGATCATTCCGTTCACTATAGCTCCGATTAGTTTGAAGATTTCGTTGGGAAAAATAGAGAATCAAGTTTACGATACATTCGAAAAGACTCCTGCCATTTCAATATATGATGGAGAAACTTTGATGGATGATAAGAGCTTTAGTGTAGAATACGCAAATAATATAAATGCAGGAACTGCATCTGTAAGGGTCTCCCTTACTGGTAATTATAGTGGCTCGGCATCTACGACATTCACGATTGAAAAGGCGAAATCGATTATTGAGGAATTACCGACTGCGGGAGAAATTTTCTATGGTCAGACATTGAAAAAGTCTAGCTTGGAAGGTGGTTCTGCTAATGTAGAGGGGTCATTTGTTTGGTCTAAAACAGATATTGTTCCTGACCTTGTAAACGATGGTTACGAAGTTAAATTTGTTCCGAAAGATGCTGCAAATTATCTTGGTGCAACAGGAGTGGTGTCTTTGGTCGTTAAGAAATGTGTTGTGTCGTTTACTTTTGAGGGGACTGTATTACAGCTTGATTCATTGATGTATGGTGATATTCCTCAGTTTGATGGTGACTTACCGAAGAAGAATTCTGCTCAATATGAGTATGCATTCAAAACTTGGTCGCCAAAAATTTCCGCTGCTACAGGAAATCAAACTTATGTAGCCGTCTTTGACAGTACGCTTCGAAAATACACGGTAAGTTTTTATAGTGGTGACAGTTTATTGCAATCCTCAGAAGTTGAATATGGCTCAACTCCAACTCTTAAGGGGGCGAATCCGAAAAAAATGATGAGTGAAGGTTTTTCATATACATTTAAGGGTTGGTCTCCGAAGATTGTTTCTGTTACAGACAATGCTGATTACTTTGCTGTGTATGATAGCACGTTGCGTAAATACACAATCACGTTTAAGAATGGTACGACGACATTACAGACGAGCGATGTAGCGTATGGAACTAAACCGAGTTATACAGGAATAACGCCAACAAAGACTTCAACAAATCAATATACATATGCTTTCAAAGGCTGGAATCCTACAATTGTATCAGTGACAGGTGTGGCAACTTATACCGCTGTATTTGATAGTACATTGCGTAAATACTCAGTCACGTTTAAGAATGGCTCAACAACGTTACAAACGAGTGAAGTCGCGTATGGATCAAAGCCTGGCTATACTGGCAGCACTCCGACAAAGACTTCTACAACTCAATATACATATACTTTCAAAGGCTGGAACCCTACAATTGCGTCGGTAACAGATGCTGCAACATATACCGCTGTATTTGATAGCACATTGCGTAAATTCACAGTCACGTTTAAGAATGGCTCAACGACGTTACAAACGATTGATGTAGCGTATGGAGCAAAGCCAAGCTATACGGGTAGCTCTCCGACAAAAACGTCAACTGATAAATACTCTTATACATTTAAGGGCTGGAATCCAACAGTCGCTGCTGTAACACGAGCAGCAACATATACCGCTGTATTCGATAGCACTTTGCGTAAATACACTATTACGTTCAAGAACGGAACAACGACGTTACAAACGAGCGAAGTTGCTTATGGTACAAAGCCGAGCTACACCGGTAGTACTCCTACGAAAAAAGCGACAAATAAATATACGTATAAGTTTAAGGGATGGAATCCGGCGATTGCTACTGTAACTAAAGCTGCGACTTACCAAGCTGTATTTGATAGTACCAAGGTGATGGGAATTGTTGATGGTCGTCTTGCGTCTTTGGGTGTGGCGGTAAGTGCTGTTTCGCGTACCATTCAAATTTCTGCGGCTTCGAAAAATGCGGCATACGCGATTCTTGACATGCAGGGCCGCGTATTGCTGAGAGGTCGTGTGGAATCGGCGAATTTCAATATCGCAGTGCCTAATGCTGGCAACTATCTGGTGCGTGTCGGGAGTGTAACAAGAAAAGTTCAAGTAAAGTAAAATGCAGAAGCCTCAGTTTTGACTGGGACATTTATGCCTTAAAAAAGCTGACCCCGGCACAGTTTGGCCGGGGTGACAAAAAGCAAATGGGAAAGTCCTAAATTTACGGCTTCAATGCAAGAAGTTCTTCTTCAGGAACTTTCAACTTCTTAGCGATGCGTTTTACGAGAAGATTCATATTCTTTTCGCTGTTGGCCTGTTCTTCTTCTCGACCTTCTTCACGACCTTTTTTCTTGCCTTTGCGATAGCCTGATGCTTCTGCCATTCTTTTGGCGTCAGCGATGCTTACGAAGCCCATTCGCTGTCCAATGCTTTTGAATGCCATAATCATCTCCTTTACAAGGTCTTGGTTGATGTACGATTCTAAATAGTCAGCCTTTAAATTCTAATCTAACCTGCATAGTTATTGAAAATAATTGATTTTTACCCTGTGAAATTATTGCAAGGTTTTCTAAAATGCAGCTGAAAACCTTGCATTTTTTTTCATGTACAGACCGGCAAAATCATCCGCACAGACAAGCCTTTTTAGCTCCCTTGAGGAACAGCTGAACCATAAGCATTCCCTTTACATGCTTGCGAACAAGATTAACTGGAATGTTTTCGAGACGGAATTTTCAAAACTGTTCAACAAGAAAATGGGGGCGCCAAACAAGCCGATACGCCTCATGACGGGACTCATCATCCTGAAGCACGTCCGCAATGTTTCTGACGAATCCGTCGTGGAGCAGTTTCAAGAAAACGCCTATTACCAGTATTTTTGTGGCGAACAGTTTTTCACGACGAAGCGGCCATGCGATCCGAGTGAACTTGTCCACTTCCGGCACTTGAAAGATAATAGAGCAAGTGCAGAAAATCGTGGACGAGCACGACATTCCGCAGCGGCAGAGCTACAAGAGGACGCTGAAGGAAATACATCGCGACCAGCGCTTCCGCAATCACCCGAAGAACGCCAGGAAGGCTCGCAAGGCTGACCGCAAGCTGAAAACAATCGCGGGGCGGCTCGTCCGGGAGGCGGAACGAAATCTTGCGGATAGGAATCTGCTGGATACGTACAAAGAAAAAATCAGCCTTTATGAGCTTGACCAGGTTGAAAAAATGCTGGGGTTCAGGCCAAGCCTGGCCGCATGCGACCGGGGTTACCGAGGGCAGGCATCGAGCCGATCAATGGTCACCTGAAAAGCGACCACCGCATGGGCCGCAACTTCTACAAGGGAATCTTTGGCGATATGCTCAACGCCAAGCTCGCTGCAGCCGCATTCAACTTCAAGAGGGCCATGAGGCACTTTTTTGTCCTGTTGGAATGGCTATACAGCTTTTGCTTTCTGTGGAATGGGATGGACAAAAAATGCGAACGCCGTTATATCGCGTTCGCTAAGTGACTTTTTAAGGGCTGACTAAATATGGTCGCTTTTATTCGTGGAATGAGGCAAACAAAGCTTGCCCTACAGGTTGGCATCTGCCGTCTAAATCTGAATTTGAAACTCTGGTTGCCACAGCCGGTGGAAAATTTTTAATGAACAAAATGCTTATGTCTGCAAATGGTTGGAGTGGAATAGACAATTTTTCGTTTTCTGCATTGCCCGCAGGTTATTTGTCTTCTCGCGGTTTATACGATGATGAGGGGGACGCGGCGTACTTTTGGAGTTCTACTGATGCTGGGAAAAATGGGGCGTATCGTTTGAAATTGAAAGAACTCTATTATTATTCTTCTTTGGACGCTGTTAGTGAAAAAAGCAATTACAATCACTCTGTCCGTTGCGTAAAGGATTAAAAAAAAGCCCGTGCAGTTAGTTCGCTGCCGGGCTGTTCTATTTTCATTAGATTCTTTAATCTCGTGTGCGGTACCAATTGCAGATACGGCACCCTATGCTTTCTCCCTAACCCCTAAAACCTAAGACCTATCCTTAGCTTTTGTTTGCGGACCCTGTAACTGGATCCTTCACTTTGTTCAGGATGACGTTCCTAACTCCTAAAACTCCTTAAACGTAAATCTCAGTTCGCCGAACGGGCTGCGGAAATCTTTGTTCTTCAAGTTGTTTTCTTCGATGCCAGCGAACAGTCTGTAGCCGCCGCCAATGGAAATTTCGAGTAGCTTTGTCACGCGGAAGTTGAACTGTGCCGAAAAGTCGGAGGTGAAGAATGCATCTTCAGACTTGAAACCGTCCTCGTCTCCCTTGTTCATAAAGTTCACGCTGCCGCCGCCGATGCTGATCGGGAGCGAAATGGAAAACAATCCGTTGCGGAATACGACCGGTTCTGCAAAAACTCCATACGAATGGTAATCAAGCATTTGCGGATGGCGGACTTTGGGGTTCAACACGTCGCTGAGGATAGACGAAAAATATGCCCCCAAGCTGATGTGCGGATTCAACGCAACACCGATGCGGATGTTCATGAAAATCGTTCCGTCGCGGGCAATCAGGGAGTTGCCGCCGCCAATGCCCAAAAGCGCGCTCCATGAGGATTTTGCATCTTCCTTGGGCTGAAGGTCATCGGACCCCTGGAGTTTTGCGTGAGAGTTTACGGCAAGAGCCATTGCCATGAGGAGTGTTGCCAAAAATTTTTTCTTCATAGTTCGTCCGTGTTTCCTTCCCATCTCCAGTTCTTTGTGCTGACAGCTGGCCAGTGACAAATCGTCCACACGAGACTGTTGCCGCACAAGATAATGGACCAGACCCCAAAGAGCAAGAAGAGGAATAGTGGAATAAAAGCTAGCGATCCGTAGAAAATGGACATACGCGTGACCATCGTCGTCTGGATTAGCATCAATATCTTGACGTAGATGTTTATCGCGAGCCAGCAAATCAAAGTCGAAAGCATCGATGCCAAGAACAACTTTTTGCGGGTGTAAGGCTTGTGCCCGTTGGGGCGCGCCGGGAGAGCGTAGAGCATCAAGAAAATGACGACGAGCAGCGCTATGTGGTACGTGGAGTACCAGAAGGCGGAAATCAAAGCCTTGATCACTTCGGGTGAAAAGTGGAAACCGTCAACGATAATTTTGGTGAGTACGTCTTGCACGTGATTCACGAATCCGGCGAACATCCCGACGATAGCAGCACCGACGAGGAGGAACGGCGTATAGACTTTGACTTGGCGGAGCAACGTTCTTGAGGTCTTGTTTTCCCAGACCACGTTGAAGTTCGTTTCCAGGCTGCCGAACGAGAGAATGAAGGTGACGAAAAGACCTGCTGCACCGATAATTCCGAGTTTACCGATGGGGATATGTTCTGCGTTTTCTACGATGGCCATGATTTGCTCGGTCGGCCAGTCCAGATTGAGCATGTCGAGCACGATAGGAAGGTAGTCCGAAATGAAGGTTCCGAACCCGACCGCCAAAGAAATCGAGGTGAGCATGATGAGGAGCGGGACGACTGCCACAAGTGTCGTATAAGTCAACGCGGCTGCACGAGTCGTTCCGTGATAGTAAAAGAACGACTTTCCAGTGACAATCATGATTTTTACAAACGTTGGAGAACGTGCTGCGATATTATCGAACAACCATTCCCAAGAAAATTTTTCCCACCACTGCGGCATACTCGAGCTAAATATAGTAAAGGATTAGCCTTTGTGATTTTTATCACGCAATTTTTACTTTTATTACAGTACGTCCTAGCAACTTTACAATCATTATCCTTGTAACTCTTTTTATTTTCGAACCGTGGACTTTTATATAATGTCAATTGTGGACTTTTTATCATATATAATTACTTGAAAGTAAAAAATATAATGTACAATGTGGACTTTTTATTAAAAAATAGATTATATTAAGCAAAAAGAATCCGTTTAGGTTTTAACTTCGCTGGGAGCGTTGTTTTATGGGATATCATTGGAATTTTAGGACGGTTTTCGCCAGTTCTTTGCTTGCCGCAGGACTGGCTGTTCCTGTTTTCGCTGCACCTCGTCAAATGGAAAACTTGACGCGCGGTCTTGTTGTATCCAATGTGGGCAGCGGAGTGCTGGTTAGCTGGCGCCTGCTCGGTACGGATGACCCTGCAACGGAGTTTAATCTTTACCGCGACGGAACGAAAATTGCCTCTATCGGCAAGGCCGATGGCACGAACTTCCTCGATAAAAGCGGTAAATCGACGTCCAAGTACGAAGTTGCTGCCGTAGTCGATGGCAAGGAACAGGCGAAGTCCTCGCTTTCGCTCGTTTTGGACAAGACTGTTTCGAATAGCGGAAATTCCTTCCCGTACAAGACGCTTAAACTCGAAGTGCCTGCGGCTCAGACGATGCCCAACGGCGAAAAGTGTACGTACACTCCGAACGACATGAGCGCTGCTGACCTCGACGGCGACGGCGAATATGAACTCATTTTGAAATGGGATCCATCGAACGCTCACGATAACTCGCAGACGGGTTATACGGGCACGGTGTTTATTGACGCCTACAAACTCGATGGAACGCGTTTGTGGAGAATCGACCTTGGCAAGAACATCCGTGCGGGGGCGCACTACACGCAGTTCCAGGTATTTGACTACGATGGCGACGGCAAGGCCGAAATGATCGTGAAGACTGCCGACGGTACAATCGACGGAACGGGTAAGGCTGTAGGCGACAAGTCCAAGGACTACCGCGATGGCAATGGGCTTGTGCTCAAGGGTCCTGAATATTTGACGGTGTTCCGCGGCGTTGACGGTGCTGCCATCACGACGATCGAATACACTCCGAGCAGAGACATCAACCAGCATGTGAAGGGCAAGAACGGCAAGGGTTACTGGGGCGACAACTACGGTAACCGTTGCGAACGCTATATTGCGGCGACGGGCTACCTGGATGGTGTTCATCCGAGTGCGATTTTCATTCGTGGTTACTATTCCGCTTCTTACGTCGTGGCTTATGACTTTGACGGCAAAACTTTGAAACAGCGTTGGTACCACAAGTCCGAAGATCCGGGCAAGGGCCTTTACGAACAGGGTAACCACAACATTGCCGTGGGCGATATCGATGGCGACGGCTACGACGAAATCGTGTTCGGCGGTGCAACGCTGAACCATGATGGAACGCTGCGCTTTAGCACGCAGCTCGGGCATGGTGATGCGGGCCATTTGGGCGACCTCGACCCGGACCATCCGGGCATGGAATTCTGGGACGTGCATGAACATACGAACGCCCAGTACACCGAAGAAATGCGTGGTGCTGATGGTAAGGTCATTTGGGGAACTCCGCAACCTTCGGCGGAAGGCGTCGATAACGGTCGTGGCATGGCTGCCGATATCGATTCCGAATACCGCGGTTACGAAGTCTGGTCGGCGAAAGGCGGTGGCATGAAAACCGCGTCAGGCAAAAAAATCGGTTCGCCTGCAGTTTCCCAGAATTTCC
>JAEEGK010021350.1_pt1 | contig 13681 bp, 10 predicted proteins | sample 8958771 | NCBI WGS metagenome assembly JAEEGK01 (sample SAMN16246547, study PRJNA631951) | gut metagenome | biome: gut microbiome; feature: rumen; material: SC-attached | host: Bos | place: Iran: Karaj | collected 2018-10 | reverse complement strand
GAAATCTCGGATTCCCAGCGGCATAAATCGCGCCAAACTTCGTTGTCGGCCTTGACGGGCGGCAGCCCGCCTTCGTCCTCCGCCTCGTCTGACACGATTTCTGCTCGCTGCTCGATCCTAGATTTCTGTCAGGTATTAGTATAAGCGCCCGCGTTCCGTTTTTCGGAACGCGGGCGCGTTTTTTATACGGTTTGTCATACCGCCTGTCTCTTGAGCTCCGGCGGCGCGGCAGCGAGAAGGGCCAGGGCAGCGTCGGTGTCCGTCAGATAGGGCCGCACCTCCTCCGCCCGGAGGATCACCGGCATCCGGTCGTGTATTTCCGCCATGCTCTCGTTGGCTGCCCGGGTGAGGATGACGAAACGGCAGACTCCCTCCGCCATGGCATACAGCCCGCCCAGATAGATCACCGGCTGCTTCTCCACGGAGAAATAGTATTTCGTCTTCTCCCTGTCCCATTCATAGAAGCCCGCGGCGGGCAGCACGACGCGCCGGGAGCGCAGGCTTTCGGCGAAGGTCTTCTTCTCCGAAGCCGTCTCGCTGCGGGCGTTCAGCAGCAGCTTTTTCTCCGAAAAGCCGGGGAAGCCGAAGACCGCCGGAATGGGTATGAGCTTGCCCTGCCGGCTGACGACGGCGGGGGCGGCGTCGCCGGGAAGGATCTCCCCGGTCTTATACTGCCCGGGGTGGCTTTTTTCCAGCATGCGCAGGATGGCTTCGATGCGTTCGTCCGCGCTGTCCGCGCTGAAATAATACCGTCCGCACATGCTTATCGATCCGCTGCGATCTGCTTTTCCAGGGCGTCCTCCGCATCCCGGAAAACGTCCCCGCCGGGCCTGGTCAGGTCGGAAAAGGCGATGCCCGTGCTGAGGAAGACGGGCGGCAGGTCGTCCTCCGGCTGCCCCAGCAGGCGGCTCACCTGCCCGGTCTTTTCCAGCACCAGCGGCGTCATGGCGCTGGTGATCCGCGTCATGATGACCACGAAGGTGTCCTCCGCCAGGCGGCAGATGCTGTCCGTGGAGCGGAAGCTGCTGCGCAGCGCCGCCGCTGTCCGCTTCACCACCCGGTCCGCGTATTCATAGCCCTTTTCGGCCTTGAGAGCGCCGAGACCGTCGATGCGGGTCATCAGCGCCGCGATGCGGCTTTTGTCGGAATCGCGGAAGAGGATGTCGAAAGCGCTGCGGTTGTAGAGCCCTGTCAGCGGATCGTGGAGGGCGGCGTAGGTAAAGCGGCCGGATGCATCCTTTTCCCTTTCCTCGAGGCGGTATCCCCGAAGCTTTTCCAGCAGGAACTGCTCGAATTCCGCGGCGGGCACGGGCCGGGAGAAATAGTAGCCCTGCACGATGTCGCAGCCCATGGCCTTGAGGGTGAACAGCTGCTCCGCCGTCTCCACGCCCTCGGCGACGGTGGGCACCTCCAGCGCCTCCGCCATGCGGAGCACCACGTCCAGCAGGCGGGTGTCCTTCCGCTGCTTGAAGGCGCTGCGGATGAATTCCATGTCCAGCTTCAGCACGTCGATGGGCAGGAGGGAGATCATGCTCAGGGAGGAATAGCCGGTGCCGAAGTCGTCCATTTCGATGCGGAAGCCCGCCTCGCGCAGCCGGTTCACCACGGCGATGATCTGGGCGGAGTCCTCCGTATAGGCGGATTCCGTCACCTCCAGCAGCAGGTCCTCGCAGCGCAGGCCGTTTTCCGCCACGATGGCCGTCAGCCGCTCCGCCAGGTCGTTGTCATACATGTTGATGCGGGACACGTTCACCGACACGGGGACGGAGACACCCAGCCGGTCCTTCCAGTCCCGGATGTGGGCCGCCGCGGCGCGCCAGACATAGCCGTCCAGCTCGCGGACAAAGCCGCTGTCCTCAAACAGGGGGATGAACACGCCGGGGCTGATCATACCCAGCCGGGGATGGTCCCAGCGCACCAGCGCCTCCGCGCTGCTCAGCACCGGCTCGTCGGGCCGCACGTCGAATTTGGGCTGGAAATAGACCAGGAACTGCTTTTCCCGGATGGCGGCGGGGAAATCCTCCAGCAGCTGCTCGGCCAGGACCTCCGATTCATGGAGGGATTCGTCGTAAACGCCGGTCGCGTGCCGGATGTCGTTGCGCACCCGGTCCGCCGCCTGCTTGGCCCGGTCAAAGCGGCGCTCCAGGTCGATGCTCCGGTCCGTGTTGAAGTAGACGCCCATGCGCAGCCGCGCCTTTGCGCCGCTGGTCCCGTCCCCCAGGGGCAGGGAGAGGCGCTCCAGAAGGTCGGCGTAGCCGTCGCGGTGGGGGCAGTAGAGGAAGAAGGTGTCCGCTCCGCGGCGGCAGACGATGCCGCCCGCCTCCTCCACGAATTCCCGCAGGAGCCCGGCGATCCCCGTCAGCAGCCGGTCCGCCTGGGCCTTCCCGTAGCGCTCGTTGATCATGTGGAAGTGGTTGATATCCATCACGACGGCGTCGGTGGGCGTGTCCCGGTGGCGGCTGTCGAACTGCGCGGCATAGTGGAAGAAGTATTCCAGGTTATACAGCCCCGTCAGATGGTCCCGCTCCGTCAGACGGATGGTGTCCCGGTCCTCGGAAAGCTCGATGGTGCGCAGCACCCGCGCGAGGATCACCTTGGGCTGGGGATAGGGCTTGGGGATGAAATCGATGGCCCCCACGGTGAGGCTCTCCACCTCCGCGTCCTTGTCCGCCGTCATGACGATCACCGGCAGGGGGGCATAGCGGGCGTTGGATTTCAGGGCGCGCAGCACGTCCAGGCCGTGCATGTCCGGCAGGTTCAGGTCCAGAAGGACGAGGCTCAGGTTTTCCGCCTCCGCCTCCGCGATCGCCAGCGCCTCCGCGCCGGTGAGGGCGGGAACGACCCGATAGCTGTCCTCCAGGATCATGGTCAGGATCTCCTGGTTGATGGGTTCATCCTCCACCAGCAGGATCCTCCGTTTCTCGTTCGCGCCGCGGAATCCCGATTGCTTTTCCGGCATGGCTGTAGTTCCTCCTTCCTCCGCGCCGGCGGCCTCCGTCGGGCGGGGGTTGTTCTTTCGTTTCTTCTTGGGTCACCGCCCGCTGCCGATCAGCTTTTCCAGCGTCCGGAAAAGCTCCTCCGGCTGCACGGGCTTGGACAGGTGGGCGTTGAGCCCCGCCTGCATGGAGCGCTGCACGTCCTCGTCAAAGGCGTTGGCGGTCAGGGCGATGATGGGAATGGTCCCGGCGTCCGGCCGGTCCATGGCCCGGATGGCGCGCGTTGCCTCCAGTCCGTCCATTTCCGGCATCCGGATGTCCATCAGCACGGCGTCGTAATGGCCGGGCGCGCTGGCAGCGAACATCTCCACGGCGCGGCGGCCGTTTTCCGCGTGCTCCGCCGTCACCTTCTGCATATCCAGCACCATGAGGAGGATCTCGGCGTTGATGGGCACGTCCTCCGCCACCAGCACCCGCCGGCCTGCCAGCTCTGCCCTGGGCGCTTCTTCGCCGTCCCCGCTTTCCGGCTGCGGGGCAGCTTCCTCCGCCGCCTCCGCCAGAGTGACGGTGACGGTGAAGGCGGTTCCCGCGCCCTTTTCGCTCCGCACCTCGAGGCTGCCGTTCATCAGCTCCACCAGGCTCCTGGTGATGGACAGGCTCAGACCGGCGCCGCCGAAGCCGCCGGCGGCGGAGGGAGCCTCCGGGGGAAGCGCGTCGAACAGGCGGGGCAGATCGTCCCCGTCGATGCCGGCGCCGGTATCGCTGACGGTGAAGCGGAAGGTCGCCCTGCGGTCGAAGCGGGCAGCCTCCTCCACGGAGAAGGTGACGCTGCCTTCCCTCGGGGTGGATTTGACGGCGTTGTCCAGAAGGTTGACAAGCACCTGCCGCAGCTTCCTGCCGTCGCCGATATAGCGGTCGCCCAGCCTGCCCCCGGTCCGGAATCCGTAACGGAGCCCCTTGTCCCGGCACCGGCTGCCGATCACGGCGTTCACCTGCTCCAGCATCCCGGTGAAGGAGAATTCCTCGCTGCGGACCGCCATCCTGCCGGATTCGATGCGGCGCATGTCCAGGATGTCGTTGACGATATCCAGCAGCTGGCGGGCGGATTCGCCGATCTGTTCCAGCTGCGCCGCGGTCTCCTGGGGAAGCTGCGGGCTTTTGCGGGCGATGCTGCTCAGGCCGATGATGGCGTTCAGGGGCGTGCGTATCTCATGGCTCATGTTGGAGAGAAAAGCGCTCTTTGCCCGGCTGGCCTGCTCGGCCGCCGCCAGCGCCTCGCTGAGGGCGCGGCTGTGCTCCTGCGCCTCCCGCACCTCGGCGTCCGCGTCCCTGAAGCCGCAGACCACGCCCATCCTGCCGCCTGGCATTTTGACCGCGGCGAATTCGATGCGGAAACAGCGGTCGGAGCCGTCGTCCATGCGCCGCCGGTAGCTGACGCTGAACCGGGGCTGCTCCTGCAGCTTCCGGACGATGTTGGGCAGGGCCAGCTCCTCCCGAAGCCGGGCCTGATCCTCCGGGACCACGGTGGCGCGGATGCAGGATTCCTTCGCCTGGGAATAGTTCCTGCTGCCCGGCGCTTCCCGGATGGGAGCGTCGGCGGCGGTCCCCTCCGCGCCGGTGCGGTAGATGGAGAACGTCTCGCTCTCCACATCCGTGATGAGCCACACCTCGCTGTAAGCTTCGCTCAGCGTTTCGATGACCGCCTGCCGCACCGCCAGGTCGGATTCCATGCGCACCCGCTTTTCCGTGACGTCCGAAATGAAGACATAGTGGACGTCGCCGTAGGCCTCCGTCCGCGTCCGATGGCCGTAATCGTCCACCCAGCGGACGGTCCCGTCCCGGCGGACGATGCGGTATTCCACATGCTCGTCATAGCCCGCGCCGGGGGCGGAGTGATTCCGGATGGCCTCGATCACGGAAGCATAGTCCGCCGGATGGGGCATGCCCCGGAAGCTGAAGCCCGTCAGCTCCCGAAACTGGTCCAGGGTCTCGCAGCCGTAGATATCCAGCACGGCCCGGTTGACGAAAAGAAGCTTCTGATTGTCGTCCCGGCAGATATAGAAACCGCCGGGCATGTGCTGCCCGATTTCCTCGACGACGGACATCGTCTGCTCGTTCAGTTCAAAATGCTTTTCGGGCATGACTGCCGGCCTCCTTCGGGTTTTGCATGCTGACAACTCTCCATTTTATACTACACTCATTATATTATATTCCCATTCCCTCTCCGGTGCAATGAAAAGCGGGAAGAATCGACCTGTTCTTTTACTCCGGCAGGCGGGCGCAAAACCGGCCGGTCCGGCGGCGCGCGCAGACCTGCGGAACCGTCGAAGGACGAAAGAGAAAAGCCGATTGCCGTCGCTAGGGTTTCTGTGCCATGATAGCTTATATAAATATATTTATTAGAGAGGGTATCTTTATGGCGAATGAAATAACGCCGAATCAAAGGCTGGAAGAACTGCGCCGGCGCGTGGCGGAGGAGCGGCCGGCGGATAAGGTTAAGATCACCGCCGAAGCGGAAAAGCTGCAGAATGCGATGGCCGCCCTGGGGAACATTACGAACGACCTGAGCTTTGAGAAAGTCTACGATACCCTCCGTTCCAACGACGGCGGCGCGAAAGCGGATGCACTCTATACGAAATGGATGGAGGAGAAGACCCGGAAGCAGCTGGAGGACGAGAAAAAAACACCGGAGGACCGGATGGAGGAGCTGCTTCGCCTTCCCGTGCGGGAGGATTACATGAATCGGAGGGTATATGGGGAGGACGAGCGCTTTGCCGTCGTGCGGGAAGTCATGGCCACCCGCTCGCTGTCCCGCGAGTATCGGGAGCATCCGGAGAGATTTCAGACCGTCGGTCAGGTGGACGATCGCTATAAAAAGATATGGGCCAGCTTCGGCTCGTTTACGGACGCCTTAAACTACATCCAGGAAAACCAGATGGATCTGATCAGCGAGGATCCAAGCGGCGGGAAGCTGGAAGCGGCTTTCAAAAAAGCTATCAGCTGCTGCAGAACGGGAGCTATGTGCAGCTGGCCGCCGGTTTCCTCGCCAAAGCCGGCGAAGCCCAGGAGATCAAATCCGTGAATCAGCCCGATGAAGCCGTGAAGCAGCGGCAGGAGGCGGAAGCCGAGGCCGGCGCGGAGCTGAAATGACGGGAACAGGAGACGGCGAAACAATAGAGCCAGCCGCCCGCCTGAACGGAAAAAGCCCCGGAATCTGCGGATTCCGGGGCTTTGGCATTTTGCATCGGCACATGCGGAACAGCTTTGCGCGGTGGGCGGATCAGAAGCCGGGGATGCTGGTCAGCGGGGTGAATGCCTTGCCCTTGCGGCTGGCCTTCATGGCGCGCTGGATGTTGATATCCCGCAGCAGGTTCTTGCCGGTGGGGGTGGCGGTCATGTCGGCCACGGCCTGCTCGCGGCTCAGGTCGCTGTGTTCCCCGTGATACATGGCGAGCTTCCGCTTGAAGGATTCGCGCTGGCCGCTGATGCCGTTGGCGAGCATCTTGTCGGTAGCCTTGGGGGCCGACGCCACGGCCCGGTCGAAAATTCCCTGCGCCTGGCCGTGCAGGGCGGCGGCCTGCTGGTTTCCGGGGGCATGCTCCATCAGGAAACGGGTGTCGTCCATCGTTTTATAGCTTTCGCGGACGGCGGCCATACTGCGGGCGGCTTCCAGCTCGTCTCCCTCGTCTTTGTTGCCTTTTTTTGCCTGCATGGGGCCCGCGGCGGGGGCCGCGCTGACGGCGGACATGGCCGCGGCGGGCATGGCAATCTGCTGGCCGGCGGCTGCCATAGCACCCTCCTGGTCGGCGCGCGCCTCCAGGGCGTGATCGTTCAGGAACCCGCCGCCTGTCACTTCGCCGCGGGACTGGGAGACCACATGGCTCAGCTCATGCCCCAGCAGCGACTGACCGCCGAAGCTGGAGAAATCCAGCATGCCCGGCGCGAAAGCGATGCTGCTGCCCTGGGTGACGGCCTGCGCTCCGGCGTCGGCCACCGCCTGGCTCTCATAGAGCTTTACGGCGGACAGGTCCGCTCCAAAGGCGTTTTCCATCTTGGCACGCATGGCGTCGGGCAGATCGACCCGGCGCCCCAGCTGCTCTGCGGAGGGTTTGGCCGCGCCGGAACGCAGCGCTTCCTGGGAGGGACCCGGCGCCGCGCTCTGCCTTCTCGCCGTTTCGCTCGTTATCGCCCGGTTTTTCCGTTCTGCGTGGGTGTAACTCATCGTCTCAGGCTCCTTCCTTTTCCGCTTGACCGTCGGCGCCCGACGACCATACGCCTTGCTTCTGCGCAGTATTGTATCACCGAATGCACAAAAATGGGAACGCTTTTCGTGCCAGTTTCAAAAAAATACGGATCTATTAAATAGGGTGATTCGGGGCGCGGCGTCGTTCAATACCCGAGGAATTTCTGAAGCTCCTTGTCAGGCAGAAGCTCCTTCTTGCCGAGCCCGAACGAGGCGTCCGGAACGATTTCCAGATAGCGGTCCAGGAATTCCTCGTAGGTCTTTGCCTCGAAGCAGTACGGCGTGATGAAAAAATCCCTGCTGCCGCCGGTCACGCGGTCTCCGGCCGTTACGCTCACTTTGTAGTCGCCTGACTTCAGTTTATAGAAATCATAGCGCTCAAGATTCCAGCCGTGCAGGCTGATAGGGCCGAAGGAAGGGGAATAACTTGCCACGATCGGATTGGCCTGAAGCGCCGCGCTCTGATAGTCGTACTCCACGCACTCTATAAACCGTTCGGCGCTTTCGACGTCGTACACCGAATACTTGCGTTCGTCCCCGAATCTCCTGACGAATTCAAGGTCACCGTCGACCCTCTGTATATCGTACTGCCAGGTCTTGCCGAGCATCGTTTTGTCAAGCCAGCGATAATCCTTCTTTACATGATCGAAGGCTTTATCCAGATAGACGGTGATGTCCGTGCCGAACTTGAATTTCTCTTCCGGGTTCGCGTGTTCCACGGCATCGCGCGTATATCTGCACAGAAAATCGATGAATTCGTCCGCGGTGGCGCCCTCTGTCCACGGTTCCACGACGTCCGAATCGTCATAATAGTTTTTGCTGATCTGACCGAAAACATATTGGCCGTGAAGCGGCGCGATCTGCCAGACCGGAGTTTGCTTCCGCAACATCGGCAGCGTAGCCCAATGGAATTCCTCGCGCAGCTTTTCCAAGGCTTTTTCATAATATACGTTGATATCCGTCCCGTATTTGAACAGCTCCGGATCGGCGGTAGGGTTCTTGTTCAGCTCCTTTTCGCGTTTTTTCTCCTTTTCCCTTTCCAGCTCCATCGCGAAGAACTCATCGGTGCTGAGCGGCGTCCACGCCCATACCTTGTCCGAGCTGTGGCTCGCCAGCGCCGACGAATAGATAAACGCACCTCCGGCGCTGCGCCGCCACTTGTTCCATCTGCCTGCCGCCAGGCTCCCGTCCTTCATGATCAAAAGGCAGAACTGCTCCTCTTTCGGCTTTTTTCTGTCTGCCAAGGACTTGAACCCCTCAAACTGAACATTGCGGACGCCTTCTTCTTCGGGGCCGAGATTGATCCAGTTGACACCTTCTTCTTCCAGGCTTTCTGTAAGGTCATAGCGATCGAGAGAGTGCCATCTTGCCACCTCTTTCGCATCTACAGAGTCGGCGGTTCCGCGCAGGAAGAACCCTGCTGCGGCAGACCCGTCCCCGGAGGGATGCCAGCCGCCTGCGGTATAATCTCCCGTTTTCAGTTCGAGCAGGCAGTATTCTCCGTATTGCGGCATATCCTTGTCCGAAACATCGTGGAATTCGTTGAAAGACAGCGTGAGCTTCTTATAATCGACGCTAAACATAATTCCCTCCGCAAATAACGATTTGAGATCCCCAAAACCATTGGCATTCACCAGTGATTATACAGGAAGATTCCGCAATGGAAAAGACCGTTTAGGCAACACCGCATTAGTTCCCGGTGCGCATCTTGTTTGCATAATGTTTCGTCATATTGCCCGAAAATCTTGGCCAATACAGGAAGTGTTCCCCGCGATTTTCAGACAATCTGACGAAAATTCTGACTGAGCAATCTGCGCACCTGAATTATGCGGTGTTGCCTTAAAACGGCATGCCCATGCCCGCGCCGCCGGACATCAGCATGCGAATCATCTCGTCCTTCTGCTGCAGCTGTGCCTGGAGCTGCTGGATCATGGCCTGCTGCTGCTGGATCGTGTCTTGAAGCGAGGCTTGGAAACCGCCTTCCGGCAGCGCATCTGAAACGTCCAGGTTTTGCTGAGCAGAACGTTCGGATATCCAATGATTTTTGTCCCGGCGGGCTTTCGAAAAAGCCTTCTCATATTTCCTGGAGCCTCGCGGGGCGTTGAGTTCCTTTCCCTCCGAACTCATGAATTCCTCAAACTCATCTTCGTTCATGGGACGGTAACCGTTCTCCAGGGTCTTCTCCGGCGCTTTCGCTTTTGCTCTCAGCGTTTTCATGGGGTCTTCGGGCTCCGGCGGCAGAGGATCGGCTTTTTTAGTCGGATCCGGCGCATGGACCTGCCCGTCTTCACCCATCTCGGGCAGCATGACGACAGGAGAGGGGAGCGGGGGCTGCTCACCGGGCTTGTCCTTCGCCTGCATGGGTCCGGCGGCGGCAGCGGCGGTGACGGGGGAAAGAGCCGCCGTGGGCATGGCTACGCTTTCCCCGGCGGCAGCCATAGCCCCCTCCCGGTCCGCCCTGGCCTCCAGGGCGCGGTCATTGAGGAAGCCGCCGCCGGTGACCTCGCCGCGAGCCTGGCTGACCACGTGGCTCAGCTCGTGGCCCAGGAGGGCCTGGCCGCCGAAGCTGGAAAAGTCCAGCATGCCGGGGGCGAAAGCAATGTCGGAGCCGCGGGTGATCGCCTTGGCCCCGGTGTCCGCCACGGCCTGGCTCTCATAAAGCTTCACGGCGCCGAGGTCCGCGCCGAAAGCACTTTCCATCTTGGTTCGCATGGCGTCGGGCAAATCCACCCGGCGGCCCATCTGCTCCGCCGTGGGCTGCGCTGCGCCGGTGCGCAGGGCATCCATTGAGGTACCATGAGATTCGATGGTTTTCTTTTCCGGCGAAGAACTCTCTGTCCGCTTCCGGTCTGAGTGAATTTGGTTCATAAGCACGCTCCAAACGATTCTCCGTTTCGGCTGACCTCAGCCGATGCCGGGTTTCCTGTATTGTTGAAAAGATCGTACCGCTGTGTTTCCTGACCGGCTCCGGGCCGGCGCCGAATGCCGCCGTGTCCGGGCGGCCTGAACGGTCTCGCCGGGATCGGGCAGCCGCCGCATTTCCCCGGCCCGCGGGGAGATTCGGAAACTCCTTGCCGGCTGCCGGGGTGGCGGTATGGCCGCCATGCCGCCCTCACTGGACGGAATAGGATTCCAGCTCGTAGTATTTTTCCGACAGCACCTGATTCAGAACGCCCAGCATCATCAGGGCCTGGCCTGCCGCAGCCTCCGGGTCGGTGTCGCTTGGGAAGGGAATCGTGTATTTGTGGTAGAGCTGCCGCAATTGCTCATAGATGCCGAAAGCGCCGAAGGGGCACTGCATGTTCCAGGGAACGAGCTTCCGGACCAGCTCGTCATAGCGGTCGCCGATGTTCACCACGACGGTGGTGTAGAGCATGAGAAGGTCCAGGTCGTTGGAAAGGGTCGTGACCATCAGCTCGGTGATCACCGCATTCCCGTCGTCCGTGACGGGGAGCAGGATGCGAAGGGTCCTGCCCACCTGGGGATCGCCGATCCCCGGCGTGTAGGTGGAGTCGATACCCAGAGCGGAAAGCTCCGTCCGCACGCTTTCAAACATTGTATTTACTGCTGTGATATCCACTGTGCGTTACCTCCTGAATTTCATTTGCGGAGCACCCTCAGGCTTCTTCCTTCTTTTTCTTCTTTTCTGCTTCTCTATCCTCGATGGCGCCGGCGATCTCGTCCGACTGCCATCTCTTGGCCATGAGATAGTCCGCCTTCTCCTGACCGGATTTCGTCCCCATCCGGATGCGCGCCAGGGGATTCTGAATGGTCCATTTGGCCCGGTCGAGCAGGCTCATGCCCTTGTAGCTGTCCCGGTTCTCATTGAACTGCTGCAGGGCGTCCTCGTGTTCCTCGCGTAGGGTCTTCATCTTGTGCTTGGCGACGTCCTTGGAGTAGGCAAAGGCGTCGCTCACGCCGGTTTTCGTCTTCTGCCAGGCCTTGCCGGGTGCTTCCTTCACGGCATCCCAGGCCCGCTGGCGGGTACCCGCATCGGTGAAGAAGGACTTGGTGGCGTCGGCGGCCTTGCCGGCGCCGGTCTTGGTGGCCTCCCAGGCCCTGCTTGCACCTGTCTTGGTGGCATCCCAGGCTTTGCCAGCGCCTGTCTTAGTGGCCTCCCAGGCCTTGCCGGCGCCGGTCTTGGTGGCCTCCCAGGCTTTGCCCGCGCCGGCTTTCATGCTTTCCATGGCCTGCTTGCGGGCGTTGGCGTCCGTGAAGAAGCTCCTGGTAGCCGCCGCAGCCTTGCCGGCCCCGGTCTTGGTATTCTCCCAGGCGTTGGCCGCGCCGGTCTTGGTGGCCGCCCAGGCCTTGCCGGCTTTTTCGCCGAGCAGCTTCTTATAGTGCTTGAAGTATCCGCCCGATTCTTTGATCGCCTTGTTTCTCGCAGCCTTTTCCTCAAAAGGATCGGAGCCTGCCGCCGCGAATTCCGTGTCGGTGCCGCCGATGTGATGGTAGACTGCCTCGTCCGCCTTTTCCGCATCCAGGTCGATCTTCGAAGATTTCCCGAACTGCTCCCTTTCCGGAGAAGCTTTGTCCATTCCCATGAGGGCGTCGGTCTGCTTACGGGCGTGCATGTTGTAAAGCTCGCCGACCTTGCCGGATGCCGCGCCTCTCTGGCGGATGACGGCCTTTTCGTAGTCCTCACGGTCCAGCATGAATTTCTTGGATATCTCGTCGCTCTGCATGGCGTCGACATCCCTGCTCAGGCCGGTCTGCTTGTCCAGGACTGCCCGCTGGTTCTGATCCTGCTTGTGCTCGTGCACCGCATTCTTCACCTTGCCGATGCCAGCGGAAACCAGCTTGGCGCCAATATCCGCGGCCACACCGCCTGCGCCGTTGAGAGCCATGCCCAGCACGTTGCCGGTACCCTCGGTAAGGCTCTGCGCCAACTCGAATTTCGCGTCCGTATTCTCCAGCTCGGACTGATACTTCGCCATTTCGTACATGTCCCGAACCGTGGTCTGGTTCGCGTTCGGGTCCTTCTGATGCTCCAGCTTCCACTGCTGGTAGCTCATCTCGTCCCTCATCTGGGCGGTATCGTGTATCTTGTGTCCGGCGCGGACCGCCCCGACGAAGTTCTGAGCGACACCGGCTACGTCGCCCGCGGTGCTGAAGCCCTCCTCGGCGACCCTCGCCGCAGTGGTGCCTGCCTTCAGGGCCGCGAGGCCTGAGGAGCTCTCCGCTACGCCCGCGAGGTTTTGCGTCAAATCGGTGGCTTTGTCGGCAACCTCGTATTTTGCATCCGTCACAGCCCGCCGGCTGCCTGTCTTTTTCGCCTCTTCCACATTGGCGACGGCCTCGTGCAGGTCCTTCACGCCGCCGTAGGTCCCCGCGGCGCTGGTCATGAGTCCGGTGACGTGCTTGCCCATGGAGACCCGGTCGCCGATGGCCTCCCTTCCTTCCTTGCCGTGGCGATCCGTCATGGCAGCTTTGACGCTGCCCTCATCCATGATGTCGCCGGTCTTGTCCAGAATATCGTTGGTCTGGTCCGTCAGGCCGCTGACGGGCTCCGTCACATCATTGAGGGTGAGGTCTTCGCCCGGTATCACAGGCGTGGCCGGCGTGGCCGGCGCGGCCGGAGTGGTCGACTGCGCAGGCGGCGTCTTTCCCTCCTTGAGCGCCTTTGCAGCCGCGGCGGCCCTGGCCTTCATTTCGTCGGTAATGACGGGGTGCGGCGCGGTGGGAACGGGAGGCGGGGTCTTCTTGGCGGCAGGCTTGCCGGCCGCGGCAACGCTTGCCGACGCCTTCGCTGCCGGCGTCGGGCTGCTGATCCGGATGTTCTCCTGGTCCTTGTCCTTATCCTTGGCCTGCATGGGCCCCGCCGCCGCAGAAGCGGTGACGGAGGACATGGCCGCCGTGGGCATGGCGATCTGCTGTCCGGCGGCGGCCATGGCCCCTTCCCGGTCAGCCCGCGCCTCCAGAGAATAGTCGTTGAGCAAGCCGCTCCCGGTGACTTCGCCGCGGGCCTGCGAGACCACATGGCTCAGCTCATGGCCCAGAAGGGACTGCCCGCCGTAGCTGCTGAAATCCACCAGGCCCGGTGCGAAGGCGATGTTCGTCCCCTGAGTGAAGGCTTTCGCCCCGGCGTCCGCCACGGCCTGGCTCTCATACAGCTTCACAGCGCTGAGGTCCGCGCCGAAAGCGTTTTCCATTTTCGTCCGCATGGCGTCAGGCAGATCCACCCGATGCCCCATCTGCTCCGCCGTGGGCTGGGCGGCCCCTGAGCGAAGCGCGTCAAAATCGGGCTGCGCCGCGCCGGTTTCCTTTTTCTGAGCGCGGCGATCCCCGCGTCTGCGGTCAGCATAGGTATAGCTCATGGGATCATCCGTCCTTTCCGTGTCATTCCTTGTCCGATATGGGGATCCAGGCATCCCGCTGGGTATAGGGCTCGTAGTTGCCGCCGGTGAACCACTCCGCCATAGCAGCGGAGCGGGGGTTGATGGGAGAGATGAAGAAAACGAAGCTGCCGCCGCTGCGGTACCAGCATTGGTTGATCTGCGCG
>JAEEGK010021347.1_pt1 | contig 13682 bp, 5 predicted proteins | sample 8958771 | NCBI WGS metagenome assembly JAEEGK01 (sample SAMN16246547, study PRJNA631951) | gut metagenome | biome: gut microbiome; feature: rumen; material: SC-attached | host: Bos | place: Iran: Karaj | collected 2018-10 | reverse complement strand
CCATTCATCTTCAAATACTTTTCGGGAAGGGATTTCACCGTTAATTATGCTGCAAAAGATACATTCTGTGTGCAATTGGCTTCTTCCAGCGACTGCGCAGCTGATAGTTCACAGTTCATCGAAGCCCCCGGCGCCAGTAAAACGGCGCCGGGGCTTCGACGTATAGGAGGACACTATGTTAATGTTTATTATTATAATCTTGCTTACTATTTTATTATTCCCGTTTTTTCGCAGGCCTCCATATAAGGAAGTGCTTAATATATATTTTGGTGTACCCGGATCCGGTAAAACAACATGGGCTGCATACTTAACCCGCTGTTGTCAAAAACGTCGTAAATCTAAACGTATAACTGTTGTATCTAATGTACCAATTACAGGTGCTATGAAGCTTGACGCTAAAGCAGATATTGGCGTTGTAGATATTTCTAATTGCAAATTAATCATAGATGAAGCCGGAGTTGAGTTTAATAATCGTAATTTTAAAAGTTTCTCTGCTGACGCCATATATTTTTTCAAATATCATAGACATTATCATGTATCTGTAGATGTGTTTAGTCAGTCATTCGAGGATATGGACATTACGATCCGCAGACTGGCACAGAATTATTTTGTTGTAAAAAGGTCCCTTATACCTTATTGCATTGTATGCCGTAAAATAAGGCGATCAGTCGGCATTGATGATAATACCCATCAAATTATAGACGCTTATAAATTCGGCGTCCCGGTGCTCGATACTTATCGTGTTTTTTCTCCGTTCCTTTGGCGTCTGTTTAATAGTTATAGTCATAAGGTGCTGCCGGCTAAAGATTGGCAAGCTTGGTAAGGCGTCATCCAGTTCAGGAGTTTCCGTGGATAGTTGTTCATCCAGTTTTCTATGTTTTTTATTTGTTTTACAGATACCTTATCGATTATAGTTCCTTTTGGCAACCACCTTCGTATTATCTGATTATGCTTCTCTACTTGGCCTTTTTCCCATGCTGCGTAGCTATGACAATAATAAACGTCAATTCCGAGCGCCTTTATACCTTCATAACACATAAATTCTGAGCCGTTATCTGTTGTAATGCTTTTTATAAAATATTGTCGCCGTAGCTTATTAAGCACTCCTAAAACTGTGTCCGCACTTTTGTTAGGTATCTTACGTATTATTTGCTGTCTTTTTGCTCGCTCAACTAGTACCAGTAGAGCTGCATGGCCTCCTTTGCCGGATACAATTAGATCCATTTCCCAATGACCGTATTCGCTACGGTTATTAATCTGCTCCGGCCTTTGTTCTATTGATGGCAGCTTCGGATGTACTATTCTGCTTTGAGGTTGTTTACATCGATGTTTTCGCTTTCCGTTTGGACAATGCTCCCGGCGTAATTTTTCAAATACTTGAGCATCGATATAGTTATATAACGTGTTTACGCATATAGATGTTTTATAACCTATTGTTTTTGCTTCTGCCAAAGCCGCAGCAGGACTATAATGCTTTTTTATTATGCAATCAGATATATAATTTGCAAAGCTGTAGTCATTGCCTATTTTTAGGGGTTTGCCTTTTGCTGTCTGAGCGTAATCATGCTTTTGTTGTGCTTTTTGTGCAGAGTATCTAAGCTCATCGTAAAAATCGCATGTATGAGTATATAGACCTCGTTTGATTTCATTATAGATTGTCTGACGGCAAAATCCTAATTGTCGAGCTATCTGTGCAACTGGTATTTTTGCTTTGTATAGAGCTTCCAGCTGATAGCGTTCTTCTCGCGTCATGTAGTGCTGCATAGCAATCCCCCACAATAATAAATAAAGCGAAGCTGGAGCTTCCGCTTCAGCTTCCTTAATCACAGTTTAGCGCAGTAAAAACCGGCGTCAAGGGAACCGTGAAATAAATACCAGTGCTCACACTGGTTTTTATGTCGCGAAAGTCCCTTTACGCCGGTGTTTTATTGTGCTATGTTTACATATTAAAGAATTTAATTATTGTAAAAATTCATATTGACATTTGCCTCTAAGGCAAGGCCCGGCTGATATTATATTATATTATATTTGTACAGTCGGACAGATTCCGGCTGTGCTTTTTTATAGGGCTACAGGAGCGGGAGATATCACCATAAGCGATTATATTGCAGATGGCAGTTATGAAGCTTATGTTTATGCAGGCCATGACCTCCAGCTGACGATTATTCCTTATTGAATCCGCGATTCGTTTTTGGTACTATTGTTGTATCAAGAATTATTTGAGGTGCGAAAATGAAAGCCCGTCACATTCCGAGAATAGACCTTCACGACAGGATAGAGCTGAAAAACGCCCTGCCCCTGCGAACGCCTTACGTCATCTACATTGACCCCTGCGATACCTGCAACTTCCACTGCAAATTCTGTCCCTCCGGGAACACCGAGCTCATGAAGAAAACGCGCGGCAGGGAGCACGGCCCCATGGACTTTGAGGTATACAAGGGCATCATCGACTCTCTGGCCGATTTTCCCGACCCGGTACGCGTGATACGGCTGTACAAGGAGGGCGAACCGCTGCTGAACAAGCGCTTTGCCGATATGGTGCGCTGCGCGAAGCAGTCCCCAAAGGTGCAGCGCGTGGACACGACCACGAACGCTTCCCTGCTCACGCCGGAACGCAGCCTTGAGATCATCGACGCCGGGCTCGACAGGCTGAATATCTCCGTGGAGGGGATTAACGCCGGGCAGTACCGCGATTTTTCCGGGCATACGATGGACTATGACGAGTTCGTGGATAATATAGCTTTTTTCTATGCCCACAAGGGCAAATGCGAAATGAACATAAAGATTAACGGCGATATTCTTACTCCGGAGCAGGAGGAAGAATTCTACCGCCGTTTCGGCAACATAACCGACGGCATTTCCGTGGAACGCGCGATCGATTACTGGCCTAAATATAACGAAATGCAGGTCGAGGTAGACGAAGGTGTGACCTTGCTCGGCGGCAAAAGCCGCGAGGTGCAGGTCTGCCCCTACGTCTTCTACGAAATGTGCATAAACTCCGACGGGACGTATTCCCTGTGCCGCTTTGACTGGAACCACGCTATGATAATGGACGCCCACGTCAGCTTCCCGCCCACGCCGGAAAAGATATGGAACAGCATCACTCTTTGGAATTTTCAGCAGAGTTTTCTGCGCAAGGAGCGAAAAAGGCTGAGCGTCCTCTCCTGCCCCAAATGCGGCATTTTAAAACAAGGCGTCCCTGAGGATCTGGACGAATTTGCCGAGGAGATCCTCGACGAGATGTAAGCTGCGAGCTGCTCTCGCGGCGGCAGACGGTTTTGGCTGCAAAAAAGCCGAAGGGATTGCTTATCCGCGGCTTTCTTGTACATATTTTGTGTTTGATTCACCGCAGCTTTCGCCGTCTGATTGACCAGACCTCTTATGAAACATCAAAGGAGCGTGACCGACGTGAAACGGAAAAACAATCTCTCCATGGCGCTGCTGTTTGCCGCAGCTTTGGCCGTTTACGTCCTGTCGGCCGGGGCGAAGGCGCAGGACTTTTACGGCGAGGGCAACGTGCTCATCGCCGTGGACATGGCACCCTATGCCGAAAACGACGAGGTCAGCTACCCGGAGGGCACGATGGGTACGCTCCAATGGGGCGAGGGGGCCCCCACGGGCAAGTCCACGCGCCCGGATTTCAGCCCCCATGCCTACAAGGTCTCTGACGACGTCATCCCGCCGGCAACGCCGGCGTACGAGATCGGGACGGTCTATACGGTGGGACAGAAGGTCCTTTTGCCGTTTGATCGCTCGGATCGGTGGGGTTGGCGGACGGAAGACGAGCTCCCGGCGGCGGTGTTCAAGGACGGCGCGCCCCTTTTCCTGATCCACAGCAGCTGCGTGGCTGTGAAAGGCGGCGTGACATATTATTATCTCCCCATTAACATCACGGAGACATACGAGGTGTATCCCTGCGTGGATTTCCTCGAGATCGAGTGCGTTGAGGTGACGGAATACAGCACCATCTGGCAGTACACCGGCAACGCTTTCTCCAACCGTCCGGACTTCGACCCGGACGACTATGTGGGCGCGGTGGAGCTGACTGAGGAGGAAATACAGTTTTTCATAGACACCTGCGACGAGGCCTATACGATGCAGGGACAGGTCTACGGCGACCCCCGCTGGGAGGATGCGCGCGGCGACCGCGACGGAAAGGCGGCCTATGTGGCGCTGGATCTGAGCAGGCTGTCTGACAGCACCATGGCTTACTATAGGAATCTGAACACGGAACGCGCCGGCTTCGACTGCCTGATCATCGGCGCGAACTGTCTCCCGGAGCGGAGGACCAACGTGGCGCGGCAGGAGGCGGAGGACCGCTTCACAGGCACGCTGACCCACGAGCTGAACCACTACATCGTGTCCGGCTGCATCGGACATGAGGACCGGCGCTGGAGCATGTGGACGGGCGAGGCGTTTGCGGAGTCCTCCGTCTATGCCGTCAGACCGCAGAGCACGGCTTATCTCGAATACCGCAACGTGATCGCGGATCAAAGCTCGCGCCTGCGGGTGATCCCGGGGATGCTCTGGGAATACGGCGCTTCCGTCCAGTATCCCGCCTTCAGGGAGGCAGCCTATACGCTGGGGCCGTTCTTCCTGCGCTATATCGAGCGCGAGACCACCGGGCAGGCGGACGGCAGGTTCTGGACCGATTATTTCTCCCGACGCACGCCGGAGGGCAGCATCACCGCCCTGGAGCTGGACGGGTATCTGAAGGAGACCACCGGCGAGGGAGTGGACGCCTGGATGGCGCGGTTCATGGCGGCGGTAGTTGCCGAAAACGGCGGCGCAGCTCCGGGGGCCGGGGAGATCTTCCCCGCAATATACCGCCTCGACCTCTATGTGTTCCTTCGCCCCTGGACGGAGTATGGCACGTTCCTCTCCTTTGACGGCGCGGCGGACGAAGGGGTCCTGTTTCATGAGGCCGGCACCTATGGCTTATACGGCGTGGCGGGCGGAGGCACGACCTACGCCTGGCGCAACGATGACGGCGGGCCCATCGCCGTTACCGGCGCGGACGACCGCTGGTGGTTCTTCGCGGCGGATCTCTCCCTACCCGGCGAGCGCCAGGTCATCGACATCGCGAGCGCGGAGGAGCTGGCGAAGATCGGGCAGGACCCGTACTATCCCCTTTCCGGGCACTACCGCCTGACGGCGGATATCGACCTGGGCGGCAAGGACCATCCCTGGACGCCCATCGGAGGCGGAAAAGAAATATTTACCGGCGAGTTCGACGGGGGCGGCCACAGCGTCCGGGGCTTGTATATCAACCGTCCGGACGCAGATGATCAGGCCCTGTTCGGCACGATAGGCGGCAACGCGGAGATCCGGGATCTGACTGTATACGGCAGCGTGACCGGCCGCCACAGAGTGGGGGCGGTGGTCGGTTATATCTACGACGGCGGTACGGTGCGCCGCTGCGCTGCCTATGCCGAGGTCAGGGGTGAGAAGAACTGCGGCGGCATCGCCGGAGCCAGCCTTTTCGGCACCATCGAGGATTGCCGGGCAGACTGCACCGTGGAAGGAACATCAACCGTCGGCGGCATCATCGGATACGGCGACGAAAGCCGCCTTTCCGGCTGCACGGCGTCCGGCACGGTGACGGGTGACGAGAGCGTCGGCGGCATCGCGGGCTATCAGTATTTGAGACCGATGGAAAACTGCACGGCGTCGGCCACGGTCACGGGAAGGAAAAACAGCGGCGGGCTTGCTGGCGTCGGAAGCTGGGCGCACATCACGAATTGCCGCAGCATCGGCGCGGTGACCGGCGCGGAGCGGGTCGGCGGCGTCCTCGGCTACAGCGACGGCTGCACCCTCAGCGAATGCAGCCAGAGCGGCAGTGTGACCGGCGATAGCATGGTCGGCGGCATCGTCGGGCGCGTTTACCAGAGCACCACGATCCAAGCCTGTTATCAGACGGGCGCCGTGCGCGGGGCAGAGCAGGTGGGCGGCATCGCGGGGGTGGTGCAGGCGGCCTCCGACGATTCGCTCCGCAGCACGGTGCAGGACTGCTACAACGCCGGCAGCGTCTCCGGTGAGGGCGAGGTCGGCGGCGTCGTGGGCAGATTGGGCTATGCCGCGGCGGAAAACTGCTACAGCTATCAGCCCGGCCTGCCCGCCGTCGGCGGCATCCACGCGGATGAAAGCGGCGAGACCGGGACGGTGACGGGGTGCTATGCTCTCAGCGAGACGGAAACCGGCGAGGGATATCTCAGGGCGGCGCAGTTCGCGCAGCCGCTCAGCTTTGACGGCTGGGATTTTGAGAGCGTATGGAGTCTGGAAAACGGTGTCCGCCCCGTGCTGCGGCGCAACCGGGAGAAGCTCGCGCCGCCTCCGGTGCCCCGGTATCCGGACCTCCCGGAGCCGCAGCCGGAGCCTGAATCGGGGCCTGAACCGGAGCCGGAACCGGAGGCGGAACCGCCCACGCCCGTGATTTTTTCCGACGTTGCTGAAAGCGACTGGTTTTACGCGGCGGTGCAGTTCGTGGCGCAGAAGGGGTATTTCCTCGGCACCGGGGAGGGAAAGTTCAGCCCCGCGCTGCCCATGACCCGAGGCATGTTTATGACCGTACTGGCCCGCATGGCAGACGAGACGATAGAGGGCGCGGACTGGCAGGAGCGGGGCGTTGCCTGGGCCGTGGAAAACGGCGTCAGCGACGGAGCGAACCCAAATGCGCCCATAACGCGGCAGGAGCTTGTGACGATGCTCTGGCGCGCCGTCGGCTCGCCAGAGCCGAAGGGCGATCTGACCGGCCACCCCGACGGCGGCGACGTGGACGCATGGGCAGCGAAGGCTGCAGCCTGGGCCCTTGAGACCGGCGTCATGAACGGCGATCCGAACGGGAACCTGCGCCTGAGAGCCGCCGCCGCGCGCGCCGAGCTCGCGCAGTTCCTGATGAATTACCTCGCGCAGAATAGAGACTGAGATGCCCTGTTTCAGAATATTCATTTGTTTGCGGAGAGGGTATTCATCCGCTGATTGATATACGCTTATGGAAAAAGACCAATGAGGACGGGGACCTTGCAAAGAATCTTGCCGAGGCTGCAGCCAAAAGTCACTTTCTTTGCATCTTTTGATATTGCGCTGTTATAGAACGAAAACAGGCTGAGACGGGATATTTTCCGCCTCAGCCTGTTTATACTTACTTTGGTTTGCTCATAAGAGTTTTATTTGGCTGTGTTTTCGCAGTATCTCATCATAATCGTCGCAATTTCGGCTCTCGTGGCCGTACCCTTGGGCGCAAGGCGCTTAGCCTCATCGCCCTTGACGATGTCTGCCTGCACCGCCCAGCGGAAAGCCTCGGCAGCCCAGGAGCTTACCTCGTATGCATCGCTGTATTCGAGTGCGCTTTCTTCGGGGGCTTTGGCATTGCCCTTCAGGGCGGCGTAGCGGTAGATCACCGTAACGAGCTGCTCGCGGGTCATGGTGTCGTTCGGGCCGATCTTGCCATTGGCGTAACCGACGATGACGCCGACGCTGTTTGCCCAGCGGAGCGACGGAACGTACCACGCGCCGTCGACGACGTCGCTAAAATCAAACGCTGCGGTCGCCTCGGGCTGACCTTCGAGATTCCAGAGGATCTGCGCCATCTGCGCGCGGCTTGTTGCGCCGTTTGGCTTGAACAGTCCTCCGCCGAAGCCCTGCATCACGCCGTTTTCAAGCGCCCAGTGCACGCCGTCGTGATACCAGGCAGTGGGGCTTGCGTCGCTGAACGCGCTGATCGGGCAGGTTTCGTCCTTCGGGCAGACTCCGTTTTCCTCTTCCTTTTCCGATTCTTCCTTGGCGTTTTCATCGGAGCTGGCGAAATATCTTCTTGTCTTCGTGGTATTTTCTTCAGTATAGCCTATTGCGTATACGGAGAAGTTTTTCGCGTAGAGAGTTATGCAGTCTGTGCCGATTTCGATATACTCACCGTCCGCGTTGGGGGATGTGGTTATAACATCGACTTTCTCACCATGGTAGCGGTAGATCGTAACGTTGTAGAAGTCTTGTATGCCTTCAAACGGGATAAGGATTTGAAGGAGATTCGCAGTCTGGGAGACCTTGGAGGTTTCTGTGGTAATTTGAGTCCCGGAAGTAGTTGTTGTTTTTACAACTGACATATCGAAGAATTTAAGCTCATTATCTGCTTGCAGATAATCGGGGACAGCATCCTTCACTGCCTGCTGCGCCGTCTTTTCCTCACGCTGTGCGATTGTCAGCTCAACATCGTCAGTCTCGGTAAGATCGCCCTTGCTTTCGACTTCAAGCTTCAGCACAGTGTCTGTGCCGCTGACGCCGGAAATAGTTGCTGCCTCTTCGTCGAGATTTCCGACGACTATCGCCGGGGTATCGCCAACGACGATCAGCTTGGAGCTTACGTTTCCTGCGGGCATGGTAATGTCCTTGCTTTCGTCTTTCGGGAAAACGACTATATTCGTCATGGTTTTCCCGTCGTATGTCGAAACGACGTTGTAAATGCCGTCGGCTACGCCTGCGAAGCTGTACGAACCGTCTGCGCCGCTCGTAATGCTGGCGATAACAGTGTTGCCCTGCCTCAGCTCGACTATAGCGCCGGGTATCGGCTTTTCGTCAGCATCAAGAATTTTTCCGCCGAGAGTACCGCCGACTGGCTCTTCCGGTTTGTTGCCTACCACGGGAGTAGATGTGGAGAGAGTCTTTGTGTAACCGTTCAGGGTCCAGGTGACTTCCAGCATAATCGTGCAGCCTTTGTCTTCTGAGCTAACGGTGTACTTTTTGTCAGTTCCGAGAGGAATCTTTGTTTCTCCGCCCTGTTCGGCATCCGCGTTCTTCTTGATGCGGTACCATCTGTAGCTGAGGCTCGTATTATATTTATTGTTGTTATCAAGGCTCGATACGGCGGTGAGTTCAGTGCCGTTATCTATAAACTGTTCGCTTGTAGAGATTTTGATCTCATCCAGATCGTTTACTGCGCTGAGCTTCAGCGGGCCGACGGGCTCGCTCGGGGCTTTTACCTTACCTTGGCCTTTGGTTCTGAAATAGTAATCTCCGGCGGGAAGATTTTCAAGCGGAGAAGTAAACGGACGCCAGGACTTGCCGCCGTCATTTGAATACTCAAGCTCTGCTGCGCCGGAATACTCAATGACGCCCTCTCTGTCCGGAGGCGTGGTGGGGTTCTTTGTGACGGAGAACTCGCTGAGCTTGGGCGGCTCGTTGCGTTCGATTTCCGTTACGAAAGCTTCCGCAGCCGCCTTCATTTTCACCTCGGTATCCAGCGTTTGCGACACCACTGCGAAAATCTTATAACCCATGTCGTCATATCCGAGGGTATAGCTCGTCTCTGTAGCGCCTTCAATGGGGTATTCCTTGCCCTGCGGGCTTACGCGATACCACTGACAGTTGACGGGATGGGCGCCGTTAGTATCGGCATAAAGCGTATCGAGCACTTCAAGCGTTTCCATGTCATCAGGCTCGCCGACTTTTCTGAGCGTCACGTCGGTGAGCTTCTTTTGCGTTTTCACGTAGGCCGCGGGCGAAGCTTCAGACGGCATCTGCGTGCTGGTTTCCGCAAAACGGGTAAGCACAGTATATTCGGCTCCGGGAGTAAGCCCGGTGAACTCGAAGCTGTCGTTTCCGACACGCCCGCGCATGAGCGAGCCGATTATTCCCTGCGCTGCCTCTATCTCATCGGAACTGTCTTCGCCGGGTTCATCGAGCCAGAAAACGAGTTCGCCATAGGAGTCTTCCGCATCAAATATATAAGTGAGAGTTTTGTATTCAGTCCCATGGCTTGTCTCTTCGGCGTAGTAGTATCTCACCGGGATGCCGTTAATGCTGTCCGAAAGAACATCCGTTACCTTATATTTTTCAGCTTCAAATATGGCGTACTCATTAAGCGTCTGAGGCTCCCTGTCGTTCTTCGGGAACTGATAAACGTCAAAGTCCATATCTTCGGGCTGTTTCGGGTTGTTATAGAAGCCGACAATGCCTTCGGCTATCTCTTCCGGAGAAATATCCTTACCGGCTTTATACTCGCCGGGAACGCGTACTGAGAAGGGCGTTGTTCCAATGCCGAGCGTCCAGTGCGGCAGATAATGCCATGTTTGGCCGCCGTCGATACTGTATTCAAGAGCATTGCTCGCCGGGTCGACCACGAACGATGTTTCCCCGATCGTGGTAACGCGGGGCGCAGAGGGCGCCGTCTGTGAGGTTTTGTCGATTTCGGCTGTAATATAATTCTTCGACGGTGCGTGCTCGTTGTCTCTTGCTTTCGTGCGGACATAGACTTCATATTTATCCTGCGCGTTGGGGTTGACGGTAAAGGTCGTGCTCGTTTGCCACTTTATGCCATCGAGCGAGTATTCGTATGTGCCGCCCGTCGGCTGAGTGACCTCAATAGTCGTCGCGTTTATTGCCTGTGCAACGACAGAGCCCGTGGGGTCAGCTTCACGGTCGAGCCACTTGGGCTCGAGATCGAGGCTGTCAGCCGTCATTACATGCGGAAGCTCAAACTTATTGCCCGACGGCTTATACAGCCATCCGCCGAATACTTTTGTGTCGCCGGGGTACTTTGGTACAGGCAGCGAGTTTATAACTACGCCCGGAATGGCGGTTATAACATTCTGCTGGTTTTCATCCAGAGAACCGCCGCCCAAATCAAGCGTGAGGGTATAGTGACCTGCTGACCAGAGGGCGCGAAGAGTTATGTTCTCTCCGGGGGCCGGAATTGCAGTGTCATCAGAATCCGCTATAAGCAGGTTCATGTCGCCGTTTACCATGTACCAGCCCTGAAATACATAGCCTTCCTTGTAGATGTTTTTGGGAAGCGTTACCATTGGCGGAATGTCGGTCGGCGAAGCGACCGTCACATCGAGGTCGGTATTTGTTGAAAGGTCAGTTTTTGTCGCAACGCCGCCGTTAAGGTCAAAATGTACGGTGTGGCTTCCGTTTGTGTATGGCGTATACGGAGTGCCGCTGCCCTTTTTCCAAAGTGCGGTGAGCGTAAGGGAATAATAGTAGAATTCCTTAGCTGAATTAAACTGCGTCTCACTTGTATCCGCGTTTTCCTTAACGGTGCCCCAATCCTCATCCCAGAGAACTCCTTTTCCTGTCGGCCAGCCAATAAGATTGTAGCCTTCAAGTTTAATGGAATTCATGAGGTCCATGCGTATTCGTTCGTCAGGGTCAGTATTGAAATTGGTCCCTTGTCCAAGCGCGGTAAGCAGAGAATTGCCCTCTGTGCCGTCCTTGAGGGTTACGTTTATTCGGTTGCGGATAAACATCGGGTATACAGGCAGATCGCTTGATATCTGTACTGTCAAAGGATCGACGCGCTTCGCCGTAAGCTCAAGGTCTCCGTCGGTTCCGCCTTTGATTTCTTTATAGACGTATTCCGTGCCGCCCTTGCCCTGCGGCGGCTGGATGGCCCAGCCTGCAAAGTAGTGATCTGTCAGCGAGGGGGCGGTGATGCTGTTTGCGCTGAGGAAAGAAGCAAGAGACTGCTGATAATAGGCTTTCTCCGTTTTTAGCACTTTTGTCCCCAGCGCGTCCTTGTAAACGGTTACGTCAAACTGGTCACGTGTATAGTAAATATACAGTGCTTCGCCCTCCGGCTCCACCTTGCCGCCGCTGATTTCGACAGAAGGAGCTGAGGTAAACTCTGTGCTGTAGTATTTTGCGGTGAAGAATGACTTGGTGGGAACGACGTATTCGTCCGTGAAGCTGCCGGAGCTTGTGCTCGGCGCTTCGGTCGGCCAGGTGCCGTCAGTGTTCTGCAAGACGTGATAGACCTTTCCGCCGCGGGTGCTGGCAATGGCCTCAACCGACGCCGAGGCGTTCGGGTCAAGGCTTGAATAGTAAGAGAAGGTAGTTGAAGCGCCCGGCTGGAGGTCACCAAGGCGGAAGGTGATGGCTATAGCGTCGTCTTCGTCCTCGTAATCTTCTATTCCTGAAAGAGCATCACTTGCCGGAACTAACGCAGGACTCGGAGCGTCCTCCCAAAGCTTGCTTAGATATGCCGAGTCTGGCGCGAAAGCTACGCCTCTGGAAGCGCGGGCGCGTGTGTCCATAGCCATGAAGAAGAACGCTTCGCGCGAGACAGCCCCCTTTGCGACGACCATCGCAACCTGATTGCCGGCAGTCGAATAATCCCGCCCCGTATCGTCATATGCCTTTGTCGGGTTGCATATGACTTTGTTATAAGTTGAGTAATTATTATTTTTATCACAGTCTTGATCGGGGTCAAAGGAACGAACCCAGCGAACGTCCTGCATTACGCTTTCAGATTTATTGGTAAGGGTCACAGTAGTCAAGAAAAATTTGTCTTCCGAGGTGAAGGAAACGGTGGATTTCATCTCCAGGTTTTCCGCTGTAACACCGGTGGTAGTCGCCTGCAAGGTGTTACCAGAGGATTCGTTAACAGTCGTAGGCATTACTTTGGGACTAGGCCAAATTACGCCGCTCCTTTCGGCAGTAATGTTTTCATAAGGAGTGCTGCCGATTTTATAAGAGAGAATATAACGCTCCTCAGGGGTTCCTGGAAGGAAAAAGTCGCCTGTAGTGGGAGGATTACCGATATCAAAACCATCTCCGTCTACGCTGAGGCCGATTTGACCCTCCGACGTATTACTGCCCAAAACCGAGTGGAAGTCGCTGTTGGCGGCTCCGTCTGTGCCGAAGGAGCCGGTTTTGGCTATGCCGACTTCGATATACTTGCCGCCGAGAAATACCTCGCCCGCAGAGTTTGTATAGCTGTGCGCAGCGCTTGAGCCCGCCGTGGCAGAGTTCAGCGCCGGGAACAGCCCGAACAACATAACCAGAGTAAGAAGAATACTAAGCAGCTTTTTTGACCGTTTCATAAACAGGGCCTCCTTATATCAAATTAAAATAACAATTGCACGTTTACGTTTCGCAAGCTTGCAATATTTTGAACTTTGTGTAAATGGACATTAACTACATTGCACTGCGTTTAGCAGTCTAGGACCAACTTGCAGGAAAATGTTGCCACATTAATCTGCGTATACTGTCTAATGACAGTAATGCTGCTTATTATTGTATATTTGATTTCCCGGCGTTTCATATCATGGTCTTCTTGTTTTGAAATTAATAAACGAGCATATGCGGACGGAGCGTATGTCCCGTCGGCGCGGCGCGCTGCGTACAAGTATGGACGGAAAATCGCAAATGGTAAAATTCTATTGTCGTATGATTTTACGAAATCGCTCAGAATAAAGCGGTGGCATCATTTTATGCTGCGCAATATATTTGTAATACTTTTTAACTATTATATCAAACTCGTAAAATCTATTCAATACGATAATTAGCCAAAGCTTAACAATCGTTTTAGTCTAATAACACCTTATTTATAATTCTGTGCGAGGATGGGCGCCGATGCACTTTGAGATAGGCGAGGCCTAAGCGAGCCGATGTCAAAAGCAGCCCACGGCAGAGAAACTGCTTCTCTCTGCCGAAGGCTGCTTGCCGCTATCATGTATCCTGGATTCCCGTAATACATAACTATGCGGGTTGACGATCACCGGAACTCCGGCGTAGCCAGCAGAGGTTCGACACCGAGATCAAGATATATCTGCTCCTGCTTTTTCAGGACTTCGCCCTGAATTGGGGCTTTTCCGGGCTCCTGGAAGCATTCGATTGCATCGAGTTCATCAAGGAGCTCATGCATCGTGTACTTTGAAAATAATCCTGTGTCCTCCATCTTTTTC
>JAEEGK010021346.1_pt1 | contig 13683 bp, 12 predicted proteins | sample 8958771 | NCBI WGS metagenome assembly JAEEGK01 (sample SAMN16246547, study PRJNA631951) | gut metagenome | biome: gut microbiome; feature: rumen; material: SC-attached | host: Bos | place: Iran: Karaj | collected 2018-10 | reverse complement strand
AAAACACTACACCCGCAGGGAGGAAAACTCCTGCGGGTGTTGTGTTTTTTCGAGTGATTATAAAAGTTCCTTAAAGGCTGCGGGAAGACGGGAGATGATATCAGACGGGGTGACGGAATACTCTCCGAGTTTCTTAGGTATTTTGATACGTGAAATGGGCACTTTTTTTGTGAAGCCGTCTGTATCGACCGGGTGTTTCACCGAAGTGTTTTTGAAATTGACGGCATAGATATTGTTCGCTATTGATACCGCAGTGTTCAGCAACTAGGGCGATAGACAGATCAGTATTTCGCAAAAGGGTACCGGCATTTTCGATACGCACCATTAAAAGGTATTCAATTGGTGAATATCCGGTTAATCGACGAAATTCTCTGGACAGATGATATTTACTGATACTGCTGATTTTGGATAGATCATCCATATTAATCGGCTCCGAAAAATGTGATTGCAAGTATTGTATCAGATGATAGATAGTTTCTTCAGTTTCTGAGGGTGAAGTACTACTCTTTATAGACAGAAGCCACGAAAGCAATTCGGTAAGGCCAGCGTGAATCTGCAAATCACGATCGGGTTGAATACGATGGTAACTTTGCAAGAGTTTCTCAAGGTGAGGCTGAAATCCTGATATGCTGTGAAAAATAACTTCTCTGTCATGTGCAAAGGCAGAGAAAAAAGATTCTGCAGTGTAGCCATTAAAGTAAAGATCACAGCGCTCCCAAAACATACCTTCTGAACGGAAAATATGATGTTTACGACAGTCAATCAGAAATCCGTCACCTTCCTGCAGATGGTATTCCTTTCCTTCATAGGAAAGGAAACCCTTACCAGCATAAGTATAAACCAAAAGAAAAGTATCACTGTCGCTTCGCTCTGTATAATGACCCGAATCGGACTGCGCAAGACTGAAAGATTCCAGGAACAAAAAGCTTTTGCGCGCAGTTGTTGTGATCGGAAGAGGAGCCATCACACGAAGATTGCCTGAAAGACGAAACAGAGCATTCTCCACATGGGAAGTCATGACACGCATGTCGTCTATCGAGAGAGAGGGAAAATAGCCGCTTTGTTTTAATGATAATTCTGTAATTGGATTATGTAAGGATAATTGATTCATTGAGATATCAATGAATGGGATAGTATCAAACACAAATACCTCCATAGCACGATAGTGCAAAAAATAAGCATGATAGGTTATGGTAATTCCATTTTAACATGATAAAATAGGACTCGTCAAGGAAAAGAAAAAAGTATAAAAAGTGAGCTTAGCTTTTCCTTACAAGCCTACACAAATTTTATATACAAAAGGAAGGAATCTTACCATGAAAAATTCACTTAAGAAAACCCTTTGCACCATTATGGTTTTAACACTGGCAATTGCATGCGTAGCCTGTGGCAATACTCAGGAAAAAAATACAGCAGTTGCTGTTACAGAAGTTGGAACATATAAGTATTCCAATCTTGCCCTGTATCCATTTCAGGGTGCTACACTTTTAAACGCTTCATTTAATGCTCTGACGCTGTACTCGGATAACTCCTTTGTTCTTTCAAATATCGCAGATACTTTTGCAACAAGTGATTTTGAGAGCCTTCACCGTTCAGCTATTGTTGAGGCTGTAGCATATGGTACATATGAGGTTGTATCAAGCAACAGCGAACTGCATGAAAAAACTATCAAGATCACATCTGTAACACGTGTGATTAATGGAAATACTGATACAGACAGCGCTAGCATATCTGCAGACGTAAAAGATTGGGTCATTAAGAACAGCGGTGCAGTCGGTACGGAAATCACGGTCAATGATGATGACCGCTCCATGACGAATGTCAGCATTCTTAGTTTCCGTCTTGGTGAAAATCCTGATCCGCAACAGGAGGGTATGGCACAGATGTTCTGGGGCAGTACTAACTAATATCCACGTTTTGTACGAAAAGACGGCTCTCCTGCTTGCTTTGGGAAAGCCGTTTTTTCATAACCGTGTTTTAATAATATTAGAAGGAGAAAACTTGCATGAAGATAACATCTCTCTGGCGTGGTCTGTCTGCTGTGACGGCATTTCTGCTTGTTCTGTCAATTTTCGGCGGAAAAGTTGCCAATGCCAATGCGGGCGGCATTAACAATTTTCTGGGAATCTCTGCAAATGTTGTGGCAGAAGCCGGTGAAGTTGGTTTTAAGTCTGATTACGGTGAGCTTTCCAATGAGAATCTCTCCAAGCTCATTTCTGATGAGATGGATCACTGCATTGCCCAGTTGGAAGAAGGCGCTGTGCTCTTGATGAATAACGGAGTGCTGCCACTTGATGACAGCGTTAGAAATGTGACGCTTTTCGGTCATGACAGCGCGGTGACACGCTACCGCAATTCAAACGGCGGCGGTCAGCCGGATCCGGAAAGAGAAATTACTTTTAAAAAAGCATTCAACGATGCAGGATTTACTATCAATGATACTCTGTATGATGCCTACAAAGCAAGCAGTACGACCTATGTGAAGTCCGGCAATGAGACAGAAGAAACCGGTGAGGAACCGGCTGGCTTTTATACAGATGCTTTGAAGAACACTTTCTCCTCGCACAGCGACGCGGCAATCGTTGTTCTTTACCGTGCAGGCGGCGAAAGCACAGATATGTCAAAATCCAATGTTAACGGCATCTCTTCTCTTGCTCTCCAGCCGAATGAGCGGGATATGCTGCAGATGATCAATGATTCCGGCGTCTTTGACAAAATCATCGTGTTGGTCAACAGCGTTTATCCTCTGGAATTTGGTTGGCTAGAAGAATACAACATAGACGCCTGCCTATGGATCGGAAACCCGGGTTACTATGGACTTCCGGGTGTGGTTAATATTCTGACGGGCGCAGCGAATCCTTCCGGCAGACTGGTTGATACTTATGCGGCAAACTCTCTTTCCTCTGCAGCCGCACAGAACTTCGGTGAATATCGCTTTGAGAATGGTGCAAGTCTGCCCTCGTATTCCAACCGATATGTTGTCTATCAGGAAGGCATCTATGTAGGCTATAAATACTATGAAACCCGTTATGAGGATATGATCCTTGGCCAGGGCAACGCAGACGGAACAGCCGGCGTGTTCAATTCAACGGATGGCTGGAACTATGCGGAAGAAATCTGCTATCCGTTCGGATATGGTCTTTCCTATACGAGTTTTGAGCAGACGCTTGACAGCTGTGAATATGATGAAGCGTCAGATACCTTCAAGGCAGTTGTTACCGTAAAGAACACCGGGAATACAGCCGGAAAAAGCGTTGTGGAGCTGTATGTACAGACACCGTATACAGACTATGACCGGAAACACGGGGTTGAAAAGGCGGCAATCCAATTAGTCGGCTTTGGCAAGACACAGGAACTGGCACCGGGTGCAAGTGAAATATTGAATATTGAAGTGAAACGTTATCTGTTTGCCAGCTACGATATAACAGCACACGAAGGAAGAGGCGGATACATTCTTGATGCCGGAGACTACTATTTTGCCATCGGAGATAACGCTCACGATGCGCTTAACAATATTCTTGCTGCAAAAGGCATTGAAGGTATGTTTGATCAAAATGGGAATCCAGTGCCCGGAAATGCAGCGAACACTGTTAAATATACGCTAAACATGCTGGATGACCAGAGCTATCTTGCTTCTCCTTATACAGGCAACGAAGTACACAATCTTTTTGCGGATGTGGATGCCAATTATTTTTATGAGGATGCGCCAGTCACTTATCTTTCCCGCAGTGACTGGGAAAATACCTGGTCTGACGGTATTACTCTTGTCAACAATGAGAAAATGACACAGGCACTTGTTACAGCAAACTATGCTGTCAGCAGTTCCACTACCCCCGTAGAGGATATTCCCTATAACATTGAAGGCAGCCTGACTCTTTATGATATGATCGGTTCGGACTATGATGATCCGAAATGGGAAAAGTTAATCCAGCAAATGTCTCTGTCTGATCTCGGAATACTGACCAGCGAAAATTACGGGCAGAATTCCATTGAGAGCATCGGCAAACCGCCTACAGTTACCTCTGAGGGTTCAGAAGGAATCTCGCAAAAATATAAGTATGGTGCTCAGGGATGTGCGACAGGTTATGCGGCAAACACTCTTATTACTGCAACATGGAACACCGAACTGCAGCGTGCCTATGGTAATTTTGTGGGCGAGGATGCTCTATATGCCGGTGTACATACTTACCATGGGGTAGGAGCTGACACACATAGAACCCCCTTCAGCGGACGTAATGCTGAGTATCTCTCAGAAGACAGCGTAATGAGTTTCTATGTGAGTGACACTATCAACACAGCTGAGTCAAAGAAAGGCCTAATAAATAATTATAAACATTTCTTTCTAAATGATCAGGAATATGACCGCCAAGGTATTGCCACGTTTGCTAATGAGCAGGCAGTGCGTGAAATCTATCTTCGCGCATATGAAGGCGGTGTAGCCGTTTCAGGTGGAATTGGTATGATGACCTCCTATAACCGTATCGGCACTGTTTACTGTGCTGCTAATCCTGCAGTTCAGTTCAAGCTTCTCCGTGATGAATGGGGCTATAAAGGCTATACCATGACAGACTATATCGCAGAAGGAGAGTATTCTGTTACTGCGGATATGATGATTAACGGAACCAATATCTTTGGTGGAAATGACCGGTCTAAAAGTCTGGCGCAACTTATCAGCCGTAACAAGGATGGAGATATGCTGAAAGCAGCGCAGGAGAGTGCACATCATATTTTGTGGAGCTATGTCCACAGTTCTATGGTGAACTCCCTGACTCCAACGGCTGTATATACAGACTTTGTTGCGTGGTGGCAGTATGTCATAATGGGCTTGCAGGGCTTTTTTGCAGCACTTACACTTGGGTCTGCACTGTTCTATGTGAAGAACGCCTATATCCGGAAGAAATCCAGATAAAAAAGGAGAAAACAGAAATGAAAACAAAGAAAAAAGAGCTTTATGCTTATCTGATTGGTGCCGGAGCAATACTTTCGCTAGTAACCGTTATTCTCGGGGCTTCCCAAAAGGCAATGACAACAAACTATAATTTCAGCAATCCTCTGATCATTGTGATGGTTGCCGCGATTGTTATCGGAATTATGAACTTCTTTTTGAACTTCGACTTTCTTCCGTTAGTTGCTTCTGTTTTGTTTTCCGTCAGCTTTGGAATGATTTTTGACCAAGGATTGCCTGGGGTGGTAGATAAGCTGAACAACATCACTTTCCAGGGCGGTAAATTTGAGCAGGTTGCTCTTTATATGATACTGATGCTGACAGCCTGTATCCTGAGTTTCATAGCCTGCTTCATAAAGAAAAAGGACTAATCGAACATCGATCAAGAGGCCGGGCGAAAGCAAATTGCCCGGCTTAAAAAGGAGACGACTATGACGCGAATCCCGTTTAATAACGATTGGAAATATGCCCATTTTGGTGAAGAAGACTGGACAGCAGTCACTCTGCCGCATGATGCTATGCTGTCGGAGCCGCGCAATGCGGATTCAGCCGGGGGAACCAATACCGGCTGGTTTGAAGGGAAAGACTATGAATATGTAAAGGATTTCGAAGCACCGGAGGATGCGGCATACATAGAATTTGAAGGGGTTTACCACAGAGCTGAAGTTATTCTGGATGGCGTGAATATGCCGGCACATCCGAACGGTTACTTTGGCTTTCAAATACCGGTACACCCGGAAAGCATAACATTCACATCATTGCTCATAACAGTGAGCAGCCATCCTCCCGCTGGTACAGCGGAGCGGGAATTTACAGGCCTGTTTCGCTGGCCTGCCTTCCGGAGAAGCATATTATACCGGAGAGTATCTCTATCCGTACACAGGATTGGCAGATGAGACGGATCAGTGTTGATTTCCGTACGACAGATAACGGCGTCGTGAGAGCAGAAATCTTTGACAGGGAAGAACTGCTGGCAGCCAAAGAATCAACCGGATTTATGCTTTTTGATCTTATGCAGGCGGAACTCTGGAGCCCGGATAATCCGAAACTTTATACTGCCCGCCTGACATATGGCAAAGATGTACAGGAAGTGCGTTTTGGGATCCGTACCATTGAGGTTGATGTGGAAAGAGGTTTTCGCATTAACGGCAAGCGTACATTGCTGCTAGGTACATGTATTCATCATGACAACGGCATTCTTGGCGCGGTCGGACATCCCTTTGCAGAGCGAAGGAAAGTGGAGATTCTGAAAAAGGCAGGCTATAACGCTATCCGCAGCGCGCACAATCCTGTCAGCAAGGCAATTCTGGATGCCTGCGATGAACTTGGGATGCTGGTGCTGGACGAATATGTAGATATGTGGTATATCCACAAAACACAATATGACTATGCTTCCTTTTTTGAAAACAACTGGCATAATGATCTGAAGCTTCTGGCTGAGAAAGACAGAAATCATCCGTCCGCAGTCATGTATTCCATCGGGAATGAGGTCTCTGAGACAGCGCAGGAGAAGGGAATTGTTCTGACGGAGCAAATGGTGAATTATCTGCATATGCTGGATGACAGGCCTGTAACCTGCGGCATCAACATCTTTTTTAATTACCTCTCTTCCATGGGCTTTGGTGTGTACTCTGATGATAAGGCAAAGGCAGAGGCTGACAAAGCAGAAAAAACAAAAGGCAAGGCAAAGAAAAAGGCAGTCGGCAGCGAGTTTATCAACAGCGTTGCCGGGCTGCTTGGCGCAGGCTTTATGAAATTCGGGGCAACATTGCACGGGAGCGATGTGAAAACCCGCGGCGCATTTGCCAGGCTGGATGTGGCGGGATACAACTACGGTGTGAACCGCTATAAGAAGGATTTGAAAAAGTATCCTGACAGGGTGATTCTTGGCTCAGAGACCTTTACTGCCGATGCGGTGAAGTTCTATGATCTGGCAAAAGAGAATCCTGCACTGATCGGCGATTTTGTATGGACTGGGCTGGATTATCTCGGTGAAGTTGGACTCGGCGCATGGGAGTACAAAGATTATGCTCCTGAATTTGAGCATGGACCAGGGTGGATTACAGCAGGCTGCGGAGCCATTGACCTCATCGGTACGGAGACCTGCCAGATGGCGTATACGCAGGTAGCTTTTGAACAATGCCCTGTGCGCATCGGAGATCTTCCGGTTAAATACGCAGGAGAAAAGCATTCTCCGGCTGCCTGGCGCATGACCAACGCGGTGGAGAGCTGGAGCTGGGAAGGCTGTGAAGGGATAAATACAACGGTTGAAGTTTATGCAAGAGGGGCAGAAGCAGAGCTTCTGCTGAACGGTACAAGTCTTGGCAGAAAAACCATTCCGGCGAATAAACTGACCAGGTTCAATGTTGCCTGGCAGCCGGGTGAACTGACGGCGGTTATCTATGATGAGAACGGGAAAGAAACTGCCAGAACAAGCCTATGCTCTGCGGAAGAAGAGACGGTGCTGCAGCTGATCCCTGAGAAAGAAACCGTAACAACGGATGATCTGGTCTATCTTCGCTTACGTTATACCGATAAAAACGGTACTGTTAAACCTCTCGCCAGAGGAGAGATTCAGATCAGGGTAAAAGGCGGAAAGCTCCTGGCTTTCGGCAATGCCTGTTCGTACAATGAAAGAGGGTATCTGACGGATAGATCCGATACCTATTACGGAGAAGCATTGGCAATTATAAAGCCGGATTCCGATGTGACCGTTACCGCTGAAAGTCCGTTTGGGAAGGGCGAGGTTAGGGTCAGTACGGTTACTGAATGCTGACAAAACTGCATAAAAAACACTACACCCGCAGGGAGAAAAGAATCCCTGCGGGTGTGATATTCTGTTTCTATGATTACAGCAGTTCTTTGAAGGCGGCGGGAAGACGGGAGATGATATCGGACGGGGTGACGGAGTATTCCCCGAGTTCCTCCGCGGCAAGGTCACCTGCTCTCCCGTGAAGCCAGGCAGCGCAGCCGGCAGAGAAGAAGGGATCAAACCCCTGGGCAAGCAAGGCGCAGAGGATGCCGCACAGGACGTCTCCGCTGCCGCCTTTGGCGATGGCCGGAGAACCCGTCGGGTTCACAACTGCCCTGTCTCCGCTGCAGATGAGTGTTCCGTAACCCTTCAGCAGAAGCGTTGCCCCGGGATGTGCGGCAGTAAAGGCGAGCGCTCCCGGCAGACGGCCGGATGCAGTTGAACCGCCTATACGCCGGAACTCTCCCTCGTGAGGTGTCAGGACAAGCGGTGCGCTGCAGGAGGAAAGAATCTCCGGATGCTCTCCGCAGATTGTTAAGGCATCGGCATCCAGAACAAGAGGGCATTTTGCCTGCCGGGCGACTTCTGCCACGACGGCCGCAGTATCGTCATTTATCCGCAGGCCCGGCCCGATCACACAGGCGCTGGCTTTTTCCAGGGCGGAAAGGATGGCATAAAGGCCTGCTTCTGCAATGCTGCCGTTTTTGTCAGAGGGAAGCAGCGTAACAACTGCCCCGTCACACCGGCTGGCGGCAATGCCGTAAATACTGTCCGGCACCATCAGCGTTGTGAGGCCGGCTCCGCTTCTTTCACAGGCGTTGGCCGCCAGAACCGGAGCTCCGGAAAAACCGGCAGAGCCTGCAATGATCAGTGCCCGGCCGTAGCTGTATTTGTGAGTGTTGTTCCGGCGGTGCGGCAGGGCATAATCCTCTTTTTCGGCAAGAAGAGGAGGCACCTGAAGCAGGCATGAGGAGCAATTGTCTCCGAACAGCTCCTGATAGCTTTGCAGTGTGATTTCCTTCATAGTATTCCTCCGGGACTACAGCACGGCTATCAGCCTGTCCACGTCTTCTTTCTGCGTTGCCCAGCTGGTCGCGATACGCATGATCGTGTGTCCGTCAGATGTGTTCTCCCAGAAGCTCATCTCAACCTTTTCAGAGAGGCGTGCTGCCTGCTCTTTTTCCAGCGTGATGAAGAGCTGGTTGGTGGGAGAAGGGAAAGCGAGGGTGTATCCTTTTTCAAGCAGGGCACTGCGGATCCGGGCAGCGGCTTCAATGGCGTTTTTCCCGATTTCATCATAGAGCGAACCGGTAAACAGGGTATCGAACTGGAGGCCTGCTATGCGCCCTTTTGCCAGCAGCGCGCCGTGCTGTTTGATGATGGTAAACAGATGCGGGATGAAGTTATGCTTCGGGATGACCAGCGCTTCGCCGAACAGTGCTCCGCATTTTGTACCCCCGATATAGAAGGCATCGCAAAGAGCTGCGAGATCGGGAAGCGTCACATCATTTTCCGGGCAGGCCAGCGCGTAGGCAAGCCGTGCCCCGTCGACGTACAGAGGCATGCCGTTTGCCCTGCAGATTTCGCTGATTGCGCGCAGCTCATCAAGAGAGTAGAGCGTGCCGAATTCCGTCGGCTGTGAAAGATAGACCATGCCGGGCATAACCATGTGATCATGGTTGTCATCATCCCGGTAAGCCCGGATACACGCGGAGAGGGAAGCGGCGGAGAACTTGCCGTCCTTCTGCGGGAGGGTGAGCACTTTATGGCCGTTGGATTCAATAGCTCCGGCTTCGTGGACGCTGATATGACCGCTCTCTGCCGCGACGACACCCTGGTAGGAACGCAGCATGGCATCGATCAGCGTGGCGTTGGCCTGTGTCCCGCCGGCGAGGAAAAAGACATCCGCTTCCGGCGCCTTGCAGGCTGCGCGGATTTTCTCCCTTGCACTTTCGGAATATTCATCCAGCCCGTAGCCTGCAGTTTTCAGCATGTTGGTTTCCAGCAGCCGCTGCAGAATCAGGGGGTGGGCACCTTCCATATAATCGGAGGCAAAGGAAAGCCTGGTTTGGGATTCTTTCATTTTGAGTCACTCCTTCAATAATAGAAGCATCTTAACATAGACGGATGAAATTGTCCATAAGCGGATAACACGGCACTTGAAATAAAAGGGGAAAAGCGATACAATATCAGGCAGAATATAACAAAAAAGGAGACACTGAAAATATGCTGGAAGAACTGAAAAAAGAAGTGCTGGAGGCCAATCTGCTGTTGCCGAAGTACGGGCTTGTGACCTTTACCTGGGGCAATGTCAGCGGTATCGACCGTGAAAAAGGCCTCGTTGTCATCAAGCCGAGCGGAGTTGACTATGACGGCATGACGGCTGACGATATGGTTGTCGTCGACCTGGACGGGAACCGCGTGGAAGGCAAATGGAAGCCCAGCAGCGATACGGCCACCCACGTTGTGCTTTATAAAGCTTTTCCGGATATCGGAGGCGTGGTTCATACACACAGCAGCTATGCCACTTCCTGGGCTCAGGCAGGCCGGGACATCCCCTGCTACGGCACCACGCATGCGGACTATTTCTACGGTTCTGTGCCCTGTGTCCGCTGCCTGACAAAGGAGGAAATCGACGAGGCATATGAGCTCAACACCGGCAAACTGATTGTCAGCGAATTTGCCCGCCTCGGCCTCAAACCGGATGCAGCGCTTGCTGTTCTGTGTAAAAACCACGGCCCGTTCTGCTGGGGCAAAAATCCGGAGGATGCGGTGCATTCCGCCGTCGTGCTGGAAGAGTGTGCCAAAATGGCATGGAGAACGGAACTGATCAATCCGGAAGTTACGCCTGCTCCGCAGGAACTGCAGGACAAGCACTACTTCCGCAAACACGGTGCAAATGCCTATTACGGTCAGAATTAACACCGGAAAACCTGCCCGCAAAGACAAAGAGTGCCGGGCGGTAGTCGTCGGGGGCGTGAATGTGGATATAGGCGGGCAGCCTTTCCTGCAGCTCGTCATGAAGGACTCCAACCCCGGCAAAGTGACTGTCAGTTTCGGGGGCGTCGGGAGAAACATTGCTCACAATATGAGCCTGCTTGGAATCCGCACGGAGATGCTCACCGCCCTGGGAGATGATTTTTATGCCTCCGGGATTGCTGCATCCTGCCAGGAAGCGGGTATCGGCATTTCCCGTGCTCTCCGGCTCCCCGGAGAAAGCACATCGACCTATCTCTATCTCAATGACTGTGACGGGGATATGGCCATGGCTGTGTCGGATATGGAAATCTGCAGGCAGATCACGCCTGAGTATCTGGCATCGCAGCTTGCTTTGCTGCATGACGCGCAGGTTGTAGTGTTTGATACCAATATCCCGGAAGAATCTGTCATCTGGCTGGCAGACCACTGCGTAAGGCCGCTCTTTGCAGACTGTGTTTCCACCAAAAAGGCAGAGAAACTGCGTCCTGTTCTCGGAAAGCTCCACACGCTGAAACCAAACCGGATTGAAGCAGAGCTGCTCTCCGGCATTCACATCTGTGATGACGCGTCCCTCCGCCAGGCAGCTGAAACGCTGCTGGCTACCGGACTTCAGCGCGTGTTTATTTCTCTGGGGTCGGAGGGCGTTCTGGCAGCTGAAAGAGGAAAGATGGTCAGGCTCCACTGCTATCCGGCGGAAGTGAAAAACGTCACGGGAGCGGGAGATGCCTTTATGGCAGCGCTGGTCAGAGCTTATGCAGAGCAGCTTCCCCTGGAAGAGGCGGCACGCTATGCCTCTGCAGCAGCGTCCATTGCCACGGAGAGCATCACAACCATTAATCCTGCGCTTTCGGCAGAAGCAGTGCGCAGCCGGGTGAAAGACCATCCGCTGGCTGCGCTTGACCTGTGAAAAGCAAAAATATAGCCGGAAACATAAAGAATGAGAAGAATCATAAGCAAAGAAAGGAAATTGAAATGCTGAATAAATATCTGGATGTCAATCCCGAAGTTGCACAGGCCGTTGCTGAGGGCAGGCCGGTTGTCGCACTGGAATCCACCATTATTTCCCACGGTATGCCGTATCCGCAGAATGTGGAAACAGCACTGAAAGTGGAACAGATCGTCCGTGAAAACGGGGCTGTTCCTGCTACGATTGCCATTCTGGGCGGGCGGCTGAAAGCCGGGCTGACCCCGGAAGAGATTGAATATCTCGGGAAGAGCGGGACCAATGTCACAAAGGCCTCCCGCAGAGACGTTGCTGTGCTGGTGGCAAAGGGAATGGACGGTGCCACTACCGTTACCACAACGATGATGATTGCCAACATGGCAGGCATCCGCATTTTTGCAACCGGCGGTATCGGAGGCGTCCACCGCGGAGCGGAAAAGACCATGGATATTTCCGGAGACCTTGAAGAGCTGGCGAGCACGCCGGTAATGGTGATCTGCGCCGGAGCGAAATCCATTCTGGATCTCGGGCTGACCCTGGAATATCTTGAGACGCACGGTGTCCCCGTGATCGGATACGGCACAAAGGAGCTGCCCGCTTTCTATACGAGAAAGAGCGGCTTTGAAGTTGATTATGAACTGGATACACCGGAGGAGCTTGCAAAAGCCTTCAAGGTACAGCACGAGCTCGGGCTCAAAGGCGGTATGCTGGTAACGAACCCGATCCCCGAAGAATATGCCATGGACTATGAAACCATTAACCGCGCCATTGACGAGGCGATTGCCGAGTCAGTGAAGGAAGGAATACATGGCAAGGCATCCACGCCGTATCTGCTGGCCAAGGTCAAGGATATAACCGGAGGAGACAGCCTGGCAAGCAATATCCGCCTTGTGTTCAACAATGCAGCCCTGGCTGCAAAGACTGCCGCTGCCTACTGCAAACTCTGAAAATGACCCTTATCTACGTTGCCAATACCCTCATCGACCTGTTCACGGCACTTTGCCTGTGTGCTTGCTTCCGGAAAGACGGAAAATGGAGCCTGCAGGCAGGGCTGAGGTCGCTGCGCTTTTTCACCATACTTTCCAATGTCCTCTGTGCAATTGCTTCTCTGCTGATCATTCTGACGCTCCGGCAGGGAACCGTGCCGCACGGCGTCTGGCTGCTGAAGTATATCGGCACAGCGGCTGTGGGCGTCACCTTTATGACGGTGATGGTATTTCTCGGACCTACGATGGGATACCGGGATCAGCTGAAAGGTTTCGCTTTTTACCTGCATGTCAGCGGCCCGCTGATCGCGGTGATTTCCTTCTGCTTTCTGGAGAGATGGTATCCGCTTTCCTTTGCCCTGTCTCTCACCGGCATGCTCCCGGTTATTCTGTACGGCACTTTGTACCTGAACAGGGTTGTGACTGCCAAACGATGGGAGGACTTTTACGGCTTCAATAAAAACGGGAAATGGCAGATCAGCTTTTCCGCAATGGTTGCGGGCAGCTTCCTGCTCTGCGTTATCCTGTGGCTTCTGTGCAGGCTGTAAACAAAGGCTTTATCCTGAATACTCCACATAAGATCAGCACCCGCTGCGTTACCTGCAGCGGGTGCTGTTTGTCGATATTATTGTGCGGGCACACTATCAATGCTGAAATCATGAATGATCATGATCAGCTGCCCGCATTTCTTCCCAGAATGAAACGGCGTGGTCAAACCACACTTCGGCATTGGTGCCCTCTGCCAGGCCGACGCCGTGCCCGATGCCGGCAAACTCCTCTGCCTTATGAGGTACCCCTGCCTGCTCAAGGGCAGCTTCCATCATGCGGCTGTTGACAGGATCCACCAGCTCGTCCGCTGCCCCGTTCCAGATATATGTGGGAGGATAATCTGCCGTGATATGCCGTTCGACGGAGAGTTTTTCAATCATTGCCGGTTCTGCATCCCTGCCAAGCAGATTGTCACGGGAGCCGGCATGCGTCTGTTCACCCATCGTAATGACGGGGTAGACCAGGATCAGCGCGGAGGGCTTCGGCGTTCCCCGGTCTTCCATGCAGTAACTTGCTGCAAGATGGCCGC
>JAEEGK010021344.1_pt1 | contig 13683 bp, 8 predicted proteins | sample 8958771 | NCBI WGS metagenome assembly JAEEGK01 (sample SAMN16246547, study PRJNA631951) | gut metagenome | biome: gut microbiome; feature: rumen; material: SC-attached | host: Bos | place: Iran: Karaj | collected 2018-10 | reverse complement strand
GTCGATAAAGAAGTGGAAACCATCCAGTCTTCTTTCAAGAACAAGAAACAGCCCAAGTTTATTGACTTGATCGAGATTATTGACGGCAAGGAACGCATTTCGCCGATTCTGTGGGCTGGCCTCGGACTCGCCATTTTGCAACAGCTCGTGGGCATCAACGTGATTTTCTACTACGGAACCATGCTTTGGCAGAGTGTGGGCTTTGGCGAAAGCGACGCCTTCTTGACCAGCGTGATTTCGAGCGGCGTGAACCTGGTAATGACCGTGATTGCCATTTTGCTTATCGACAAGATTGGCCGTAAGCCGCTCCTGTTGATCGGTAGCATTGGCATGGCGATTACCTTGAGCACACTTACCGTATGCTTTATGAGCGCAGGTGCCGACGGCACGCTCCCGGGAACGGCCGCTATTATCGCCTTGATTGCCGCCAACCTCTACATTACCTTCTTCGCGGCAACGTGGGGGCCGGTCATGTGGGTGATGCTCGGCGAAATGTTCAACAACCGCATTCGTACCATCGCTATCGCCATTTGCGGTCTCGCCCAGTGGTTTGCCAACTTCGTGGTCACCTGGACGTTCCCGGTGCTCACGGGCGAAGACGGCATCGGCGTCGGCCCGACTTACGCTCTGTATTCATTCTTTGCAATCTTCAGTATCTTCTTCGTGGCCAAGTTCATCAAGGAAACGAAGGGCAAGGAACTGGAAGAAATGTAGGTATGAGGTATGAGTTGTGACTCATAACTCAACTGATTATTGATAGTAGAGCGGCGTTTAACGCTGCTCTTTTTATTTAGATTGAAATAAAAAGCAAAGGGTCCTCGGCATTGCCGAGGACCTTCGCTTATAATCTTTCGCTATTCAACAGAATTACTTGACAGAGACCTTGCTGAGCTTGTTGCCAACGCGAACCATGTAGAGGCCCTTGCTCGGGACGGACACGGCAGCGTTGCCAAAGATAGCCTTGCCAGAAGCAACCAGCTTACCCTGCATGTTGAACACGGCGATGTTGGAGCCAGCCTTGGCGCCTTCAACAGAGATGTTCATACCGGCAACGGTAATCTTTGCTGCGGCCGGAGCTGCAACAGCCTGGATACCAGTCTTCGGCGTGTCAGAAATCTTGATGCCAGTAATCTTTTCCGGATCAACAACGTTGCCGCTAGCATCGAGGAATTCAATAGCCTTGATGGAGAGTTCGCCAATGCCGCCCTTAGCATCCTTGACTTCCCACTTGATACCGGTAACAGCCTTAAGAATTTCGCTGCCTTCCGGTGCCTTCTGCTGGTTAACCCAAGAAAGGATGTTGATCAAACTATCCGGATTGGGAGAAGAGCAGCTCTTGTCACGACCGAGGAAGCCCATGTCGCAAGGAGTCAAATCGTAAGTCGTGGTGACATAATCACCGGTTGCCGGAACATAGATACCCGGTTCAGCACCAGCTTCTGCAGTCTTTTCGTTGAGGATAGCCATACGGATCGGGCCAGAAGCCTTCATCGTTACGCGGAGGGACTTGATATTGAGCTTGGTAAAGTCTACACCCTTCTTGTCGTTAGAAAGGAAGGACATGGCGATACCGGCAGACGGATACTTGAGGAGGCCTGCATCAGCCTTTTCCTGAGTCCATTCCGGTTCCGGACCGATTTCCATGGAAGCTTCAGCGTAGATAGCGCCATCCTTCAGGTAGAGCGGAGAAGAGCCAGAGTCCGGAACCATCTTGGTACCGATACCGAGCTTGTCGTGGTAGGCGCCCCAGTTCCAGAAGCCGGAGAGACCAACAGTAGAATCGCGAGAAGCCATCTGCTGACCTTCGATGTCGGAAACAGACGGAGCCTTGGTCGGATCCGGAGTGAACTTTTCAAAGCCAGTCGTATTATAGAGGTTAGGCATGTTACCCGTCACGAGGAGGAGGTAGAGCATGTTCAAGGTTGCCGGGTAGTACTTTTCACCCGGGTTGTCACCTTCACCGCACTTATCAGGCTTTGCGCAGCTCTTTTGTTCAGTAAGAACCTTATAGACCGTGTTCAAATAGTCCTTAGCCTGTTCTGTATCGAAAGAAGAAGTTGCAAGGCCAAGACCGCCGGAGAACGTAGAGGAGACGAAGTTACGCTTTTCGCTTTCATCCGCAACGTACTTTCCACCAGAATAGGCATAACCAGAGTTCACGCCACTAGCAGTACGAGTCGTCGGGATAAGCCAATCCACAACTTTCTTGTTGAAAGCCTGAGCCTTCGTATCACCGTACCAGTAATAAGCCCAAGCCATACGCCACGGAGTACGGGCAGCGTCATCATAGAAACCAATATCGTTAGAAACAGCTGCAGAAGTCTTAGTCGGCTTATGACCGCTCCAGTCACACCAGTCCGGAACAAGACCGGTCGTAGCGTCCTGGCAAGCGCTCAATTCGGTATAAGCCTGAGAGATAACACTGGACCAAGAACCGCCGGCAACATCCTGGAAGAGCTGGAAGTTGGCCGTAGTCGCATAGCTCGGGTTGAAAGCGTCGTTCCACTGGTTACCCGGCTTAATCTTGTTGCCATTGATATCGTTGGTTGCAATCCAGCTAATAATCGTCTTGGCATCGTTGAGGTAAGAACCACCCCACTGCTTGGATGCCATCACGAGAGCGAGAGCAGCATCGAAGTCAGCGTCAGATGCAGAACCCGTACCGCCACTGCAACCGATACGCCAGTTCATGCCACCGCCGTTACCGCCATTGGACTTCCAAGTACCGTAGAGCTTGTCGAACACGCTCTGTTCGTCCATATAGACGGAAATCAACATACCGTAAGCAATAGCTTCGGAAACAGTGGAGCAGGTTCCTTCAGGAGCAAGGACCCAACCCTGGCTGGCATCGTACCAAGCCTTCTTCCAGGCCTCGTAGTGTTGCTTGATCACATCCGTATTGGCATATTCAATGATATTGCCATGCGGATACTTCATGTTCTGCGGGAACGGGAAGCTTCCTGCAGCAGAGGCCATCACTGCCGCACCGGCAGCAAGACCAAACATAAGTTTAACCATATTCTTCATATGAATTCCTTTTTAAAAAAAGATTTCACCCATCCATAATAAAAGATAGTTTGAAATGGTATAAAAAAACAAGGCTTCTTTTGTAAAAGTCTCGATAAAATGCGTAAAATCACACTTTAGAATACTCCAATTTGCAAGAGTCCCGTTTTTCACCCGTTTTTTTCGCTCTATTTTTTTGCGTTTATGCACATCATTCCAATTTGAATTTACATTTTTCTTACGATACACCCTGAAATTATATAGATTATACAGCGTAATGGCATATTGCGTTTGAGAACAGATTGGGATATAAAGGAACCGGCTATGGAAGAAAAGCGCCCGCTTATACTGATTGTTGACGATGTGGCCTTAAACAGAACTCTGTTGTCAGACGTTCTTTGCGACAAATACGATATTCTTGAAGCAAAAAACGGCAACGAAGCACTGCTCCTGCTCAGGGAAAAGACTTCCGAAATTTCACTCGTTCTACTGGACATGGTCATGCCCAAGAAAGACGGCATGGAAGTCCTTGCCATCATGAACAAAAACGGCTGGATCAACGAGATTCCGGTCATCATGATTTCGGTAGAAAATTCACACTCGCTTATCGAAGGAGCCTACTCGCTCGGAGTCACCGACTTTATCGGAAGGCCCTTCGACGAGATGATTCTCTTGAACCGCGTGAGTAACACCATCCGCCTTTACGCCAAGCAAAAGCATCTTTCGGATTTGGTTCTGAGCCAAATATACGAAAAGACCCGCAACAACAGCATGATGGTAACGATGCTAAGCCACATCGTCGAATTCCGCAATGGCGAAAGCGGGATGCATGTGCTGCACATCAATACCATCACCGAAATGCTCTTGCACGAGCTTTTGCACCGGAGCAAGAAGTACAAGATAAACAAGGACGACATCGGCATTATCAGCACGGCATCGTCCATGCACGACATCGGTAAAATCACCATCCCTGACGAAATCTTGAACAAGCCCGGCAAGCTAACCTCCGAAGAATTCAACATCATGAAGGGACATTCGCTCAACGGAGCCGTGATGCTCAATTCCGTACCTTTCGGCAAGGATGAACCGCTGATGAAGTACGCCTACGAAATCTGCCGTTGGCATCACGAGCGCTACGACGGACGCGGATACCCAGACGGACTCAAAGGCGACGAAATCCCTATAGCGGCACAGATTGTCTCAATTGCGGATGTCTATGACGCGCTTACCAGTGAACGCTGTTACAAGAAGGCGTTTACCCACGAGAAAGCATTGGAGATGATACACAACAACGAATGCGGCGTGTTCAATCCTCTACTGCTGGATTGCCTTGACGCGATTGCAGACAAGCTTGTAGCATCACTGCAAACGTTCGACTGGAACAAGCAAGCCGACAAGGACTTTTTCTACATCGCGGACACCATGATAAAAGACCAAAAGCACCCGATTTACAACCAAGCTTTTAGGCAATTTATCAACGAACGCAAGAAGAGCAATTTCTTTGAGTCCATGTTGAACGACATCATCTTTGAATACACCTATTCCCCTTCCATAGTGAAGTTCTCTTCGAGCGCGGCTAAAAAGCTCAATCTCCCGAAGACCATTATCGAAGACGAGAAAAAAGGCTCGCTAAATATCGAAAACGACAACTGGCAAAAAATCAAAGAAGCTTTACTACAGCAATCGCCGTCCAAGAACGATACCGTCCAAATCAACATGGAGTTGACCATAGACGGAAACAAGGTTCCATGCAAAGCCGTATTCCTCCAAATTTGGAACAAGACGCAAAACGAGGCCCCAGTCCTCACGTCCGTTTACGGGCACATCGAAGTTTTAAACAAGTAAGGATAAATTAATGACACTTTCTGAATTATACAGTTCTCTTGGTGAATCTCTTGACGAAGTTCTCGGAAGACTCCGCATGGAATCCCGCATTGCGAAGTATTTAAAACTTTTTCTCCAAGACCCAAGCTTTGAAGAATTGAAGAACGCATTTGCAAGCAAGGACGCAAAGACCGCATTCCGTGCAGCACACACGCTCAAGGGCGTTGCTGCAAACCTCGGTTTGAACAAGCTTTCCGCTTCGAGCAGCGAACTTACAGAAGACCTTAGGCCGCTTGCATTTACAGCAAATTCCCAAACGCTTTTTGAAAAAGTCGAAGCAGACTACACCGTTGCCGTAGAAGGAATCAAGCAGCTGGAGTAGTGATTAGTGGTTAGTAAGCAGTGGTTAGTAAACAGGAATGAATTTAGTGGTTAGTATGCAGCAGTTAGTAAAACAGGGCGGCTTCGCCGCGATTATAAATCCTAATCACTAACCACCAACCACTAAACCGATGCTCTCAATGTTTAAGAAACTTCTTCAACGCGTCTTCAAGCTGGGCTATGACAATGGGCTTTGCGAGGTGGCCGTCCATTCCGGCTTCGATTGACTTGTGACGGTCTTCGTCAAACGCATTTGCAGACAAAGCGATAATAGGAATTCGTTTGTCCGGGAACATTTGGCGGATATTGCGAGTCGCCTCGAAACCGTCCATCACAGGCATCTGGATATCCATCAAAATGCAATCGTAATAATCCGGTCCTTTTTCTTTTAGGCGATTCACGGCAACAGAGCCGTCTTCTGCGGATTCAACAACGATACCAGCACTTTCCAGAATATCACGCGAGATTTCAAGATTCAATTCGTTATCTTCGACAACGAGAACCTTGAAACCTTCAAACGAAATCGTTTCTTCTTCGGAATGAGCAAAACGCACTTGTTCCACGGCTTCCGGATTTTCTTGCAACCGCATCGGAATACGAATTGTGAACTTGGACCCCTTCCCCACTTCGCTCTCAACTTCGATAGAGCCTTCCATCATGTCGATGATGCGTTTAGAAATGGCAAGCCCGAGACCTGTTCCCTGTTGCTTACTGACCGTCGAAGTTCTTTCACGCGAAAATTCGTCAAAAAGATGCGTCTGGTATTCCTTGCTCATACCAATGCCCGTATCGATGACGACAAATTCATACATGCCGAAACCTTCTCGGTCTGACGGAATTTGTGTAATATCCACAGACACAAATCCACCCGAAGGCGTGTATTTCACAGCATTCGAGACAATATTTATAAGCACCTGGTTCAACCGCAAGAAATCGACATACACGTAGCGATTCTGGATATCATGACGAACAAACCTAAATCCTACGTTTTTCTTTTCGGCAAGCGACTTCAACATCGGCACATAGTCGTCGCCGTTTTCTTCAATATTGACAGGATTCAAATCCAGTTCAACCTTGCCGCTTTCAATGCGAGACATGTCAAGCACGTCATTGACCAAGGACAAAAGATGTTCACTCGAAAGTTTGGATTTTTTCAGACAATCTAACGCCTTGGGTTTATCGTCGATGTTCTTGATGGCCATGTCCGTAAAGCCAAGCATCGCGTTCAACGGCGTACGAATGTCATGCGACATGTTGAAGAGGAAAGCACTCTTCGCCTTGTTCGCCAACTCCGCTTTTTCGAGGTTCGCCATTTCGCGTTTCGTTTCGGCATCGACGCTATGGAAACCGGCAATGACGTGATTCTTGAAGTTTTCGTCCTTCACGAATTTAATTTGGTAGTAAACGTCTTCGTCGTCGAGTTGCAGTCTGAAGTTCACAAAATACAAATGCTCTTTTTCAACCATTTCGAGAACTTTAGAAGGTTCCGTCGCGGCCTGGAACGTTTCGCGGTCGCCGGGATGCACTATTGTATTGACAAGGACATCTAGACGAGTTCCGAAATTGTCGATTTTAGACCAGCCCGGCAAGTACTTTTCGAATAACGGATCAAAGCGGTAATGAGCCTCGGCAAGCGTTTCGTAATCGACATAGACCACGCAACCGAAGTCATCGGACAAGCCCGAAATCACAGCCATGTCGCGGTTTGCCACCGCCTGCCGTTCAAGTTCGGCACGATACTGAGCGTCAATTTCTGCATAACCGACAGCGATGTTGACCGGTTCTTCGTCAATGTTTTCCGCTTTCGCCAAAGTCAGTTCCGTGTATTTATAGACACCGTAATAATCGCAACGGAATACGACAGAATAACTCTTGACCGTTGCCAGTTTTTTGCGAATCGTTTCAAGATTCGCCAATTCTTCCAGTTCATGACGGTCGTCCGGATGGACTCGCTTTTGAACGAACCTCAATAGACGGTTTACAATATCCGTGGAGCCATCGTTTTCACGCCCCTGTTCATGCTGGTAAAAAGAAACCGCGTTACCCGTATTGCTTTTGGTATTGAATAGATACAACCCAGAATAATTACGCGAAAGAATCTTGATAATGTTGTCGTTAAACTTTTCCTCGCGTGCCCGTTCGGCCTTTGCAGATTCTTCTTCATCCACGTTTTCTAGCGTGACCACGATACGGTTGTCAGAATCGGGAGTCCTTGCCGCCTTCAAACGGTAGAATACAGGCTGGCCATCAATTAAAAATCGAAACGCCATAGAAATGGCACGATCTTTTTCCAATGCGCTCAATAAATTTTCTTTTCTGACAAAATCGCTTACGGTATTCCAGTCATCACGATAGACGGCCTTTTCCAGAGCTTGTTCCAGCCCTTCAAAAAAATCACCACCCGCCTTGATATCGAGCGTTTTCACGATGCCTTGGGCGTTAAACTCGACAAACGAATTATCTTCGGTATTGACGTAGTAGATGTTATCGAAGCCATCACCCAGCGTATTCGCGATATTGGAATACTGTTCCAGTTCGCGCAAGTGCATTTTGAATTCGAGCTGTTCCGTTACATCGATACAGCACCCTTCAAGACGCACTCCGGCCTTGTAATCGTTATTTCGACCGCCATGAATTTTTAAGAAAATGATTCCGCGGGACTGATGGTTCCAAGCATATTCCAGTTCGCTTGTTTCACCGTTCGTCATCTGTTCGATGGATTCGGCAAAAGCTTCGTAATACGAAAGGTCAATGTTGTTGCACCATAAGTTGTAGAGGTCTTCGGGTAGCGTCTCTTCGGGGAATCCAAGAATCTGGAGGAAAGCGGAATCCGCATACATTCTAGGAGATTTGCCACTATCAAGTTCAATAGTCCACAAGCCAATGCCGGCACTCGATAGAATCGCATGTGTCAAGTTTGGTGTTTCAAGACTGTCCATGATATGTATCTTCTCCTACAAGAATCCCATCAACTACGAAAAGCGGTCGTTTCAAGATATAAAATACACATATTTTGGAGGGTCCGTGTTTCAAAAGGGGCGCAATGTCTTGAAAAAAGGGGGTGGAGTGAGACGAAAGACGAAAGACGATAGACGATAGACGATAGACGATAGACGAAAGATGTTAGTGGTTAGGGATGTAAACCAAAACATTCTTATTACACTCCTGTTTATCAACCACTGCATACCAACCACTGTTTACTAGCCACTGTTTACCAACCACTGCATACTAACCACTGTTTACTAGCCACTGTTTACTAGCCACTGTTTACTAGCCACTGTTTACTAGCCGCCCCATAAAACATAGCAACTGTATCAAGTGTTTATTCAACTACATTACGGCACATCGAGCAGAGCGAAGCAGACCCAAAGGGCATAATCTAGCCACATTCCTCAAAAAAATGATATTTCAAGAACTTAACCGTCCTTTTTCATCACATTTTTCTTAAATTATGTTTATACCGTCATAATGGTGTTAAGAAACGAGAAAATTGTCGTAGGATAATGAACAACGAACGTGCTAAAATTTTAATCGTCGATGACGATGCCATGAACAGAGCCGTGCTTTCGGATCTGCTGTGTGACGAATATGATATCATCGAAGCAAAAGATGGCGAAGAAGCCCTCTTAATCCTCGAAAAAAACGCTCAAGAAATTACCCTTGTATTGCTTGACATGGTCATGCCCGAACGCGACGGGCTAGAAGTCCTTGCCGTGATGAACGAAAAAGGCTGGATCAAAGGCTCCCCCGTTGTCATGATTTCGGCGGAAACGTCTAGCAAGCAGGTTTCCAAAGCGTTTGAACTTGGCGTCACAGATTTTATTTACCGCCCGTTCGACCAGATGGTCGTTCAGACCCGCGTCCGCAATACGATTCGTCTTTACGTGAAGCAGATGCAGCTCTCCGAGCTTGTCACGAACAAGATTTACGAGAGGACGCGTAACAGCGACATGCTGATTTCCATCTTAAGCCACATAGTCGAGTTCCGCAATGGCGAAAGCGGCCAGCACGTTCTGCACATCAAGACGCTTACCGATATTCTATTGCGAGCCTTACTCCGCCGTTCAGACGAATACAACATCACGGAAGATGACATAAATTCTATTGCAACAGCTTCGGCGATGCACGACATTGGCAAAATCACGATTCCCAGTGAAATTTTGAACAAGCCCGGAAGGTTGACTCCCGAAGAATTCGAAATCATGAAGCAACATTCCATGAACGGCGCCATGATGCTCGACGGCATGCATTTCTTCAAGAACGAATCGTTGATGAAATACACATACGAAATATGCAGATGGCACCACGAGCGCTGGGACGGTCGAGGCTACCCCGATGGACTCAAAGAAAACGAGATTCCCATATCGGCCCAAGTGGTATCCATCGCAGATGTCTACGATGCATTGACTAGTGACCGTTGTTATAAAAAAGCGTTCCCCCACGAAAAAGCGCTTGCAATGATTAGCAACAACGAATGCGGTGTTTTCAATCCGCTACTGCTGGAGTGCCTCAACGATGTCGCCGATACGTTGCCTACGGAAATGAACAAGAACAGCACAAAGCAGTTGAGCGAAGAGAACTTCGCGAAGATTGCAAGATCCATTTTTGAAAACGACGACGATTCTTCGGACAGCACGATTCTTCAACAATACCGCAACGAGCACAAAAAGAGTTTGTTCTTCGAGTCCTTCCAGAAAGGAATCGTCTTTGAATACACTTATGATCCATCCGTGCTAAAGATTTCAGCCAAAGGTTCAGAAATTTTAGGATTCCCACAGACAAAAGTCGAACCGGAAAAGAGCAGTGCATTCTGGGATATCATCGGACGTAACAATTGGAACAACTTCTCCAAACTGCTTTACGATTCACAACAAAGCGGCGATTCGTTTGAATTCAAGTGCGACATCATGGTAAAAGGTCGCAAGAAACCTTGTTCCATCAAAGTCCAGCAGGCATGGAATAGAATCGATCCGGAGCATCCGCGACTCATATCCGTTTACGGATGCATTAATTTACTTTAAAAACATCTGAAATTTCGCTAATCAAATTGTCGCCCTTACATACTAAAAGCTCTTTTTTGAAATTTAGTATGTAATTTCATCGTGAAAAAGACCGTTTTCGAGCGGTTTTTAATGCAAAAAAAGACTTCAGCAGCCATTTCCGTGCTTTTTTAGGCTGATCAGGTCCCATTTTTACATACTAAAATGCGATTTTTTAGTTTTAGTATGTATTCATACAAACTCCATTATTTGATTTACATACTAAAAACCCCTTTTATGAAATCTAGTATGTAATTTCATGTTTATGATACGCAGTGTATTATATTTTTCTAAAAATTTTTAGAAAATAGCATTTTTCTTTAAAATCTTTCAAAAATTTAATGTTTGTATAATAAAAATTATTGCATAACGCTTAAAATTAGTTTAAATTATAGGTATGAAACCAATAACTGAATATCAAGACTATCGAGAATACATGCGCGACTTCTACGAAGAACGCAAACGCAGTTCTTTGTTCTCGTGGCGCGAATTCTCCAAGTTGGCGGGGTTCACCTCGCCCAACTACATCCAGCTCGTATGCGAAGGAAAAAGCCGCCTGAGCAAAACGGGTGTCGAAAAGGTCGCTACGGCCATGGAGCTTGCGGGTTCCGATCGCGATTATTTCCTTGCGATGGAGCGTTTTGGCGATGCCAAGAGCGACAGCAAGAAAATCCAAGCATTCAACGAAATGCAGAAAATCGCGAAAGAAAACCGCTTGCGCGTCGTCGATGGCGAAGCGTTCAAGTATTTCGAATCGTGGGTGAACCCGGTCATGCGGGAACTCGCCCCGATCAAGCCTGGAGCAAAGCCGTTGGAACTTGCGCGCAACTGCTACCCGGTCGTGAGTGCTGCCGAAGTTCGCCAATCCCTGGACTTTATGGTCCACGCGAATTTCTTGAAAAAGATCGGTGAGGATACCTACGAACAAACAGAAAAGATTGTGACGGGATCTTCCGAGGCGATTCCTTTGGCGCTTCGTTCCATGAACCGCCAAATGTCAAAGTTTGCGACCGACGCCATTGACGACATTCCATCAGAAAAGCGCCATATTGCCGGCGTGACGCTTGGTTTGTCCGACGCCACGTACAAATGGCTCGTGCAAAAGCTTGAATTGCTCAGGCAGCAGGTGGTTGCCATTGCTGCCAAAGAAAAAGATTACGATAAAGTTTATCGCTTGAATTTACAACTTTTCCCACTTACGAAAGGGAAGGAGGCCTAAGATGAGAAAACTGAATAAATTTATCCTGGTGGGTTTAGTCGCCTTTTGTGCATCTTGTTCGAGCGAACAGAGCACTACTGGTGCAACCACCGAACCGAACACTTCGCCTGTAGCTCAGCTGACAGATGAGCAGAAAGTTATTTTGGCAAAGTCGCTATTATTCTTGATGGATCCGGTAGCAAGCGATTCATTAAAGAATCTTTTTGATTCAGCATACGCATCTTCGGGTTATGATATCAACAAAATGTACAATGAATACATTCACCCGCTTCCGTGGAGTATCAAGAACAGCCGTGTTTACCACCATCCCAGCAAGGATGGACGTAAAGTTTGCGACATTGTGACTTATTCGATGGAAAACAAATTAGAGCGGAATGGCGTGTTGATCGCCACATCGTATGATGACGACCATGAATGTGCCCACGGCTCTGATCCGTACAAAAAATGCTACTCGGACGAAGCCGCACAAGACTATTTCTACAATCATCCTAACGAAACCATCGAAGCTACAAAAATTGTTTATGTTGATAGCGTCCCTGTCGTAATCAGCTCCATGGGATCAAGAAAAATGAGAAATGGTTTTTGGGGATATGGAGTTTCTTGTGCCGAGGCATTGGATCGCTTCAAGCAGTCTTGTACCTCTTTGAACGGACTCTTCTGGGATTTGGGAGATGGGTGTAGTGAAGATGACTTGGAAGTGGTTTGCGCATCTTTCCTCCCGGACGATCAAGCATGGTATGATGTCTTGAACACTTATACCGCACAGTATCAAAATCAATGTCTTGAAGATTCCATCAATTACGCTCCGTTTGATGACGAAAATTACGTCCGCATCAACCCTTATACGTACCAGCCCTATTTGGATAGTTTGAATAGAGTTGCCTATGCGGAAAGAGATTGGGCTAATACTTTAAAGCGTACAACGTATGCTTATAAGTGGCAGTTCTCAATAATCGATAGTACAGTCAAAGTTAATTCGAGCGGCAAAGTTATTTACAAAGAAATAGATGATAGTAAGCTTTATGGAGGATTGAGTCTCGGTTATAATACGCTACCCAATACTCCAATCGCAGATGCATACCGCAAAGAAGGCGTTTATATTTTGCCGGATTCGTTAGTGACAACGTTCTTCCCCAAGTTGGCTGAATATCCGGGCAGATTGGACGAATTTAGGACGTACCGTTCTTCTAAAAACTCCATTTACTACCTCGTTGTTCTGAAAGACGTCGGCGCCAAGGGACATTTATTGACTCGCATTGATGGAAATGGAATTTATGTGACAGATATCGTGAAGAGCGGAAGCAGCTGCCCCGAAGATACGACGGTTTACTATCCTATAATTTTGTTGGCGGATTCACCGGATTGGGATGGCTTGAATCACCCCATTGTGAAAACGACTTATGCAAGCGACAAATGGAATTGCGACAAGCCGGAAACTCTTACAAAAATTGAGCCGTATGGTGAATGGATTATTTCTACGGTGTACGATTACGGCGAATATGTAAAAAAGTTTGGTTCAAACTAACTTCATTTCATCACCTTCTTAAAAATACGCGCCTTCAGGAGGGGGAGCCTCACTGACCACCGTCATCTCCGACTTGTTCGGGGATGACTTTTTTGCAAGAAAAAATTTACGGCATGTCCATAAAACATTTATTTATATTACTTTGGTAATCATCTACGAGGAAATGTTTATGAAACTGCACAAAATAATAACGGCATCCATTGCTGTTGGAATAATGTCTATTGCAGCTGGTTGCATGGGAAACGCCGCAGCGACTTATTGGGACGGCAAGAAATACGACATTCTTGAATCTCACTGGGGTGCGCCCACCGAAATGCAAAAGAATGAAAATGGAACTTCTACAGCCATATTCCGTGCTGGCGGCGATTGCGTCGCGACGTTCAATATGGATGCTCAAGGAATCATCATGGACCATAACATTGTGGGCGGCTGCCATTACGATGCCTACAATCGTTTGCAGAACATTGAACACTAGTTCTTGCAAGTGCAAACATTTGAAACTGACGGTTTAAAGGCGGTGCGAAAACGGGATTCCGTTTTCGCATTTTCTATCTTTACCGCTGTATGAGTACTAAAATCTATTACACCCTTACGGACGAGTCGCCGTTCTTGGCGACTCAGTCTTTGCTTCCTATCGTATCTGCTTTCGCAAAGACTGCCGATATCGATGTCGAAACTAAGAACATCTC
>JAEEGK010021343.1_pt1 | contig 13684 bp, 10 predicted proteins | sample 8958771 | NCBI WGS metagenome assembly JAEEGK01 (sample SAMN16246547, study PRJNA631951) | gut metagenome | biome: gut microbiome; feature: rumen; material: SC-attached | host: Bos | place: Iran: Karaj | collected 2018-10 | reverse complement strand
AATGCTTTAACAATAGGTTTATCACCAGAACCAAGCATTGCAATTGCGAACGCAACTAATGAAACGATGACAACAACAATTCTTCCAACCCAAAGTACTTGTTTGTCCGTTGCTTTCTTGTTGATAGATGTTTTGTAAACATCTGATGCAAAAGCTGAAGAGGAGGCAAGCAATTGTGAGTCTGCTGTAGACATTGATGCAGCTAAAATAGCTGAAATAATGATACCACCAATAAATACTGGCATTACATTACGTGCAAGTTCAATGAATACTGTAGATGTGTTAGATACAGTGTCTCCTAAGTACATGTGAGCAACAATACCAACAACAGATGCCATTAAGAGAATAAGTGTTGTCCAACCAATACCAATCCATCTAGATTTCTTCATTTCTTTTTCAGAACCGATAGAAATATAACGAACGATGATATGTGGCATACCAAAGTAACCTAATCCCCAGCCAAGACCTGTTAATATAGTAGCAACACTAGACCAATCAAATTTTCCAGATGCAAGGAGGTTGTAGTAGTTTTCTGGATCTACAACTGTTCCAATAGGACCTGTCTTTGTTAAGATGGCTGCAGCAACAATTGGTGTAATCATTAATGCTAAAAGCATTAACATACCTTGTAAGAAGTCCGTCCAACAAACTGCTTTAAATCCACCTAAGAATACATATGCAATAATAATGACTGTAGCAATCGTCATACCAATTCTTGGATCTAATCCAAACAATGTATTTAATAGTGTACCACAAGCATTAATACTGGATGCACCATACACACAATAAACAATAACAAAGATTACTGCACAAATAACTTGAATAGATGAACTCTTCGAGAAGAATCTCTTTGTTAAAAATTGTGGAATGGTAATTGAATCTTGTGCAAGGATTGAGTATCTACGAAGTCTTGGTGCAACTAATAACCAAGCAAGAACCGTTCCTATTAATAAACCAATAGAAATCCAAATTTGACCTAATCCTGCGGCAAAAATGGATCCTGGAAGTCCCATTAAAACCCATGCACTCATGTCAGATGCGCCTGCGGAGAGGGCTGATACCCATGCGCCCATCTTTCTTCCGCCCAGGAAGTAAGTCTTGTCTCCACCGCTCTTGTTCTTCAGGAAGAAATAGACGCCGATGGAAATCATGAAAAGAAGATATAGTGTGAATACAATAATTTCGGAGGTATTACTTTTCATTTCTAATTGCTCCTTATAAAAATTTCGTGTTTCCTTTTATAGCATACTTTTGATTATACGTAAATATAGAATAAAGTTTATACTTTTATTAGACTAATATTGAGAAGATTGTAACTAAACTATTATAAAATAATTAATTAAACAATAGTCGCTTTATAGGATATATGTTTGTACTTTTGATTATTTTTTCCATTATTCTTATGATGTGCCCTGAAGCCCTCCAGGAACATGGGCATCATCTGGTCGGAATACCGGGCCAGGGCGTACTTGCCGTTGCAGAGGCACCAGTCATACATAAGAGCCCGCTCAAACATGGCATAGCTGTCCACAATCTCGTTCACCGAAAGGTCGGTGCGGAGCTGCCCCTGTTCCTGTCCCTCCTTGATTATCTTCCACAGAAGCTTGAAGTAGGTGCGGTTCCTGTCCAGCAGACTCTTCTCGCCCCGGGTGGTGAGCTGGGAGGAGAAAAGGCGGGAGAGAAGGTCCAGGGATATGCTGTTGTCTATCATGGTGAAGAGCTGGTGGTTCAGGAAGATGAGCTTCTCAACTGCGTCGGAGGCGGGGTCCATTACATTCTTAAGCTCCTCGTACTTGGCATCGAAGAGCATGGAGAGGGTGCCCAGAAGGTCATCCTTGCCTTTGAAATAGTGATAGAAGGAACCCTTGGAGGTGCCGGAGTCATCAACAATATCTTCTATAGTGGTGTTGTCATAGCCTTTCTCGTAGAACAGCTTCCATGCAGATTCTGCCAGCCTGGCCTTGGTGGTGGCACCTGTCTTGTTGGGCATAGGACCCTCCTTTTTCTTCATTATAGCACACGATTATTATAATTTATATTGACTTTCGGCAGTTTTTATTGTACTCTTATTCACAATAAAAGAGGTGAGAGAAATGAAGAAAAACCTTACTTACAAGATTATCGAGAAGCACCTTGTCTCTGGGGAGATGAAGGCTGGCAAGGAGATTGCGATCAAGATCGACCAGACCCTGACCCAGGACGCCACCGGAACTATGGTGTACCTGCAGTTCGAGGCTATCGGGATAAAGAGGGTTCAGACCGAGCTTTCTGTCTCATACGTTGACCACAATACCATACAGACCGACTACAAGAATCCGGATGATCACCTGTTCCTCCAGAGCTTTGCAAAGAAGTATGGCCTTTATTTCTCCCGTCCGGGAAACGGAATCTGCCACCAGGTCCACCTGGAGCGGTTCGGCCTTCCGGGAAAGACTCTTTTAGGTTCCGACTCCCACACACCTACCGGCGGCGGCCTGGGGATGCTGGCCATAGGAGCCGGAGGCCTTGATATAGCCTGTGCCATGGCCGGTGCACCGTTTACACTGGCAATGCCAAAGGTTATCGGAATCCACCTGACAGGCGCATTGCAGCCGATGTGCAGCGCCAAGGATGTGATACTTGAGCTTTTGCGCCGGTGCACCGTAAAGAACGGAGTAGGGAAGGTGTTTGAGTATTTCGGCGACGGCGTCGCAAGCCTTTCCGTGCCCCAGCGGGCCACAATAACCAACATGGGAGCAGAGCTGGGGGTCACCACCTCCATCTTCCCCAGCGACCAGGTGACCAAGGAATGGCTTGCACTCCAGAAGCGGGAGGGCTGGCAGGAACTGGCAGCTGACGACGGAGCCCAGTACGACGAAATAATTGAAATAGACCTTACCAAGATAGAGCCGATGATTGCCCAGCCCCACATGCCGGACCTGGTTGTGCCGGTGCGGGAGATCGAGGGTAAGAAGATTGTGCAGGCAGCCATCGGATCCTGCACCAACTCATCCATCAACGACCTGGGGATCGCAGCTGACATCCTGGATGGCAAGACTGTGGCACCGGGTGTGTCACTGGGTGTCTCCCCAGGATCCAAGCAGGTGTACACCAGCGCCATAGAGGCGGGCATCATCAAGAAGCTGGTAAAAAGCGGCGCCCGCATGCTGGAGAGCGCATGCGGCCCATGCATAGGCATGGGCTTCGCTCCTGCCTCCGGTGGGGCCAGTGTCCGCACCTTCAACCGCAACTTCAAAGGCAGGAGCGGCACCGCCACCGCGGAGATCTACCTGGCATCGCCAGAGACTGCCGCTGCCTCAGCCCTCTACGGGTGCATCACCGACCCCCGGAAAGTGAAGGTGAAGTTCACCGACTATTCTGCAAAGACCGAGATCAACGACAACATGATCGAGAAACCGGCACCCGAGTCGGACTTCGACTCCATCGAGATAATCCGCGGGCCTAATATCAAGCCTTGTCCAAAGGCTTCGCCTGCGCCGGCATCATTCACAGCCGAAGTACTTATAAAGACCGGTGACAACATAACCACAGACCACATTATGCCTGCCGGTACCCGGGTCCTCCCATACCGGTCCAACATCCCCGAGATTGCAAAGTTTGTCTTCGAGGCAGTCTCCCCAGGCTTCTACGACAGGGCCAAGAAAGCAGGCACCGGCGTCATAATCGGCGGCGAGAACTACGGCCAGGGCTCATCCCGTGAGCATGCTGCCCTTGCACCTATGTATCTGGGGGTAAAGGCAGTCATCACCAAGAGCTTTGCCCGGATTCACAAGGCCAACCTTATCAACTTCGGAATTGTTCCATTAGTGTTTGAAAATCCGGCTGACTATGATATACTGGAAGAGGGGATGAGCTTAAGCTTCCCGAGCTTCATGGCAGACATCAAGAAGGGCAACAGAGTCAAGGCAGTGGATGCCAAGAGCGGAAAGGAATTCTACTTCCTCCACGACCTGGAGAAGAAGGGTGTGGACCTGATTGAGGCAGGAGGAATGCTCAACTACATCTTCAACACAAGGAAGTGAAATTGACAAAAGTGAACAGCATTACAGCCGCATACCTGGACACATCCTTCTACCATCCGGTGCGGGATCCGGTGTGGGGCAGCATAATGCTCTCCGACGGCTTCAAGCGCCTTGTCTCCTCTCCTGTGCTCCAGAAGATGAACCGGATCCGCCAGCTGGGTCCAACCTACCTGGTCTACCCGGGGGCAGTGCATACCCGGTTCATCCACAGCCTAGGTGTCTACCATATAGGCTACCGGATGATACGGCGGCTTCTCACCTTTGACAGCTGTCCCACAGTGACAGTGCAGGATGTGAATGCATTCCTTGCTGCCTGCCTTCTCCACGACCTGGGCCACTTCCCCTACACCCACTCCCTGAAGGAACTTCCTCTTAAGAAGCACGAGGCCCTTACCGGGGAGTACATACTGGCAGAGCCTCTGGCATCACTTATAAAAGATGCTCTGGAGATAGACCCTGCCATCCCTGCGGCAATAGTGGACACCACCATGGAGAGTACCGATGCAACTGTGCTTTTCTTCCGCAATATCCTTTCCGGCGTCCTTGATCCGGACAAGCTGGACTACCTGACCCGGGATGCCTTTTTCTGCGGTGTTCCCTACGGCACCCAGGACATCGAGTTTGTCCTTTCTGCAATCTATCCTCACCCGGAGCGGGGCATAAGCATACTCCCTTCCGGCATTCCGTCGGTGGAGAACATACTTTTCTCCAAGTACCTTATGTACAAGACTGTCTACTGGCACAAGACTGTGCGGTGCGCCACCGGCATGATCAAGAAGGCTATAATCGCTTCTCTTGAGAGCGGCGCCCTTACTCCCGACGACCTCTACGGCCTTGATGATGAGTCCCTTATTCAGGAGGGCCGGGGCGAGGGGGCTTCCCGCCTCTTTGACATGGTCCACGACCGTATCCTCTTCAAGATGACCCACGAGGTTGTATTCGACGATACAAATCCAGCCCATGTTGCGCTCCTTGACCTTAAGAAGAGGGGAGAGGAGGAGGCCAAGCTGGCAGAAAGACTCTCCTGCGATTCCTCATCTGTGATCATCGATGTGCCGGAGAACATCACCTTCGAGACCACACTGCCGGTTTATGACAACGGAAAATTCCGCAGCTTCACTGGGAGGGCGGGGCTTGAGACCTTCTCTGACCCATTGAGAAAAATCCGCATCTTTGTAGATCCATCTGTTGCCGAGAAGGCACGGAGAATACAGTGGAATTAAAAGACATAGAAGATATGCAGCCCTGGCTTATGCGCATAGTCAAGGAGACTGGCCGAGGCATAAACCGCTTCAAGATGATAGAGGACGGGGACAAGGTGCTGCTTGCAATATCAGGGGGCAAGGACTCCCTGGCACTGGCCTTCACCCTGGCGGTGCGGCGCCGGTGGCTTCCTATACATTACGACCTTCACGCCCTGCGGATAGACTGGAACCAGTACCCTATGCCTGATCCCGATGCCAAGAAGATGGAAGAGTTCTTTGCTATGCTGGAGATTCCCTACGAGGTGGAGCATGCCGATATGTTCCCCCCATCCTTCAGGGGCGAATTCAACTGTTATCTCTGTGCCCGGAACCGGAAGAGGATGCTCTTCGACAAGGCTGCTGAGCTGGGTTATAAGAAGATAGCCACCGGCCATCACATGGACGATATCATCACCACCACACTCATAAATCTGTGCTACCGGGGGAACTTCTCCACCATGATGCCTGTGCAGCAGTTCTTCGGGGGCAAGCTTACCCTGATCCGCCCAATGTGCATGGTGTACGAATCAAAACTGCGCCTTATGGCAGAGCGGCTTAACTTCCCGGTCTACAACACAGGGTGCCCATACAAGAGCACCAACATGCGCCTTAAGATGAAGCCTATCGTGGCAGAGCTCTCCAGGGACAACCGTAGGCTCCGGGAGCATATATTCGAGGCCCCCTGGAACATAAATCCGGAGTACCTGCCCACCGATCTGGGAGAGGATGAATGAAGAGAAAACTGCTCTCTGACGGCGTTGTCCTTTCTGCTCTGCACATGGTGAATGACGGCTATGTGGCCTGTCTTCCCCTGTTCCTTCCCTTCATAACACAGGACATAAACATAACACTTTCACAAGCCGGCTTCCTGGGAGGCATACTCCATTTCTCCGGCGTAGTGCTGGCATTCCCTGCCGCATTCCTGGGCACATACCTTGGCAGCTTCCACACATTGGGCTATGCCGCAATCTTTATCTTCATTTCGTACATTCTCATGTTCATGGCCAAGAGCTATGTATGGGTTCTTCTTGCATTCTTAGTGGGTAGCCTGGGCTTCGGAGTGTTCCACCCTGTGGCATTTGCGGCAGTGGCCAAGACCAGCCAGACCAAGCTGGGAACCCAGATGGGGAACTTCACTGCCAACGGCGACATCGGGCGTATTGCATTGTCTGCTCTCCTTACCTTTATGATTGCAAAACTCACCTGGGGCAAGACAGCCCTCATCTACTCATTCCTCCCTCTGGCTGCCGGTCTTGCAGTGCTTCTTTCAGGGCGGTACCGGAATGAGGTGTCACCTGCTGACACACCTGACAAGAAGGCTCATCACTCAATATTCGTAAAACCGACAAAGCGCCTTGTGGTGCTGTTCACCGCCATATTCACCGATGCCTTCTCCGTGGCATCATTGTTCCTGTTCCTGCCATTCCTGTTCCAGGCCAAAGGGTTCGACACCGCCATCATAGGCTCCCTCACCGGCGTCTTCTTTGTGGGCAACTATCTGGGAAAGATGGTGTGCGGCCGCATAGTGGAGCTCAAGGGTGTGAAGAAAGTGTTCCTGGCGGCAGAGCTTCTTCTGGCCCTCACGGTGTTCAGCCTGGCCTTCACCGGCAACATCTACCTCCTCATCGGACTTCTTATATTCATGGGAGTCCTCTCCAAGGGAACAGTGCCTGTCCTCAGCACCTTCCTAGCCGACACAGCCAAGGAGATGAAGGTGAACATCGATGGCATATACTCCCTCTATTCTGTGCTGTACAACGGGGCAGAGACAATATCGCCCCTTATCCTGGGCATAGCGGCGGCGGCCTGGGGCATCGAGAAGATGTTCATAATATGTGCCGCGGTCTCTTTCCTCACCTTTGTACTGGGGTTCTTCCTGCAGGAGCCGAGGCGGGAGTAATAGTTATTGACAATCGTTCCGACATCTCGTACAATAAATTTGAAAAATTATAGTATAAGATGTTGGAGACAGATAAGACAGTAGAAAACAAGATAAAAAACATCGCAAATAAACGGAATGGTTATTTCTTTGCCCGGGAAGCTGCGGCTAAAGGCGTTTCCCGTTGGAGCCTTGCAGGATTGGTTAATCTTGAAAGAATTAAAAAAGTAAGCTACGGATTATATTCTCTTCCTGATATCATCCCGGATCCTCTTTATATAATGCAGCTGCAGAGTCCAAAAGCGATCTTGTCACATGAAACAGCACTTTTCCTCAATGGCTATTCGGATCAGGTTCCGTTTAAATATACAGTCGCAGTACCAAATGGTTATATCTCAAAAAAGCTTAGCGCAGAGTATGATGTACGTCATGTATCAAAAGAATTTTCCGAGAAAGGGATAAGTATTGTTAAATCTGACCTTGGAAATGATTTAAAAGTATACTGTATTGAAAGGACCTTGTGTGATCTTTTGCATCGGCCTTCAGTGCTGGATAAGGGGCGCTTCATTTCAGCAATCCAGCAGTACTTGAAATCATCACATAAAGATATTCTGAGGCTTGTCCGTTTTGCCCAGATATTACATGTTGAGAAAAAGCTTCTTCCATACCTGGAGGTACTGCAATGAAAACAGTCAATGCGATGCAGTTGAAAGGATAGAGGATTTGCTTAAAATAGTTATATAAGGAGTATGCAATGAATATCAATATCGTTGAGCTTGTAGGTTATATCGGATCACTTTTAGTTGTAGTATCAATGCTCATGACCTCGGTGATAAAGCTGAGGTTCATCAACCTGACTGGAAGCTTTATATTCACTATTTATGCGCTCATCATCAAGTCGTATCCGACTGCGCTGATGAACTTCTCCCTGGTGATCATCAATATCTACAACCTTTACAGACTTCTCAAGGTGCAGAAGGATTACTCCGTTGTTCCCGTCTCTGCTGACGAGGCTTTCTACCAGTACTTCCTGAACCGCTTTGAAAAGAATATACGCAGGTTCTTCCCCAACTTTGACAAGAATGCCGGATATTCCAAGATGTATATGATCTGCTGCAAGACCGATGCCGCAGGAATCCTTATAGGAAACGATGGCGAGGAAGGGGAGATCAATGTGGCAGTGGACTATGCAACCCCTGCATACCGGGACTGCTCTGCAGGCAAGCACCTGTACCGCTATCTTGAAGAAAGAGGGCTGACCAAGCTTACTGTAGCAGACTGCTCCTTCTGGCACCACTCCTACCTGCGCCATATGGGCTTCAAGCGGGACGGCAAGACCTGGAGAAGAGGGTAACTTACAATCCCAGAACCGGATTCGGATCTATCCAGCTTTCCTGAACAGCGTCATGCACCTCATCATCTGGCAGCAGGTGGCCGATTAAAAGCGGCGACTCCGGGTCGTGGAGCTTCATATTGTGTCTGACTGTGGCTGCATCATAATTGGCATAGCAGTATCTGCACAGATGGCCGCAGGTGTTGTATGAGCCGATATCACAGCCCAAGTAGCAGGCACACTCTTTCCTGGCCGGGGCAAACCGGGGAACATTCAGATTCTTGTGCAGAGCTTTCTCGTACATGGCCACAGTCATGCAGCCGCTGCAGTCTGCACCGAACCGGGCTAAATCTGTTCCCTCGGCACAGGGCCGTACTGTCATTCCATATCTGGTGGCTATTTCTATAAAGGCTTTCCCCAGCCTGAGCCGTTCATCATCCGGCACACTCTGAACCTCCGGGAAGTTCTTCTTGGTCTTCTCGTACAGATCTATGAAGCTGATGACTGCAGTATGGGTATAACCCTCCAGAGTTTTTGCCATATATTCAAAGGCTTTTATATGCCTCTCTGCAGGCCATTCTGCGCTGATGAATATAGGATCATAGCGCCAGCCCATCCTGTCAGCACCCACAATCTGGGACAGCTGCCTGAAACTCTCCAGCATCTTAAGCTTATCGGGAACATTAGGCTCGATATCCTTCCCGTAGGGAGTGATAGTGACATACCACCACTGGCCGAAAGGATCAAGCAGATTCATATATGGCAGCATTGGGGCCGGGTTCTTGGTGCAGAACCCGATAAGGTCCACCACATCAGGAGTAAGCCGGTAGCGGATCACACTCTTGGGATTGTAGGGATTGCGCACCAGCACAAAACCTGCCTTAAGACGGTTTGCAAACCACTGGGAGTAGAAGGCTGGGATATCGGTGCGCTGGCCAGTATTGATGATCATAGTTCAGATTGTTGACTGAAAGGGAAGAAAAATCAAGTGTAGAAAAGTACTACAAAATGTTGATGAATGGACATTTTTACATATACAAAATGTTGATGAATGGACATTTTGTAGTGGTTTAGTAGTTATTTATTTAACTTCTTAAGATTTATAACAATCTAAAATTTGGCTGTTGAGAAGATTTTTCCTATCTTTCCAGTCTGGCATATATCTATTCATTGTTTCGATAAAGTCTGGACCATGTTTTGAAATTTTAAGATGAACCAGTTCATGCAAGATTATATATTCTAAGCACTCCAAGGGCTTTTCTACCATCTGAAGGTTTATCCAAATACGTTTTGCCTTTGCATTACAAGTTCCCCAGCGTGTTGTCATATATTTTGTTTTATAAGAGTTGCATTGGAGTTGTGTTGTTTCTTCCCATTTTGGAACTAGGCGTTCCAGCTGTTTATTTAATATTTTTCTAAACTCTTCTCGTACAAAGTTTTGCCGTTGTATTGGGGTGGAAGATCCCCTCATCCCAAGGAAAAGTTTATCACCTTCCTGCTTAAGATAATTCCTGGTAGAATCTTGAAAGTAAAGATAATACTGTTTTCCCCAGATATAATAAGTTTCCCCACTAATATACTGCCGTTCTGTCATACGGGGCTGGTTTGCGAATTTTTCTTTCTGTTTAATTATCCATCCTAGGTTTGAACGGACAAAACTCTCAATAGATTGTTTTGAAATCAAAAGTGGTGCGGAAATAACAACCTTTCCAAGAGGAGGTTTTACTGATAGATGCATATTTTTGATATTCTTTTTTATTACTTGAATATCAATCCCACTAATTGTTATCTGCATCAGTATTCTTCCTGTTCTTTTGCGATAGAGTATATTTGTTCAACCTCTCTCATCATTTCATCTTGTGAACATTTGCTGCCCTTAAACTTGCAAATAACTTTATAAATACCACTTTTAATCTGTCTTTCTTTTATCAGATCGCCCCTAAAATGATCTTGTCTATTTTCAAGGATGGCTTTATGCAGGGCTAATGCATATTGCTCATTTTGTCCAAAATTATCATAAATAGCGCAGAGAGCAGCACTTGTTTGTATATTCTCTGGATGGATGTCATTTCTATCCGGGTAGTCTATATCCATAACAAGGGAACTGTATTTTTGGAGCATCTGCCTATATGATTCCACTTCTTTTTTGCGTTCTTCTATCAATGTTTTGAATAATTCAGATATTTTTTGATAATACTTTGGGTTTACTGGGGCTTTTTCAATGATTTTTCTTCTTATGTTATTCTCTATTGTCTCGGCAATATTCTTATTAGCAGAAGAATATTTTTTATCTTTCCTCTGTGTAGAGTTCTTTTCGTCTTCTTCCTTTTTCTTCTGGATATAGTCTAAAAGGGTAAAATCATTCATATCCCCGAGTTGTTCTGAATCATCAGCACTTATATAATGGTCAATCAAGAACCGCATGTCATTGTCATATTTCTTCAGATCAATGAAATCACCACTGGAAAGTCCTATTTCATCTTTTAAATTGGCATAATCCTTTACTGCTTTGTTATAGTTATCCTGCTGTTCTTTTGTGTAGCCGACATCATCAAATGCAGGTTTCAGTTCTGCATAGGCACGAATAAGACTTGAAACTAAATGGTACATTTTGCTTCTAAGCTTTGCAAAGGCTGAATCGTTTTCTGGATCTACTGTGCCACTTTCTCCACAGAAAAAATGCTTAAAAGCAAGCTGATCCCGAGGATGTTCCACATCATCTGTCAGACTGTCGAGTTCATGTAATAAATGTTCAAACCGTTTTTTACCTTCTTCCAATCTATTCTTCAGAAGGCCGGATATATCTTCATCATCATAGCCGCTCAAGGCGCCACCTGTATATGAATTGACCGCATCTTTCAGATTTCCGAACAGTTCCTTGTAATCAACAATATAACCGAAGTCCTTGTCTTCTCCATCAAGACGGTTTACACGGCATATTGCCTGGAAAAGCCCATGGTCATGCATTGTTTTATCGATATAAAGGTAGGTGCATGGTGGGGCATCAAAGCCAGTAAGAAGCTTGTCGACAACTATAAGAAGCTGCATGTTTGCTGGCTCGTTTATGAACATTTCCTTTACATGTTTCTCAAACGCTTCTATCTTGTTATAGAAACTGCTGTCCATTACTTTTATATCTGGATCTAAGCCCAGCATTTTAAGATATGATTTCTGCTTTTTCCAGTTCTCGGAGTCCTCTGTTGTGCTGGAAAAATCTGTCCGCAGTTCTCCTTTATTAGGCTTATATGATGAAATTATAGCGCAATTCTTAAAATTGTTTTCTTGGAAAATATCGTAATAGCGACAGGCTTCTGCAATGCTGCCGGCTACCAGAAGGGCATTTCCTCGTCCATTCATCAGCCGCGGTTTTGTTCCAAAGTCATAAATAATATCCAGAGCTATTTTCTCAAGGCGATCCTTAGAACTATACAACTTTTGCAGTGTGGTCCATTCCTTTTTCAATGCTATTATTGCTTTAGGCATAAGACCTTTTGTCTTTAAATCAAACCAAGCATCTATTTTATCTTTGTTTTGGATATCCTGTGGTACAGTCCTTGCCTCATATCTCAAGTCTAAGACAACTCCATCTGAAACTGCCTGATCAAATTTATATGTATGGATAAAACCACCAAAAAGATTGGCTGTTGTAAGATGATCTTTGTCCACCTTAAGAAGAGGGGTGCCCGTGAATCCTATAAAAACCGAATCCGGCATTATAGATTTCATGGCAATATGGAGTTTTCCTGAATTTGTTCTGTGACATTCGTCAACAAAAACAAAGACTTTATCTTTTACACAGAATCCAGGTGGAATTGTTTTTTTAAGCTCTTCTACATATTTCTCATAGTCAAGATCACTTACTTCCCCAGTCCTACGGCCGAATTTATGAATCAGCGAACACATAAGCCTAGATTCATAATTATCCAGCAGTGATATCAGGTTGTCTGAACTATAGGACCTGACAATATTCAGGTCAACGCCGGTAAATATTCTTTCAATCTGCTCATCAAGTTCTTCCCGGTCAGTTATGATAAGAATTCTTGATTTTTTGATATTCTCTAAAATCCATTTTGCAAGCCATACCATGGTCAGGGATTTGCCGCTGCCCTGAGTATGCCAGATAATACCTCCCTGGTTACGGGCAATTCTGTTCTGACAACGTTTTACTGCGTAAAATTGGTTGTATCTGCATATCTTTTTTATCCCAGAATCATAAATTATAAAATTATGGATAATGTCTAAAAGGCGTTCTTTCTGGAATAACCGGTAGATTTGCTTTTCAAGCAGATTTGTTTGTCTTGAGCATTCCTGCTCAATTTCTTTATCCAATATATCTTTATCTTGCAACTGGTCTAGGAAACTGTCCTCTTTCCATTCAAGGTAATATTTCTCTGTTGTTCCGCTGGTTCCGTATCTAAGCCCTTCGCTGTCATTTGCTGCGGCACAGATTTGAATGGTTGCAAAGAATTTCTGAATAAACTGATCCCGCTGATTTGTAATATTTTGGCGTATGCCATCGGCTACAGAAATTGTGCTTTTTTTCAATTCGATTACAGCAACGGCAATACCATTTATATATATGACTAAATCAGGACGTTTGTCGATATTTTCTGATACAGTGACTTCCTCTGCAATATAGAATGTGTTCTTGTCGGCATGTTCCCAGTCGATAAAGTAAATAGTTTTGGGGGCTTGCCCAGAATATTCTGCAATTTTAAGGCCATATTTCAGGATGCTGTATATATTTTTATTGGTCTGATAAGGACTTTGAGCAGAATTCAGTAGTTCTTTGTTGAATTCTGCCTGGATGGATTCTATAAATTCATCTTTATAGCCAGAGGCAGAAAGAAAAAGCTTCCAGTCTTCCCAGCGGATATTACTATTCTTGTTGTTTTCAAGATTACCCAGATAAATATAGCCAAGCTCTTTTTGAAAAAATGATATTATGCGGTTCTGGGTCACTCGTTCTGGATGTGCAGAATTGATGGACATAGAAGCCTCCTAATTCCTTAAAATGCCTATTGGTACGACAAAAATACCATCTTCTCGGCAATAAGCATATTGTCCGACTCCAGTCAGAATCATAAGGAAAGATGGTTCTTTCATTTTTGTGGTATCAATTGTCTTTTTAAGCTTAAGGAGATTTTTTGCCCCTTCTTTAATAAGGTCATCTCCTCCAAGTTTAACCTCAATAAGACCATAGTGA
>JAEEGK010021341.1_pt1 | contig 13684 bp, 6 predicted proteins | sample 8958771 | NCBI WGS metagenome assembly JAEEGK01 (sample SAMN16246547, study PRJNA631951) | gut metagenome | biome: gut microbiome; feature: rumen; material: SC-attached | host: Bos | place: Iran: Karaj | collected 2018-10 | reverse complement strand
AACAGAAGACCCGAGGATGACCGTTTTCCCGGCATATTGGTCAAGATTCTTGTGGTCTCTGTAAATGTCGTAGTACGAAATGTGCTTGAACGCTCTTGTTTCTGGCTTGAGATTGTTGAATCGGCCTTTGTACTTGATTAGGAATCGCCCGTGGTCATTGATGGGAATTCTCTTGTACGGGCCGAAACGCAATTCTTCGCCGGGCTTGAGGCTTGCAATTTGTTGGTCGCTTGCGTTAGAGATATCTTGCAGAATCTGGTTTGTGAAAAAGTGGATGGAAGCGGACCATTTGTTTTTGGCCTTGTCGTAGCTGAGGTCCATGCTGCGGGAGAGGTGCTTGTGTTCTCCTATTTTCAGGTCCTTATAGGCGTATTCGTTTAAGTGGATGGTCTTGAGAACGCTGGGCGTAATATAGTTTTCATCATCGTCTTCATTCTTGATGACGTAAACGCCTTCGGTCTCGTCGCTTTTGGTCATGGTAAAACCGCTATCCAGTTCGACGGATTCGCTAGTTTTGAGTTTGTCAAAGATGTTTTCGGGAAGCTTTCGTAGAACGTTAGAAAGCGTTGCGCTCAGGTGCTGATTTTCTTCGACGAAAATGTTGAAAACGATTTGTCCGTCATTGTTACGGCTAACGCTAGTCTTGTATGAAGTTTCAACCTGGCTTGCTTTTTGTACCCCGCTTTCCTTGATTTGTTTCATTTTATCTCGTAGCGAGAGGAACATGGGGTAGGTGAAATTCGGGAAAGTCGTGTGGTATTCGCCTACAGAGTCACGGTAAATGCCGAAGGGCTTGCCGATGTCGATGTACTTTCCCATTTTAATTTGGATGTCTTTCGGATCCTTGTGGAACAGGTGCAAAATGGTCATCAGCGAGAGCACACCGTAAATGCGCTGCGGAGCAAGTTTGTCTTCCTTGACGCGCGGGAACTTGTACAAAAGGTTGATTCTGCGTATGGTGCCGTCATTTTCCTGATAGGCGGTTACAGCACCAATGCGAGTCTCGGCATTGTCGAGTTCTGGGAAAACGTTGTCAAGCAGTGGTCTTGATTCAATTTCCTGTGGCTTGTCGGCCTGGTTCAACTCAAGCGTTGATGAAAAGCCGACTTCTTTGGCGCGTTCCCAGGTGCTGAGGTTGTACCAGTCGCTTTTGTTCCTGTAGTGCGTGGTGTCGTTCAGCAAAAAACTGACGATGCAGATGTTGGAGTTTCGCGTCGCTTCTACGAGCATGGAGTCGTAGTTGTAATAGGAATGGATTTGGGTGAACAATTTGACATGGCTTGTGTCGGGGTCAAGCTGCTTTAGAATTTCCTGGCACTGTTCTCCCTTTCTTTTTCCGAAGTCGGCATCCTTGAACAGAATATCAAATGCGACAGCCGCAGCGCCACCCTCTCCCAAGTTCTCGATAACCTTGGCGTGGATGGATCTGTCCCAGTTATAGTAGTGTCCGAACTTTAACAGCGACTTTTCGTCAATATCGGCGATGATGATGTTCTGGTCGTTGTAGGGCGTACTCTCCATGATGACGCCGTCTTTTTCACCGGTGGAGTCAATGACTTCGGTTGTCCACTTGAAAAATTGGTCGTAGAATATATTTTCTGCCGATTCTGCGATATAGTTGTTTTGCGAGTTACCGAAGATGAGAGTGAGCAATACGGCGAGTGCTGAAAATGCGCTCCCGAAAAAAAGTTTCTTTTTGTTTTTTGAATTTTTCTGTGCCATGACATGAAAAAGATAATAATTGAGCGAAAAGTGTCATTTTTTGTAATAAAATAAGGAACTATAAAAGATTATATTTACAGAGGAAAATAGAGGAGCGAGTTTTTGGCTGCACAAAAGAAAAAAACTGTTAAGAAAACAAAGAAACCCAAAGTTGAACCGAAAAAGGATATTCAGGAGCCGGATTCGTATTTTGTAACGATGATGGTGGGCTACTTGGTATTGCTTGCGGGCATTATCCTGTTGCTTGGGTGCATAACGATATCCATTGTGGGCGAGCACGAAAACTGGCTTGGGGATTACTTTGGCGTCATGTTCCCTAGTTTTATGACGTTCCTGTTTGGGCGTGTGGCGGTTGTCGTGTTTACGGCAGCACTCGTCCTTTGGGGACTTTTCATTGCCATTGCTTCGCTGCGTGAAAAGCTGTTGCGCTTTGCGGTCGGGGCGAGCCTGCTTGTGGTGAATGTTTCGTTTTTGATGTCGCTTAAGAATTTTGGCCTTAAGAATGTATCGAACGATGCGCTTTCGATGAGCGGTGGCGTATTGGGCGAGTTCTTTTTGCAGAACTTGGCGATTCCGGTGTTTGGGCGTGTGTCTATTGTGGCTCCGCTGATTATACTGCTTGTCACTTTGGCCTTGATTTTGGTGCTCTCTTTTGGTGTGCGTCCGAGGCATTTTAAGTTTGTCGCACAGACGATGCGCTATTTGGCAGGACTTTTTGGACGTCGCCGTAAAGACGAAGATGTTGAACCGAAGACGGAATACGTGCCGAATATCCGCGATGAACGTACGGAGAAAAAGCAACTCCGCCGTGGCGTGGTGATGGAAGACGAGACGATGATTTTTGTTCCGGATTCCGTGAAGATGCGCAGGCGCGGGAAGGTGGAACCGTTTAACGGTCGTCATAACTGGCTCACGGATGAACTGGATGTAAGCCGTTCGGATATGCAAACGCAAGTGGGGAACGATGCGTTTGGACTTAAGCAGTATGCCGGGAACGCTTTGCCGGGGAATGCCGCAGGGGCTGCCGCTATGGGCGGTAATGAAAATGCCGCTGCTGTTGCGAACGGAATGATGCCTGGAGATCCGCGTAGTGCACAACCTGTTGCGGGTGAGGAGACTTTGGGCGATGGAGTTTACGAAGATCCTGAAATTCGCCGTTTGGAAGAAGAATTGCGCTTGAATGAACGCCACATGAATGCGCTCCAGATTTTGGAAATCAAGGAACGCATCAGTGCGCTTCGCCGTGCCCGCGACATGATTGATTGGGAAAAAGGGCATAAGGGCCGAATGCAGGTGAAAGGCGCTGTGCGACGTACAGCTGGTGCCGAAACGGTGGATGCGGTTGGCGATGTTGCTGGTGAGGCGGGTTTAGCGGCTCGCCGTACGTCGGAAAGGACTGTTGTCGAAAAAACTCCCATGCCGAAGTCTGCGAAAAAAACGTCGGCTGCGGCAAAGAAAGCCCCGGCAAACGGTGCCAACAACGCAAACGGCGAACTTCTGGATACGGTCCCGATGCGGGGGGCTGCAAATTCGTTTGATGCGACAATGCGTGCGGATGATGCGACTTTGCGTGGGCCGCATGCTGCGGAAGCGACCCGGATGGCTCGCGATGCTACACTTTTGGATTCCGTCGAAGAACGTGCGGCAATACATGCCGAAGAACTTTTGGGCGGTGACGGTGCTTACGTGGAAGATTTTCCGGGGAGTCCTGCGGTCGATGACGACGAAACGTTCGCTCCTGTGGTCGTGACGGCGGATGAAGTAGGCGAAGAACCTGAATTTGAAGAGCCTGTTCCGAGTTCTCGCGGGGCGGGGCGTGCGTCTGCAAAACCTGTCGCAAAACCGGCGGCAGCTTCCCATTCCGCTCCGATTCCATCGACTCCGGCTGCTTCTTTTGACAAGTACAAAGTTCCTGAAATTTCAAAGATTCTCGATACGCACGAAACGCAGACGGCGGACTACACCGAAGAAGAATTGAACGCCATCGGCAAGATGCTCGAAGAAAAGCTCGAAAACTTCAAGGTGAAAGGCCGCGTGATCGGTTGCGAAACCGGCCCGATGATTACCCGCTTTGAAGTGGAACCGGGCCCGGGCGTGAAGGTGAGCCGCTTCTCGGCTTTGCAAGAAGATTTGGCTCTCCCGTTGAAGGTCTCGTCCATCCGCATTTTGGCTCCGATTCCCGGCAAGGCGGCGGTTGGCGTTGAAATCCCGAATCGTAAGTTCCAGACGGTGTTCTGCCGTGACGTGTTCATGAGCGATAAGTTCAAGCCCGCTCCCGACAAGATTCTTGTCGCGCTAGGGAAGGACATTACGGGTGAATCGTTTACGATGGATTTGGCAAAGGCACCGCACTTGCTCATTGCTGGTCAGACGGGTTCCGGTAAGTCTGTTTGTATTAACGCGCTCATGGCTTCCATGCTCTTCAGCAAGACTCCGGATGAACTCCGCATGATTCTTGTGGATCCGAAGGCAGTAGAACTCAAGATGTACGAAAACATTCCGCATCTGTTGGCGCCAGTCATCACGAAGCCTGAAATTGCGATCCAGGCATTGCAATGGCTTTGCTACGAGATGGACCGCAGAACCGAAGTGCTTGCGACTGCGAAGGTACGTAACATCGGCGGCTTTAATGCGAAGTTCGAAGCGGGTGAACTCCCCGAAGACGTTCCCGAAGAGGATCGCGGCCACCGCATGGCGTTTATCGTCGTGATTATCGACGAAATGGCGGACCTCATGATGGTTGCCGGCAAGGAAATCGAAAAGTCTGTGGCCCGCTTGGCTGCTAAGGCACGTGCCGTGGGCATCCACTTGGTGCTGGCAACGCAGCGTCCGTCCGTGAAGGTCATTACGGGCATCATCAAGGCGAACTTGCCGACGCGTATCAGCTTCAAGGTGGCATCGCAGATTGACGCCCGCACGGTGATGGACCATGCTGGTGCTGAAAAGCTCCTTGGCCGTGGCGACATGCTGTACAAGGCCGTGAACGACCCGGATCCGGTGCGTGTGCACGGTGCGTTCTTGAGTGACGAAGAAGCCGAACGGCTTGCCGATGCGTGCAGTGACCAGAACGTGTTCTACCCGCAGGTGGAATCGTTCGATGTCTCGGGCGGCGAAGATGGCGATGACGAGGACGGCGGCGGCTCGATGAAAAACGAAAAACTCGACAAGTTGCTTTTCGAGGTCGCGCAATGGGCGATTAGCGTGAACGGCCTTTCGACTTCGGCGGTACAACGTCACTTTAGCGTGGGTTACAGCCGAGCCGGGAAGATTGTGGACCAGCTTTACGGTCTAGGCGTGTGCGGCCCGAGCAAGGGCAACTCCAAGCCGCGTGCCATGCTCGTCGGGATGGACGAACTCATGCAGCTTGAACGTTCTGGACGATTCGGGTAAGCTTATTTGATACTATACTAAAAGATTTTTGACCTCAATATGCCATCAGTAAAACTGTGGGTATAGGGTTTATTCGTTTTTATTTTATTTCGGCAGTTTTTTACCACATCTTTGTAATAATATTGTTTATATTTTCGTAGTAATATTGTAAAGGTGTATGCTGAAGTGTATGTGTTTTTATCAGAACAGTTTTATTGAGGAGCTTTCAACCCCTTGCTACATCGTTAACACTGATGTACTTGCCGAAAATTTTCGGAACATACGGGCAAAAGCAGACCAAACAGGCCTTTCTCTTTTGCTAGCCATGAAAGGTTTTCCCTTTGCAAAATCGTTCCCCTTTATCAAACCCTATGTTGACGGAGTTTCCGCGTCTGGGCTTTTTGAGGCAAAGTTGGGGTCAAAGCTCGGAAAAAAAGTTCACGTCCATACTCCGGCATACAAAAAAGAAGATGCGGAAGAAATTGCAGCCCATTGCTCTCACATTGTCTTAAACTCACCTCATCAGCAAGAGGTCTTTAGTCACGTCGCTACTGCTAAAAACGAATTTGCCCTCCGCTTGAATCCCGAGGTTTCTATCGTAGAAGAACCGGTTTACAATCCATGCGCCCCGTATTCCCGTTTTGGCCTTACAAAAGAAATGCTTTCGGCTGTAGATGGTCGCTTTTTTGACAAAATTTCTGGCTTTCACATTCACGCCTTGTGCGGATCTTCCTCAAAAGATTTTAACAATTTGATTTCTGCCGTTCTGGATAAATTTTCTGACAACCTTCCTTCTGTATCTTGGATAAATCTTGGAGGAGGACAGGCTCTTCTCGAAGACGATTTTGATTTTGCTGACTTCGCCGAAAATCTGGACATTCTGCATTCAAAGTATCACTTAAAAACCTACATTGAACCCTGCGAGTATTTGGTGATGGATGCGGGCTTTCTTCTGACCACTGTTTTGGACGTGGTGCATAATGGAAAGGACATCGCCATTTTGGACAGTTCTATTTCGTGCCATGCCTTGGATGTCCTTAAAAATTACTATCAGCTGCCCGTAATTTATCCACAGGCCGGGGAAAAGGGCTATTCCTATCTGCTTGCAGGAAACAGCTGTCTTTCTGGCGATGTATTTGGCGAGTACTCTTTTTCTGCCCCCTTAAAGCCGGGTGACAAAATCGTCTTTGGTGACATGGGTTCTTATTCCTTTGCACAGATGAATTATTTCAACGGCATCAATTATCCTGATATCTGTTTTTACAGCGAAAAAAACGGATTCCAGCAGATAAAATCCTTCGATTACATGAACTACGAGGCTCTCTATGACTGATTATGAAATTGAAATGGAATTGGAAGCTGCTTTAGAAGCATTACCAAAAGAAAATCCGCCGGTAAATCTTTCCGACTGGAATTCTGGTTCTGACTATAAGGAAAAGCTTGCATCAGTTGTAAAGCTTGGTAAAAAGTCTGACTTGTTTGATTATCAGTATTTCTTTCCTGACTGCATAAAAAAAGACCTTGCCCATAAATTGGGATTTTCTGATGAAGCTTACGAAAATTCTTTTTTTGCGCCTGTATCTCAAAGCACCCTTTCTATCGTAACGCTCGCTATATTCTTAAAAAAGCATAATCAAAAGGTGGGGATTGTAGAGCCGGTTTATTTTTCTGTACAAAGTTGCGTTGATGACATTGGCATACCTTATCGCCTTTTTAGCGATTACATGGAAAACATAAACAGTACTTTTGATGTAGAAGAACTCCTACAGTCTGACTGTACTGCATTTTGGTTTACGTCTCCGGTCAACTCTTGCAGCATTTATTTTAAGGAGCGCGTTACAAAAGGAATTCAAAAACTCCTGGATGCAGGTAAAATAGTCATCTTAGATGAATCCCTATGCGTAAACGGATATGAACTTTCAAGAGTTTTTGGAGTTCAGGAAAATCTCCTCTACATTTATAGCCCTCATAAGGCTTTGGGACTCCAAGGAATAAAATTCTCTTACGTTGTGTGTCATACAAAATACTATGATGACATCAACAACCTTGAAGATATCTACGGAGGCTCCTTGTGCTATTCCTGCCAGGAAGGAGCAAGACATTTTGTTTCAAAGAATTTCGACGACTGCCGGGATGTTTACACAGCCTTTTGGCAGGATAACTTTCTGAAGGTGAAAAACATTGTAAAAAACTATGATTTTGCCCGAATCTCGCCGGAAACCTTTGGCCACTATGCCATGATTTTTATCCGTTGCGCTGTAGACGATGCATCCTTTGTAGAGGCGATGAAACGCCTGATGAAGGAAAAAGGCTATTTTGTCTATCCCGGGATTTTGCAGGGCTTTGACCCAGAAAAGTGTTTTTGTTTTCGAATAAATATGCTTTTAAATAGCAATGATATTGAAAACGGGCTGAAGGCTGTCCTTGAATACATAAAAAATACCGAGAAGTAATCAGGGGGCATAAATATGATTGATTATTTGCAGAAATTTAAAGAAACCGTTGCTGCTTACCCTGAACGTGTAGCTGTTTTAGATAAAGACGGTGATCGCAGCACTACATACAAAAAACTTGATGAACTTTCAAGCCGTGTAGCAGCTTTCTTAAAAAGCAAAGGTTTTCAAAAAGAAGACTTGATTGCCATACATCTTGAAAAATCCATGGAATATATTGCCGTGGAATTAGGCGTGATGAAAGCGGGAATTGCCTATGTGCCGCTTTCTGACAGCATGGGGCAGGAAAGAATTGAGCATGTATTAAAAGATTCTGGTGCAGAACTTGTTTTTGATGCGGACACATTGGAAAAAGCTATGGAAGCCGAGCCTCTCAGCACTGAAGCTTGGGCGGATTCTGACGAGCATGACCTTGCCTTCATCATCTATACATCTGGAAGCACCGGAAAGCCAAAAGGGGTTGTAGAAGAATATGGTGCCTATAGATTTATCACTACAGGAACTGCATTGCCTGTACTCACACCGTACCATAAAGACGATGATGGTATACGATTTGCAAATGTGGCACCGGTAACTTTTTCCGCCTTCAATATTATCTCATTTAGTGTGCTGTATTTTCAAGGAACAGTCTGCCTTGTTTCAGAACCCCTGCTGAAAAATCCTGCGCTTTACATGCAGTATCTGGTCAAAAACAGAATTGAAATCATGTTTTTAACAGCATCTCTCGTAAATACATTTTCAGAAGCACCAAATCTCTCGCTTAAAGCAATTGCCCTTTCTTCCGAGCGGGTAAGCAATGTTTTCTCAAAGTCCTTTGACATATTGAATCTTTATTGCAATACGGAACTTATGTCTACGGCCTGTCTTTTTAAACTCGACAAATCTTATCCCAACACACCCATTGGGAAAGGCTGTACATACACGGATATGCTTTTGCTCGATGACGGTAAAGTTTCGGAAAAAGAAGGGGAAATCTGTCTGTATCTGCCTTATTTCCGCGGCTACCTGAACCAAAAGGAAGAGACAGAGAAGGCTTTTGTCTCGATTGGCGGGAAAAAGTTCTTCTGCACGAGGGATGTTGCCCGCCGCGGAGAAGACGGACTTCTGTATGTGCTGGGTCGGGCAGACGATATGGTAAAGATTAACGGAAACCGGGTGGAACCAGCCGAAGTAGAGACAGTACTGAAAAAAGTTCTGGAAACAAAAATGGTTGCTGTAAAAGCCTTTGAAAAAAAGGGAAAATATTATCTCTGCGCCTATTATCAGAAAGAATACTCTATTCCTGTGGAAACCATCCGCGCCTCGCTAAAGCCCTTGCTCCCCGCCTATATGATCCCCTCATTTTTTGTGCAGATGAAAAAGATTCCCCTGAATACAAACGGAAAAATCGACAGGAAAAATCTACTCATCCCGAATTTTGTTTCTCAAAATACATATGTTGCACCTCGGACAGAATGTGAAAAAATACTCTGCGATGCATTCAAGGAAGCCCTTGAGGACTTTGAGGAAATTGAAAAAATCGGCATTGACGATGACTTCTTTTTAATGGGAGGCGACAGCGTAAGTGCCATGGAGCTTATGCTTGCTTGTGAGGAGTTAAAGTTGACCGTGCCGCTTATTTATGAAAAACGTACTGTCCGTGCTCTTGCCGAAGCGCTAGACAAGAAGATATCTTTAAGTTCCCCAGCCACAGCAAAAGAGACTCCAGAAGAAAAACTCCCCCTTATCCTTTCTCAAAAGGAGGTGCTTGATTATGAAGCTTGTCTCCCAGACACCATCGTAGACAATGTTCCCTTGTATTTGACTTTACGTTCGGATCTTGACGAAAAAAAACTCTATCAAGCTCTGAAAAAAGTGATTGAGGCGCACCCGGCCTTACGCACCGTGATTGAAAAGGACAGGGAACAAGGCTATGTGCAGTATCAAAAACAGAATATTGACGATGCAATAAGCGTAGAGGCTATGTCAGAAAAAGAACTTGACGCTATCGTCGAAAACTTTGGAGAAATCTTCCCTCTTGATGGAAGCCCACTTTTCAGATGCCGCATCATCAGAACAGAAAAACGGCTTGTTCTTCTTTTAGAAGTTCATCACGCTATTGCAGACGGACTTTCCCTGCATATTTTCGCTTCCGATATAGAAAAGGCTTATCGAGGCGAAGTTCTTACAAAAGACTGCTACAATGAGTTTATAAAAGAAATCTTCGCAGCCGAAAAAGATACATCCCTGCTTTCATTGACTGCAAACCAAAATTCCACACTCACTTTATCAAATGGCAAAATCTGTTATTGTGCGCCAAAGCATGATTTTGAAAAAGAAGATAAGGCCGCTTGTCAAATAATTACAATTCCTTGCACAGAAAAAATACGTGGTTTCTGTTTTGCACGCGCAATCAGCCAGAACGATTTTTATCTCTTTGCCACGGCTCTTTCCCTTGCCCTTTACAATGACTGTGAACAAGTTGCTTTTGACTGGATTTGGAATGGTAGAGATTCTGCAAAATATGCAGATACCATTGGTTATTTCTTGAAGGAATATTTTATTGCGCTGGAACTTCCTCAAAGTACCCCCGTTCTTGACGCTCTTATAACTTGCAAAAATAAAATTTTACAATCCCTTTCCAGTGCAAATGACATGTCCCAAAAGAGGGTTCTGCCAGATGAAAATAAAATCTGCTTTATTTTTCAGGGTGAAATGTACGTTCCGAACACCCACGGCTTTGTCACTTCCGCCAAATGGATTGAAAATTCGGATAGGGCTGCAGAAAGCATCATGGACATCGAGGTTAAGGTAGATGATGGAAAAACCGAAGTTTCTTTTGACTACGACGGCGGAAAATACAAGAGCGAAAGTATCGCGACTTTTTCGAAAGTATTTGTCTTTTGCTGCCAGATGATTTTAAAAGTAGACGAAAACGCCGGGCTTACGATTGGGGAACTGAAAAAGCAATGGCAAAAAATATAACTTTTAAGAAAGCAAGGAGTCTATATGGAAATTAAGTCTAATTTGAATGGTGAAGAATTGACGGTGGAACTTTCGGGGGAGCTGAATGCAATGACGGCTCCACAGCTTTCGACATTCCTCGCTCCGCATCTTGAAAAGATAAAATCCCTTATTTTTGACTTTAAGGAATGTGATTTTGTTTCGTCGGCAGGGATCCGCGTGCTGCTCTCTTCGTTTAAGACGTTAAAAAAGAACCAGGGCGATATGCGACTTGAAAATGTGGGCCCCAATTTTAAGGAAGTTCTCGAAGCAACCGGATTGGATGTTGCGTTCGGAATTTTGTAGCGACTTCTATGTTCAAGACATTCCTTTCAAGAAAATTCTTTTCCCTCTTACTATCGAGTTCGATTAGCATTCTCGTTATTTCGGTACTTGCTCTTTCGGATTCGGTGATTGCGGGTGTGATGCTTGGCGAAGATGCCGTTATGGCCATTTGCCTTGTTGTCCCCGCCTATTCTTTGGCTGGCTTTGGTGCTTGTGTGGTTGCTTTGGGGATTCCAATCCTCTATAATCGGGCCATGGGGGCGTTTAATAAGGAAAAGGCGGATCGTTGTTTTGCGTTTGGACTCTTTATGGCTGTGGTGATGGGATTAATCCTGTATACCGTTTTTATGCTGTTTGGGGATGCCTATCTTCGTTTCTATGAGCCTTCTACAAGCGTTTTCAATGCGGCAAAGGATTATTTCTTTTGGTATAAGTACACAATCTTGTTGTTGCCTATTATGACGTTAATGGACGAAATGGTCCTTGCCGACGGCGATGAAACTTTGTCGATGGTTTCAGGGATTGTTCAGATTGTCGGAAACATCGTCTGCTCGATTGTTCTTGCAAAATTTGTAGGTGTTGAGGGGATTGGGTTTGGCTCGTTTTTTGGCACTGCTGCTGCGGTACTCGTTACATTTGCCCATTTCCTCCGTAAAGGCAATTCCTTGAAACTTGGCTTTTTCTTTTCGTTCAAATGGCTTGTCGATGTCGTGAAGTATAGTGCAATTGATGCGGGTACATATCTCTTTTTGGCTTGTTTCACCGCTGCAATGAACCGTTTTATCATCTTCGCCTATGGTCCCGAAATGCTTGTACTTGGAGCCGTTATCCTTTTTGTTAAAGAGATTCAAATTGTGTTTGATGGCGTAGGGGAGGCGTTTACTCCGTTAATGAATATCTATCTAGGCGAAGAATCTTATGATGCTGTCAAAAAATGTTATAACCTTTCTTTGAAAACCGCTGTTGTTGAAGGCCTGGCTTTGACGTTGTTGATGATTCTTGTTGCTCCTTTTATTGTTGAACTTTATGATATTTCTGATCCGGCGGTTTATTCTTATGCGGTTCTTGGTGTTCGAATCGAAGTGTTTGGACTTGTGTTCTTGAGTTTGCTGTATCTGTTGAGTTCTTACTATTTGCTCATTGACAAGATTAAGCTTGGTTTTGTGATGAGTGCTCTCCGTGATGTACTTGTGGTGACCCCTGTCTGTGTAGTTTTGGGGTATTTCTTTGGTATATATGGAATGTTTGCCGGAGTTGCTATTGGCCCTGCATTGACCTACGTGATTACGGTCTTGTACATCCGCTTCCGGTATGGAAAAGATAATTACCCTTTATTGCTTTCGGAAAAGTTAAAGGGTTTTAAACATAAATTTTATGAGTTTAAACTAAATCCGGAGTCGATTGTTGGGACTCAGCATCAAGTAGAAAAATTCCTTGTAGAAAATAATATTGAACAGAAAACCATTTCGAAAGCGAAGTTGCTTATAGAAGACCTTTATATGCTCATTTATGAAAAAAATGGCGTGGATAAAGCCGTTTATGCGGAATGTACTGTCATTATTCGAGAAACGGACGTGCAGATTATTACTAAGGATGATGGTGTTCTGTTTGATTTGTCCAGTGAAGATGTTATCGCGGGTTCGATTATTGAATTTATGGTTTCTGGCTACATGGAGAAATTGAAGGAAAACAAGAAATACCTGACGACTATGAGCTATAACCGTAATACATTCAGGATTAAATACGAGGGTTAAATATGATTGCTGATAATGTAACCGAGACCCTTTTTATCGAAATATCGCTCTTTTCAGTGCTGTTGCTTGTTTTTATGCTGTATAATAACGTTGTACTGTATAAGATGAGCATGAAGGATAAGCTGTCACTTACCCTTATTTCGGCTATTATAGTTTCTGTATTCGATGGAATTTGGCATTTTGTAGATGGAGCTGGACGGCCGGTTTTGGAATATACTTGCGCCTATGTTTATGCAATCGGTCTCGTATTTGGAACATCGGTGTTCGCTTGGTTCTCTCTAGATCGTTTTGAAATTGTTTTAAAATCGAAGAAGTTGTATGGTCTTTTATTTGTTGCCCCTATTGTTTTGACGACCCTTTTATGTCTTTCTACACCATGGACGAATTTGGTGTATTCCTATGAAGAACATGGCATCGAGTATATGCCATTGTTTGATTATTTTGTAGCGCCCATTTCCTTTCTTTATATGGGTGTCTCGATTTTTCTAGCGATTTATTATTTGGTTTTGCACCGTAAAAAGAAAAGTGAAAATATCTCTTATGCCAGAAATTTGTTGATATTTGCTGTGTTGACAGTCAGCGTAATAGCTGTGCAGGCTTATGTCCTTAAAATTGATGAAAACTACGTGGTGATAAGCTTTGCTTGGGCGGTAGGCTTTGTCTTTTTTACGACAAACGTGAATACGGATAGGTTTGTAAAAAGCCGTGAAAAAATCGCTGCGGTGGAGTCGGATTTACAGCTGGCCGCAAATATCCAATTGGGGGCGCTCCCTACGGTGGTGCATGCGTTTTCAAAACACCCCGAACTCGATGTTTTTGCATCAATGACCACGGCAAAAGAAGTGGGTGGTGATTTCTACGATTTCTTTGAAATAGACGGTACGCATATTTGCTTTGTAATCGCCGATGTTTCGGGTAAGGGGGTTCCTGCTGCTCTTTTTATGATGGTCGTGAAAACGATGATTCGTGACCATGCATCCATGAAACTTTCTACGGCAGAGATTTTTAATGACGTGAATCGCCTTTTGTGCGAAAACAATGCTGAAGAAATGTTTGCGACAGCCTGGATTGGTATTCTCGATACTAACACCAGGATTATGAAATGTACCAATGCGGGGC
>JAEEGK010021339.1_pt1 | contig 13685 bp, 14 predicted proteins | sample 8958771 | NCBI WGS metagenome assembly JAEEGK01 (sample SAMN16246547, study PRJNA631951) | gut metagenome | biome: gut microbiome; feature: rumen; material: SC-attached | host: Bos | place: Iran: Karaj | collected 2018-10 | reverse complement strand
TGATCAACAACGGACTGGTCATCATGAAGGTGGAAGAGGTCAAGGGAAACGACGTCATCTGCCGTGTGCAGAACGGCGGCGTCCTGTCTGACCGGAAGAGCATGAACTTCCCCGGCAAAGTGCTGAAGCAGGATTTCCTGTCCGAGCAGGACAAGAAGGACCTGCTCTTCGGCATTGAAAACGGCGTGGACTTCGTCGCCGCCTCCTTCGTGTCCTCCAAGTCCGACGTACAGGCCATGCGTGACCTGCTGAACGCCAACGGCGGCAAGGACATCGACATCATCGCCAAGATTGAAAACCGCAGCGGCGTGGACAACGTGGAGGAAATCTGCGAAGTCGCGGACGGCATCATGGTGGCCCGCGGCGACCTGGGCGTAGAAATCCCCTTCATGGAAGTTCCCGCCCTGCAGAAGTACCTGATCAGCAAGTGCCGCATGCTGGGCAAGCGGGTAATCACCGCCACGGAAATGCTGGAAAGCATGATCCAGAATCCCCGCCCCACCCGCGCCGAAATCTCCGACGTGGCCAACGCCGTGTATGACGGATCTTCCGCCATCATGCTCAGCGGCGAAACCGCCGCGGGCAAATTCCCTGTCCAGGCGGTGCAGACCATGGCCGAAACGGCCCAGTTCACCGAAGCAGGTATCAACTATGCCAAGCGTTTCCGCACCATGGAGTTCTCCATCAACAGCAACCTGGACTCCGTTTCCCACGCGATCTGCTCCATGGCCGTGGACGTGAAGGCCAAGGCCATCGTGGTCAACTCCATCTCCGGCCGTACGGCCCGCATGGTTTCCCGTTTCCGCTGCCCGGTGGATATCATCGGCACCACCACCAATGAGCGGGTCTGGCGGAAGCTGAACCTGTCCTGGGGCGTCACTCCGGTGCTGACGGAGAGCTACTCCTCCATGGACGTCATGTTCTGGCAGGACCTGAAGATTGCCCGGGAAATCTTCACCCTGGAGCCCGGCGACAACGTGGTGCTGACCGGCGGCCAGATCAACGGCGATCCCGGCAACACCAACACCATCAAGGTAGAGTGCATCAGCTGAAACTGAACAACGCACTTTTAACCCGTCTCCAGCAAATTATGGAGACGGGTTTTTTATACTGTTCTGTCTTTTAATCTGGTCTTATGTTTTTGTGTGATTCTGGCACTTTTCATAGTACCACTTTCCGTCTATACTCCTCACCAACACGAGCAAGGGTTGAAGGAGGTACTCAACATGACAACCGCAGCTTATTCCATCCGCAGGGGCTCCCTGATCTGGCTGACCATGACCGCCCTCTTTATGGGCATGAACATCATTCTTTCCCTGAGCATTTTCAGTATCCCGGTGCCGGGCGGCCACCTGTATTTCTGCGACGTGGTGATCAACACAGCCGCCATGCTGCTGGATCCCTTCGCCGCGTTCCTGGTTGGCGGCGTCGGATCCTTCCTGGGCGATTTCTTCTTCTATCCGGCGCCCATGTTTGTCTCCCTGGTTACACATGGCCTGCAGGCCGTGGTGGTCTCCCTGATCTCCCGTAAGGTGCTGTTCGGAAAGCAGGCCGCTTCCTCCGTCATCGGCGTCACCGTCGGGGCGATCATCATGACCATCGGCTATACCCTGGGCCGGGCCTATGTCTACTCCACGCCTGAGTATGCCATCCTGAAGCTTCCCTTTGAGATCCTCCAGGCCGGCTTTGGCGCGGTGGTTGCCATCCTGCTGCTGTACCCCATGGGACTGAGAAAGCTTTTCGAAAAAACGATCCGGAGGTAAGCTCCATTCCGGTTATACAAAAAAGACGATCCGGCATCTGCTGCCGGATCGTTTTATGTTCAGGAGGAAAATCCATTATTTCTTCCTTTTCTCAGACCTGTCAAGGATGATCTTTTCAAATATTCCAAACACGAGGAGCACCCCGCCAAAGCCGAAGGCCGCAAGGAAGACCGGCGGAAGAAACAGGCACGGGATCAGCATGACCAGTCCCATCGCCAGCATCGGCGTCAGCCCCACCTTGCACAGCAGCTCATATACGCGGCCCTGGTATGCCCGGGGCTTTGTCCAACGCTCGATATATCCCGTCCCGCGGCTTTCCAGCATCTCGTTTTCTTCCATTTCGTCCATGAGGGCGAAATTGCTTCTGCCCCTGTTTTCACTCATAGCGGATCACCTCCCCTTCTGCAGTTTCCATTGTATCAGGTACCGTGTTTCAGTGTCATCACCATCCTGTAACAATGGTGTAAATAATAGCATTCCACAATACACATGTGACAAAGGGACAGCCCTGCTGTCACATTCACGCCGCCTATTCTACGTTTTGTAGAAAAATCATTTTTCATTTTATACGAACTGGGTGTTCAATCTCCATACCAGGCTGTTTATCATGATATCAGATCAAGCGAACGGAGGAAACGATGATGATGGCCATGACTACGATGAGCAACAACACTGTGAAGATGATGGGACTCGAAGGAAGACACAGGAATGCCCGCCGGAGCAGCATCTCCCACCTCATGGCAAAGATCGGGGCCTTCCTCCGCAGCCGTCTCCAGGCCGGTTCCGAAACCCGCTGGAACCACACCCGGAACGAGAGCAAAGAATTGCTGCACCAGGCTCGCTGCATGGGCTGGGCGGTCAACAGCGTACTCAACACCCGGCGGATCTGCTGAGCGCAGCAAAAAGCGGCAGGAGTGTTCACTCTTGCCGCTGCTTTTTATTTGTCGCTGTAGTGGAATTGTTTCATCCGGTGACCCCAGACAAGGCAGTGGATCGTTCCCGCCACGCCCAGCACAAACATGACCACCGCCGCGCCGGAGCCTTTTCCCGATCCAAAGAGGAATGTCAGGGTCTCCACGGTCTCATACCTGGCCATGAAGGGTTCAAAGACGCTGTCCACCATCCATCCGCACAGCAGCATCCCGATGGGGATAGTAAAGAACTGCAGCGAGTTCCGGCAGGCATATACCCGCCCCTGCAGCTCCACCGGCACCGTGCTCCGGAAGATCACATCATAGTTTGCGCTCATCACCGGAACAAGGATCCAGCCGACCACCTGGCTCAGGCACCAGATCCACGGGATCCGGCAGAATGCCAGCAGGAAATTCTCCACGCTCAGGGAGATCAGCATCGTCACATAGACCACCCGCATGCGGTTTTTCGGTCTGGGAAGAACCGAAACCAGCAGGCTTCCAAGGATCATGGCAATCCCTGAAAAGGCGGTTACAATCCCCAGCATGGATGTGCCGCCCCGGGGATTCGGGATCACGTAGCCGGGCAAAGCCGCGTCAAAGGCAGACGCCACCAGGTTGACACCTGACATGAACAGGATCATGGTCAGGATCATGGGGGTGCGCTTCAGATACGCGACGCCCTCCTTCACCAGCACCGACATCCGCTCTTTCTGCGTCACCGGCACCTCCGGAATCCGGATCAGGAAGAGCAGCGCCAGGAACGCGATCGCAAAGGTAGCCAGGTCCACCGCAATCACCAGCTTCAGTCCGGCCAGTCCGTACAGGGCCGTCGCGAACAGCGGATTCAGGACGGAGATCATGGACCTGGACATGGAATGCAGCCCGCTCGCCCGCTGATACTGTTCTTTCGGGATCAGCAGGGTGGTGGCCACTTCCGAGGCCGGCTGCTGCACCGTGTTCATCAGGCCCGAGAAGGCGTTGATTGCGTAAAGGTGCCACACGGCAAGATTGTGGGTCAGATACAGCACCAGCACCGTGACGGTGCACAGCGCCGCCAGCAGGTCGCAGACGAGCATGGTTTTCTTCTTGTCAAACTTGTCCGTCAGGGCGCCCGCAAAAATGCTCATAATGACGTAAGGCGCATATGAGCAGATGGTCAGTGCCGCCGTCTTCAGGGCCGATCCGGTGGTTTCATAAAGCCACAGGGTCAGCGCAAACGAAGTCATGGCACTGCCAAGCTGAGACAGACTCTGTGTGCTCCACAGAATCAGGAAGTCTTTTAAACCTTTTCCAAAAGATTTGATTTTATCGAATTTCATTTTTCCTTTGCTCCTATTTTTTCTTTTTCTTTTTTAGAAGCAAAGTCTGAGGCTTATATTATTCCTCCATACAGTCCCTCAAACCCTGCATGGAGCCGAGACAACGGCCAGGAACATTTCCCCTTCACCTTTCCTTTTCTTTACATTAAAAGCTTTTTCGCTTTCACACACCATTTCAGATACGCTTCGTATGTTTCAATACCGAAGAGCACAGTCAGATAATAGTACAAATGATCCTCTTCCTGCAACACCTGCTCCAGGTTTTTCCGGAAAAACTGCAGGGCAGCCAGGTCCTTCTCTACCTGTTTTTCAAAGATCTCAATATTCCTGATGGTGACTTCCTTCCCGGCAGACCGGCCGAAAAAGAGCTTGACCAGGGTTTCATACTTCAGGTCATTGTCGGCTTTGGAATCCTTCAGCCAGCTTTCCAGCGTCTCCCTGCCCGCGGCGGTAATCCGGTACAGGATCTTTTCCCGGCCGGAGCCGGAAGACGCCCCGGTTTTCTCCACCTGCCCCGCCGCCAGCATACCACTCAGGGCAGGATAAATACTCCCGAAGCTGCCCTTCCAGAAGAAGCTGATTTCTTGGTCAATCCGCTTTTTGATGTCATATCCCGTCATGTCTTCATGGGCCAGCAGGCCCAGAATCACCATATCAATCTTCCTGTCCTTCGGCATATCGTTTACCGCCTCCAGCTCATCCGGTATTTCAGCGCTTTCTTCGGGCATTCATCCACACAGGCACCGCACTGTATGCATTCGGTGCACTTTGCGTTGATTCCTTTTTCCGTCATTGCCTTCACGTCCAGGCCCATCGGGCAGGCCTTGCTGCACTTTCCGCAGGAAACGCACTGCGTCCTGTCCGCCTCAATATGCAGCTGGGGCAGGTGCAGGAAACGGCCGACGGTGCTGCCGATCACCATGAAGGGCGCCATCCAGCACAGGTAATGGCAGGCGCCTCTCCTGCCGTGGATCAGGCCGGGCAGCACAAGGATCAGCAGCACCCCGTAGTATACCACATAGTTATGGATTTCCGTGACGGAGATACCATGGTCCGTCTGGTAAAAGAAATCAACAGTGACCTTGTTTTTTCCGAGGATGAAGGTTACGATCACCAGGGTGATCCAGATGACCCAGATGACATACTTGATATGATTGCGCCAGCCCTGTTTCGCCGGCTTGTCATTGCAGCGGATCAGGCACTCCTGCATGCCGCCGGCCGGGCAGAGCCAGCCGCACCAGGCGCGGCCCAGGAACAGGGACGCAGCCAGCATGGCCATAAACACAAAGAAGCTGCCGTTCATAATATGTTCAGACGCGGCCTGGATAATCAGCGCCGGGGAAAAATACCAGATCGTAACCGGGAAAAGCAGGAATACGATAAAGAGAATGGTTCTGCGTACTTTCTGTCTCATGACAATAAAACTCCTTCCGCAATATATCATTTTGATATATTGTGGAAGGTATCATAATCCCCTTTTTATTTTCTGTCAAGTAAAAGGAAAAAGCTGACAGGATAATCTGTCAGCTTCGGAAATCAGTATGGATACTGGTAGAGGATCTTGACGTATTTGTCCATCCCGTCAAACAGCATCTTTTTCTGTGTTTCTTTGTCCACAGGATTCGATCCCATGCGGTCGTATGCATAGATGCTCATATCGTCCGGGGTATCCATCGACCATACACGGATATATTTCAGTTTCTCCGGATCATTGTTTTCCTCAACAAACAGCCGGACATATTCCGTTCCGTTTTCGCAGAAAACCACCTTTTCACCCCGCACATGCTCCCAGTTTACTTCCGACTGCTCCGCCCGTGTTTTGAGAAAAACCTGCGTATCTTCCGGCAGCTTAACGGCCTCGATGGCCCTTTCTGCCCGGCGGCACGAGATATAGGGCGCAATGACGCCGACGTAAATCCAGCCGATAATGATCAGTGCACATAACGCAATCACGGCGATTAAGAGCTTCTTCTCTCTCATATACGCTCTCCTTATTCATGAAAAATTGTCACACGAAAAAAGCTGACAGGAAGTCCTGTCAACTTAACGATTGAAACCGTCTTTTTCTTCCTGATCCGGAAAACGCCTTACGGGAAGCTCAGGTAACGGCTCATCATATAACCGATTTCGCCCTTATATTTCACGATTGTCCAGATTTCCCCGCGCAGGAGAACCTCCACCTTCGTCTTCGCCTTCACCTGGTACAGCACCTTGGCTTCCGGATCGGGTTCCGTCCGCATCCGGACCGCGGAGCTGACCTTGGCAAAGATGCCTGTTTCCTTATTCACTGGCTCCAGCACGCCGCTTTTCCAGATCTCGATATAACGGCCGTCCTCCGTCTCGCACAGATAGATTTCGGTCGTGTCCGAATGGCTGCTCATGGGAGGCACAACGCCGAACACATTCAGCAGAGTTCCCGCTGGCAGCCCCGCGTATTCTCCATCTTCATAAAAGCGGACGCCCCTCTCGTCCCCGCCCAGGTCCTGCTTCAGACGCACCTGGGTGATGCCGCTCTGCTCTATATTTTTACCGTCAAAGGACAGATACTCTTTCATAACACAACCGGTTAGCCTGTATCCGCCGTTCGGACCGGTGAAAAAGATCACCGCCCACTGGTCGCTCTGGGAGATCACATGTACCGGTATGCCGGAACAGAGTTTCGCGTGGGAAACTGCGTCCTTGTCCGCGGAGTACCGGACGTTCAGCCGGTCCAGGACGCCTTCGCATTTCACCCAGGCCGTCGGATAGGAATGTGCTCCTTCCGGATCCAGGAAGCGTTTTTCCACAAACATCCCATACTCCAGCTGTACCCAGTCTCCCAGGTCCCGCAGAACCGTCACTTCCGTATTTTCTGTATATCCATAATAAGTGGACTGTTCATTGTATCCATTCGCCGAGGTCGTAAAGTATACCGGCTCTTTTTCGGAAGCATAAACTGTCTGAACCGGGAGTTTGTCATAGATAAATGGGAAATCTCGCTGTTCCGTCGTCAGGTCAGAAACTTTGCGTACCGCGTTTTTCGCCACAAAGCCCGCAGAATAGGCTTCCACCAGGTAATCGTTTCCAAATTCACCGCATACCCTGACCAGGGTGCCTTTCGCATGGCGGACCAATACATGTTTGTTCTGTGGTGTACTGTAAACAGGCGAATCGTCTTCAATGATCTCCGCCAGAAAGATATCGCAGGGCAGATTTTTTTCCCATTCAGCATAGTCTGCATCCCATTGATCGTTGTCCATTCCGTCGTGCCATTCCGGTTCCGGAATCTGGGAGGATTTTTTCAGATCGATCCACACCGAATAATTGCCGGTCAGATAGCATTCATATCTCCCGTTGGTCTGATCCAGGGACAGCTCGTTGTCATATCCGTTGTACAGGATTCCGGCCTTTGTTGATCCTGAAGAAGCCGTATACACGGAGATCCCGTTCCCTTTCTTCACCGCCACATGCAACGGGTTTGAGCCGGCCGACGCTGTCCCTGCCCACAGAAGCAGTCCAAAGAGCAGCAACCATACCGGCACAAGCATAAAGAGACGTTTCTGTTTTGTGGTTTTCATCGTCAGCCACCTCCGTTTATTGAAACGGGGTACAGCATCCATTTCTTCCCAATAAAAAACAGCAGGAAATACATTCCTGCTGCCGTTTCTCACTTCAAAAACATCAGGCTCAGGGCAATCAGGATCTGCCCGGCATAATACAGGCTGATATTCGTTACCCGCAGGCTCTGCTTCGTTTCCTTGCCGAAGGTATTCAGGATGAGGACAATATCGCTGAGCAGGAACAGGATGGCTCCGGCCGCAAACACAGCGTTGAAGGCGGACGGCGAAACAATCAGGTTCCCGATGGCCACGCAGTTCAGCAGCACAATCGCGCCGATATAGACCACGCCGAAGATCTTGAACGCCTTCTTTGCCGTGATCTGTCTGAAGATCCACGTCATCAGCAGGGCCGTGAGGATTACCGCGGCGATCACGCAGATCCACCAGTGCGCTGCATCCTGCAGCACCGCAACCAGGTACAGGATGTGCCCGCTGAGGAATACCAGGATGCCGATCAGGAAGATGGGCTGTCCTTTTTCAGGAAAGACCAGACGGAGATTCAGCAGCACGTCCGCAATGGCGCCCAGCAGCAGGCCGGTTGTGATCAGCTGTGCGGTTTTCGACCCGTTGGAAAGCAGGAAACCCAGAATCACAAAGCAGGCGGATGCCAGGCCTTTCAGGATTACCGCCGGAACATATTCCTTCTTACTTTCCTTCATCAGGAACAATACCATCAGGCACAGGCATACCGGGATCAGCGCATACATCATCGTCGAATCCTCCTGTATATTCTTTTGATTGTCTTTCTGTCTTTCAGTATCATATCACCCATCCCCTTACAGAGGCAAGGCAAAACATACTTTCACATCCGGGCGTAAGCACGGATATTTCACATTGAGCCGCAGGCTCAATATTTCACATTTGACGAAGTCAAATATTTCACATCGCGAAGCGATATTTCATCCGTTTATGTTTCTTTTTCGACCACTTGTCGCAAAACAGTGGAAAACCTTTCCCCTTTCCCATATAATGCAATCACCCGGGAGAAAGGAGCCAGAAAAGTGCAGGTTGAAGTCAGAATCGATCCATCGGTCACAGAACCAAAGGTGATTGTCATGGCAAACGAGCTCACGGAGGAAGTCAACGCCCTGGTACAGGCATTGTCTGAATCCGAGCCAAAGATGATCGCCGGTTTCCGCGAGGACACCGTCACCGTTCTGGATGAAAAGGATATCCTCAGGATTTATGCCGCAAACGGCAAGGTATACGCCGTGCTTCCCACGGGTGAATACACGCTTCGGCTTCGCCTGTACGAAGCTGAGGAGCGGCTGAAGCCCTCACGCTTTGTACGGATTTCCAACTCGGAAATCATCAACCTGAAAAAGGTCAGGAGCTTTGACCTGAGCTTTACCGGCACAATCTGCGTCATACTGGCTGACGGAAGCAAAACCTACGTTTCAAGACGTTATGTGTCAAAAATCAAGGAGGTATTGGGCATATGAATAAACAGCTCTGGAATAAAGCGCTGCGGCGCGCCCTGATCGGCATGCCCATCGGACTGCTGATCAGCACCGTGATTACCATTATCATTTCCCTGTGCAAGGGAGACGGACATTACTATGCGGTTGTCCCCGCGCTGATTGAGGACTGCGGTTCCGAAATCAACGCCGTGCTGATCCAGTTTATCTGCTCCCTGCTGTACGGCGCGGTCTTCGCCGGCGCGACTGTCATCTGGGAAACAGACTGGAGCCTGACGAAGATGACCGTGGTTCACCTGCTGGTGGTCGCCCTGATCACTCTGCCGATCGCTTACTTCATGCAGTGGATGAAGCACAGCCTTGGCGGCTTCCTGACCTACATCGGCATCTTCCTGGCCATCTACGCGGCCATCTGGATTATTGAGTACAACCGTATGCGCAAAGGCGTCAACGACCTGAACCGGAAAATGAAAGAGAACGTATGATCTTCACCGTCCGCTTCGCGCGGGCGGTTTTTCTTTTACAGAATCAGGAAACAACTTACTCTCATATCCGGGCGTAAGCCCGGATATTTCACATTGAGCCGTTTGCGGCTCAATATTTCATATTTGACGGAAGTCAAATATTTCACAAATCAGCGAAGCTGATTTATTTCATTTACACCCTTACTCTATGCTATAATACTGTCATCTCTTATTTGGGAGGACTTTCATGAAATACGATTTCACCACCATGCCGGACCGCCGCGGAACAAACGCCATTGCCCTGGACGACATCGGCCATGAAGGCGCCCCCGGCGCGCCGAAGGAAGGCTTTGACGCCATCCCCATGTGGGTGGCAGACATGAACTTTGCCACCTGCCCCGCGATTCAGGAAGAGATTATCCGCCGGGTGCAGCACCCGGCCTTCGGATACTTCAATATTTCAGATGAATATTACCAGTCCATCATCCGCTGGCAGGAAAAACGTAACGGCGTTACCGGCCTGGAAAAGAAACATATCGGCTACGAGAACGGCGTGCTGGGCGGAGTGCTCTCCACCCTGAATGTGCTTTGTTCCCGCGGAGACCCGGTGCTGATCCAGACGCCCCACTACATCGGTTTCACCCATGCCTTGCAGTATAACGGTTACCGGCTGGTGCACAACCCGCTGGTCAGGGATGCGGACGGCATCTGGCGTATGGACTATGAGGACATGGAAAAGAAAATCGTGGAGAACAAAATCCACGCGGCCATTTTCTGTGCTCCCCACAATCCCTGCGGCCGGATCTGGGAGCCTGAGGAAATCAGGAAGGCCATGGAGATCTTCGAGAAACATGACGTATGGGTGGTCTCGGATGAAATCTGGTCTGACCTGACTTTCAACGGACATAAGCACACTCCTGTTCAGTCAGTCTCCGAATATGCCCGGAACCACACCGCCGCCTTCTACGCCCCCTCCAAGACCTTCAACCTGGCCGGCCTGGTAGGCAGCTACCACATCATCTATAACGACTGGCTCCGGGATCGCCAGGCCAAGGCGTCCACCATGAGCGACTATAACAATATGAACGTCCTTTCCATGCATGCGCTCCTCGGCGCCTACGGTCCTGAGGGTGAGGAATGGGTGGATGAGCTCCGTGAGACCCTGAGCGGTAACATCAACTTCGCCTGTGACTTTATCCGGAATTACTTCCCGGGTGTCACACTCATGAAGCCAGAGGGTACCTATATGCTCTTCCTGGACTGCGAGGAATGGTGCAAAGCCCATAACCTGACCATTGATGAACTGCTGGTTCTGGGAACTGACGTGGGCGTCGCCTGGCAGCCCGGCTGGCTGTTCAACGGTCCCTGGAGCATCCGGATGAACCTGGCCCTCCCCCTGCAAAAAGTACAGGAAGCCTTTAACCGCCTGAAGCAGTACGTATTCCGGACATGATCTTTCAGCTAAATCCAAAATCAATAAAAAACCTGCGTTGTTCAGCTGAACTCCGCAGGTTTTTACAATTCTGTAAAAAAACGCTGAAACCGTTGAAATGTATGTACATAAGGCTTTTGGATTTACGCCTGATATGGTATAATAGTGACATGTCAGAAAGCATCCCGGTTACGGATGTAATATCCGGCACATGTGATAGACCGATTCTGACAGTTTTGGTGCAATCGTTTTCTCCGGGTCATTTTCGTCCCGGCGATTGACTGAAACTTTTGAATAAATAGTCAGGAAGTTGCTTTAATGTCCTACTCGACGACCGGCCTGCTGGCCTTGCTTGTTCACGTAATTGTTAACTACGACGTAATCCGAAATGCTCACTACCAGAAGGGCACCCCCGCCGCAGATTCCTACCGCGGCATGATCCTGGCAGTGATTCTGTTTTACATAGCTGATATTCTCTGGGGCATCTTCTATGATGCCCGTCTTGTCACGCTTACAACCGCGGATACGGTATTTTATTTCCTGGCTATGGCCGCCACCGTTTTCATGTGGACCCGGTATGTGTTCCTCTACCTGAAGCTGAACGGCAAGCTGATGCAGCTGCTTTCCATTGCGGGATGGATGTTCCTGATCCTGGTTGCCCTGGTGCTGTTCCTGAACATATTCGCACCACTGATGTTCTGGTTTGATCCCGCGGGCAACTATCACGGAGGCATGATGCGCAGCATCCTGCTGGGGCTTCAGGTGCTGATGTTCCTGTCCACCTCAGTGTATGTATTCGTTGTTGCCCACAAGGCTGAAAAAGTGATCAAACGCCATTACAAGGCCATCGGATCCTTCGGACTCACGATGACCGTGATGGTATCACTCCAGATCCTCTATCCCCTGCTTCCCATGTATTCCATGGGCTGTCTGCTGAGCGTCTGCATCCTGCACACCTTCGTTGTGGGCGACATGAAAGAAGACCGCCGGCGGGAACTGGAGGAAATGCTGGCCCGGGAGCAGCGCCAGAAGCTGGAGCTCGGCTCCGCCAGGCACCTGGCCTATACAGATTCTCTGACCGGTGTGAAAAACACCCACGCCTATGTTGAAACAGAGAAACACCTGGACGAGCGGATTGCTGAAGGCAGCATCCGGGAATTCGGTGTGGTCGTGTTTGACATGAACGGGCTGAAGCAGGTGAACGACACCCAGGGTCATGAAGCTGGTGACCGGTACATCCAGGAAGCGTGCAGGATGATCTGCAGGCAGTTCCAGCACAGCCCCGTATACCGCATCGGCGGAGATGAGTTTGTAGCCCTGCTGGAGGGTGAGGATTACCGGAACCGCAAGATCCTGATCTCCGCTTTTGAAACCCACGTGGAGATGAACATGCACTCCGGAAAGGCTGTGGTGGCCAGTGGGCTTGCCATCTTCCGTCCTGGCCAGGACAACAGCTACCGCCGCGTGTTTGAGCGGGCCGACCAGCGGATGTACGACCGCAAAGGCGCCCTGAAGGCAATGTAATATGAACTGTCCACAAGATTCTTTTCAGACAGGCGACCGGTTCCCCGAAGGGGTTCCGGTCCCCCGGCGTGCGGATATTATCCCGATCCTCAGGGATTACGGCGTTTCCTGTACAGGAGCAATACGACTGATCGATACTACGCGGAGCCCTTCTGATATCCGGTTGAATTATATCATCGGAAACAAGTGGGTGCTCCGTTTCTGTGTCGCACCGGATATGACGGAATCAAGGCTGGATGACCTGTCCCGGCTGGTGCAGAGATATCTGGAATCCGGTATCTGCTGTCCCCGTTTCCTGACTGATCCCTTTGGCAAATACCTGCATTCCTGGAACGGAATGAAATGCTACCTGACCGAATATATCGACATGCCGCTTGCCGGCAGCGAGAATATAAAGAATAAACAGGAGCTTGTGCATGAGATACAGGCTTCCGTTGCCCGCTTTGCACAAAGAAACAAAAACGCAGCTCTGTCGCCCGTTATGGGTATGTACAGTCTTTTTGACCTGTCCCCTTTTGACCTTCCCGGCGGCATTGATGAAAAGCAGGAGAACTTCAACACGCTGATCAGTCTCCTGAAGGATCTGAAGCAAGATGCTCTCACGGAGAAGCTGCAGGCACGGCATGAGGATATCCGGAACAAACTGAAATCCGTATACAGAGAGCTGCCGAAGTGCGTCTTCCAGGGTGATGAAAACTTCTCCAATATCCTGATCGACGCGGATCAGCATTTTGCCGGATTTATCGACTTCAACCTGGCCGGAACAGAAGTCATTGTTAATCAGCTGGTCAATCTGGCAGGCTTCGATTACGATGAGGAAAACAAAGAACCGGAGACTGCAAGTCTCCGGCTGAATAAAGCGCTTCTTTCCTATCGGGAGCAAATGAGCGCCATGCTCCGGATCTATCAGGCTGATGATCTGGAAAGGCAGGCCCTCGTATGGTATGCCTGGATTGTCATGATTGCCCAATGGCCGGTATTATGCTATTTCAGGTATGCCCTCGGCACCGATCTGAAAAGTGAAATACTCAGCCTGCTTTCATTGATTGCCGAACTGCCCGAAGAGCAGCTGGCTGTCATCTGATTATTCCAGCGCCGTCATCTCCACGGGGCAGATGATGCTCCTCCATTCGTCAATCTTCTTCAGGGCCTCCGCCTCTTCGATCTCCGCGTCATTCAGCGTCCAGGTGACGGTATCCGTATCGATATCGGTGAAGCAGATAATGGTTTCCTGTTCACTCTTCTCCAGGCC
>JAEEGK010021338.1_pt1 | contig 13685 bp, 1 predicted proteins | sample 8958771 | NCBI WGS metagenome assembly JAEEGK01 (sample SAMN16246547, study PRJNA631951) | gut metagenome | biome: gut microbiome; feature: rumen; material: SC-attached | host: Bos | place: Iran: Karaj | collected 2018-10 | reverse complement strand
CATCACATCCTCCTTTGTTTTCAAATGGAATATTAATATTATTATCATTTTTTCCTTCTAATAAATCATAAGAATATATAACTGCATCATTTTCACGATCATATGTTTTTATATGATATAAAGTATTATTAATCATAAAAATAGGACCACATTTCTTCTTTTCCAAAGATTCTATATTCCATATTTTTATTATGGTTAAATTATTATCATCTATTTTTCCTATTGATATTCTTTTATTATTATTAGATGAAGAATAAACTGCATACAGGCTTACATTATCTGAAATTAAAATAATATCATTACATCCTCCCCAACTATTTTGAGTATTCCCTAAAACAGCATCAGGAAGTATAATTCTACTATCTATTATTTTATTTTGATTTAAATCATATTTTATTAAAGTATTAGTTTTATATTCAAAGAAATAAAAATATCCTTTATGTAATACAGGATAACTTCCTGATATTTTTGCTGATAGTTTAATAGTTTTATAAATATTATTTTTTTTTAATTTTTTATAACAACAGTTACTATAAAAACATTTAATAGAAATATTTTTAAAAACATAATTAATCATTTAAAAAAGAAAAATTTGAAAATTCTAGAAATATAGAATTATTAAAATAGAATTTTTTATTCATACACATAAAATTATATCCTTTTTTTTCTGAATCTTTTAATAATAATTCAAGTTAACTTAATAAAGCTATATTATTATTTATATTAATAAAAAATTAAAATTAATTTATTTATGAATGAATTTGTATCTTAATAAAAAAATAAACTTCTATATAAGAAAATTAAATTAAGAAATAACAAATAAAATGAATGCAATTCTGCAAGATGTGAAACCCGTACTATGGGTGAAGTGGAAAAATAGAGACCCGCAGGTATTTCCTTTAAGCAGAAGTGGACATACATTAACTCAATTTGCTGGAAAAATTGTTTTATTTGGTGGTACAACTAATGGCTTGGAAGATCCAAATATAAAAAAAGTTGGTCCTTCAAATGATCTTTGGCTTCTAGATATATTCCAAAAAAATACATATGGTTGGCAGAAATTAACTCCAAAAGGTGATATTCCCACTCCTAGAACAAACCACACTGCAACAACTGTAAAAAAAAATAATAGAGATGAATATATTATTATTTTTGGAGGAATGGGAGAAAAAGGAAAATTAGAAGATATCTATAGATTTGATTATAGTGAAGTTAAATTTAGAAAATATGATATTAAAGAAGGGCCTTCCCCTGCTCCAAGAGCTAATCATTCGGCTTGTTGCTATGAAGGAAAAGTTTATGTTTTTGGTGGAAATGGAGGAAGAGGTTATGAAAATAGTATATTTAAAGACTTATGGGAATTTGATCCTGAAGAAGGAAAATGGACTGAAGTAGTAACTAAAGAAAATCCTACATATCCAGAATATAGAACTTGCCATTCTATGTTCATTTATAATAAAAGTATATATATTTATGGAGGTTGGAATAATCTTCAAGGATTTAATACTGCTATTAAATATACTTTTGATACTCAAGAATGGGAATCAACAAATATGATTATGGAAAATTTCCCGGTTTGGAATCATTGTGGTTTAGAAGTAGAAAGTGGTCCCGGATGGAAATATTTTATTTTTGGAGGAACATCAAAAGAATTTGATGAAACTAAACTAAGAGAAAGAGCTGAATCAACAAACAGAATGATATATTGTGATATGGAAGATGAAGACATTCAAGAAGTTAAATTAAATGATTCTACTGTATTACCTGAACCAAGAGAAGATGCTACAATGATATATTATCAACATTCAAAAAATTTATTACTATTCGGAGGATGGAACAATGAATGGTTTGGAGATATTTATGGTATATGTGTTTCTGCTATTGTTGGTCCTTCTTATAGTGTTAAATCAATTAAACCAAATATGGGAAGAATATCAGGAAATCAAGAAATTACTTTATTTGGAAGTAAATTAAGTAATGGGAATATTACAGTTTATTTCATTCTAGGATCTAAATATGCTCAAACAACAGGTACTTTAGTTGATGATGGAACTAACACAAAACTAACATTTATGACACCAGTTTTTAGTGAACCATCATTTATTAATCCAGGTACTCGTTTCCAAGGAACTAAAGACTGTGAAGTATATATTAAAATAGATAATGAAGAATTATCTACAAATCCAATTAAATTTAGTATTTATTATGACACAGATGCTGGAAAAAGTATTTTCTTTGGACCTGCTTGTATCTCAGGTGGAACTCCAGGTGTTCAAACTTCCCTATTAATCAGAGCTAGAAATGATGAAAATGAAAATAGGCTTAGTGGTCTTGATAATTTTGAAGTAAGTGTTGTATCAGAAACTGATATGACTAAAAGTGTGGAAACAAAAATAGTAGATAACAATGATGGTACATATTTATGTACTTTTACCCCTCCAGATTCAGATAAATATAGAATTTCAGTCAAATTAATAGGAGACAAAGAAAAAGTTGATATTAGAGGATCACCAGTCAGTGTAGAATTTTCAGGTACAGATCCAGCAAACAATGAAATGGTAGGAAAATATATGGTAGATAAATTCTTGAAAGAAAATGTTGAAAAATTAGAAAATGAAATGAAAAGATTAGAAGAATCTTCTTCAACAGCAGGAAAAAATTTAGATGATATTAAAGTAGTTATTGCTATAAAAAATTCAAATAAAGAAATAGAAAAAGTATCTGATAATTTTGATTTAATAATAAATCAATTAATGGAATATTATAATGATTCAAAGATTAGTGAAAAAAAAGCCTTATCAAAAGAGATACATAAAGATAGAATAGAAAATTTAATTAAACAACATGAAAGATTAGAAGAAATAAGAAAACAAAGTGCTCAAGAAATTAGTCCTATAATTAATGATAAAACAATAGAATATCAAAATGAAATCAAAGATTTCTATTCTGAATTAAACAAATTTGGTCCTGCAATTAAAAAAGAAAGTTTTGCAACTCAATATGATATGGGATATGAAAGAGCTTTTGAAGAAATTGAAAAAAAGAAAAAAGAACTACAAGAATTAGAAGAAAAGTGTAAAAATTATTCAGAAATTATGGCAAACTTAGGATATCCAGAAGAAACCGCAGGATGTGTTAAATCTATCGAAAATTCAAAAAATGAAATTGAATTAGTTACAGAGATGTGGTCATTTATACATGATACTCAAGAATTATTTGAAAAATTCAAAGCAACACCATGGCCAGAAATTGATGGTCAAGCTATGGATGAAAATATTTCACAAAAACTTACTAAAAAAAATAATCAAATGAGAAAAAAATTAGGTTCTTATTCACTTGTAATGGACTGTGTCCAAAAAGAAATAAACGTATGGAAAAAATTGGTACCTTTAATTACTTATCTTAAAAATGATTACATGAAAGAACGTCATTGGGATGATGTAAGAAAAGAATTAAATGCCCCTGACTTAGTTATTGGAGAAGAATTAAAATTACAAAGATTTTATGATATGAAAATTCAAGAAAAAGCAGAACAAATCCAAGAAATTACAGATAAAGCGGCTTCTGAAGACAAAATGGGTAAAAAATTGGATGAAATTGACAAAAATTGGGGTGAAGCTGAATATATATTTAAAGACTATGCTCGTGTACCTGGTATTAAATTAATGCATATAGATGAAGATCAATATGCTGTATTAGAAGAAAATATGCAACAAATCCAAACTATGATAAGAAATAAATATAAGGCATTCTATGAAGATCGTATTGTAGAATGGAAAAAAGATTTAAATGAAATAAATGAAGTTTGGGTTGCTTTAAGTGATACTCAAAAAACATGGACTTTCTTAGAAAGTTTATTCATAGGTTCTGATGAAATTAAAAGAGAATTACCTAAAGAAACAGAAGAATTCCAGAAAATAGATCAAGAAGTCAAAGAAATTTTGAAAAATGGTGTAGAAATAAAAAATATTCGTAAATTTTCAAATTCAAAATACCCTATGCCAGCCCAAGAGGCCCAAGAGGGTGAAAATCAAGATGCTAGTGATGATAAAGAAAGAAGTCTACTTGATTGGCTTAAAGATATATTAGTCCGTTTATCTAAATGTGAAAAAGCACTTAACTTATTTATGGAGAGAAAAAGAGCAGATTTCCCAAGATTTTATTTCATGTCTAGTGTCGATCTTTTAGATGTTTTATCAAATGGTAATGATCCTACATCTATTAATAAACATATATCAAAAATTATTATAGCTATGGAAAAATTAGTCATGCAAGAAAATAATGATGGAGGAAATAATAGAAGACCTAGTGCTACAGAAATGGTAACCAGAACTGGTATTGAAACAATTAAATTTGATCAACCATTTGCTTTAATGGGAAAAGTTGAAGTTTATCTTGTTGATATTTTAGATCATATGAGAAGTACAATTAAAGCTATAGTTAAAAAATCAATTCAAGAAGTTGAAACTAAACAACAAAGAGAATGGATAGAATCAACCCCTTCTCAAGCATGTTTATTAACAGATTTAATGAGATTTGTCACTGCTGTTGAAAGTGCAATAAAAAATTTATCAAAAAATGCTGATTCATTAAAACAAGCTTTAGAAACTCAATCAAAGTCTTTAAGTTATTTAATTAATTTAATTTTGGAAGATTTAACTGAAGAAACAATGGCTAAAGTTATGGTTTTGATCAAAAGTGAAACACATTCAAGAGATGTTTTCGATAAATTAATCCAGGAAAAAGTTAGTAGAACAGACGACTTTATATGGCAGTCACAAATGAAGGCATATTGGGATACACAAAAAGATGATTGTCATTTAGATGTATGTGATGCATCAATTTTATATGGTTATGAATATTTAGGAAATGGAGATCGTCTAGTTGTTACACCCCTTACAGATCGTATCTATGTCACGGCTACCCAAGCATTACATCTTAAGATGGGATGCTCCCCTGCAGGGCCTGCAGGTACAGGTAAAACCGAAACAACAAAAGATTTAGCTTCAGCTATGGGTAAAGCTTGTTATGTATTTAACTGTTCCGAACAAATGGATTATAAAGGTATGGGAGATATTTTCAAAGGATTAGCTGCTTCTGGTTCTTGGGGATGTTTTGATGAGTTTAACCGTCTTGTGCCAGAAGTCTTGTCTGTATGTTCTATGCAATTTAAATGTGTTATTGATGCCCTTAAAAGGGGAGATAAAGAATTTATTATGGAAGAAAAAAAATGTCAATTGGACCCAAGTTGTGGTGTATTTATCACTATGAATCCAGGTTATTTAGGTCGTTCAGAATTACCAGAAGGTCTTAAAGCTTTATTTAGGCCTATAACTGTCGTCGTTCCAGATTTTGGTATGATATCTGAAAACTGTTTGATGGCCCAAGGTTTCCAAGATGCAAAAATGTTAGCTAAAAAATTCGTTGTTTTATATGCATTATGTCAAGATTTACTTAGTAAACAAATGCATTACGATTGGGGGCTCAGAGCTATTAAATCTGTCTTAGTCGTTGCCGGTGCATTTAAAAGAGCAGATAGAGATATGACTGAATTACAATTGCTTAAAAGAGCTTTAAGAGATTTCAACTATCCAAAAATTGTACAAGATGATATTCCTATTTTTGATGGTTTAATAGGAGATTTGTTCCCTAATGTAGAAGTTGAACGTAAGAGAGATATGAATTTCGAAAAAAAAGTTGAAGAAGCATGCGATGTCGTAAACGAGAAAAAAGTCGCTAAAGGTATGGATGACGATAGTTCCCCCACATTTAAATTCTCTAAAGAAGCAGGTTTTATTTTAAAATGTGTTCAATTGAAAGAACTTATTGAAATTCGTCATTCGGTATTTATTATGGGTAATGCAGGTTCAGGAAAAACTGCAACATGGAGAACATTAGCAAAAGCCTTTGATTTATATGGAGTAAAAACAGAAACAAAAGATTTAAATCCTAAATCAATTGATAGTAATGATTTATATGGTAAATATATAAATATCCAAACAAGAGATTTCAAATATGGTATTTTATCAAATATTATGAAAGCAATGAGTACAGCCGAAGATAAAAATCAAAAATGGATTATTTTAGATGGGGATCTAGATGCACATTGGATCGAAAATATGAACTCTGTCATGGATGATAACAAAGTCTTAACTTTACCTAACAACGATCGTATTGATTTAAAGCCTAATATGAGAATGTTCTTTGAAATAAGAGATCTTAAATTTGCTTCAAAAGCTACTGTATCTCGTGCTGGTATTTTATATATAACAGATGATGAAGGTTATCAATGGAGAGGTTATTATAAATCATGGATGAATCAAATGAATTTCAGAAAAAAAGTAAACGATGATACTTTGATATATTTTGAAACATTTTTAGAACCTTGTCTTAAATTCTTGAAATCAACTAGACTTATAGTTGATTTAGTTTTCCAAATTACCTTTGTTATTGGTTTTTGTAAAATACTAGAAGCATATATAGATAAAAAAGAAGCATGTATGAACAGAGATCCTAAAAAACAAATAAAAGGCGATGATGAACCATATCCAGGATATGATTTACTATTTTGTTTTGCAGCAATATGGTCAATGGGGGGTATTTTAACAGATAAAGATGGTATTGATTATAAGAGAAATTTCTCAGATTGGTTCAGACAAAATTTCAAACAATATAAAATTCCTCCAAAAGGTACTATTTTTGACTATTATGTAATTATGGACCCAGAAAATCCAAGATTTGAAGAATGGACAAAAAAAATTGAAGAAATTGAATATCGTCCGGGAGAAAATATTAAATATATAACAGTACCAACAAGTGAAACAGTTTCTGTATCTGAATTAATGGAAAAATTATTAGATGTTGGTCATCCATCATTATTAATAGGTATGGCTGGTTGTGGTAAAACTCAAATTGCCAATGGTATGCTTGAATCAAACAGAAAAAAGAATGAAAAAAATAATTCATTTTCATATGTTTCAGTTGCTTTTAACTATTATTCAGATACCTATGTTATGCAAAGTGTTTTAATTCAAAATACAGAAAAATTCTCCCAAAGAACTTTCGTACCTAAAGGCAATCCAAAATTAATGGCAATTTTCATCGATGATCTCAATATGCAAAAATTGGATAGTTGTTTAACCCAAAATGCTATAGAATTAGTTCGTCAATTTATGGATTATAAACATATATATGAATGCCAAAAGATGGAACTTATGGAGTTTATGAACATACAATTTATTGCTTCAATGAATCCTACGGCAGGTTCATTTAATATAAATCCAAGACTTCAAAGACATTTCTGGATTTGTTCAATTCCATTCCCATCAGATGATTCTATAAGAACTATATTCCAGTTCTTTTTAGATGGCCATTTCAAACAATTTGGTTCACATATACAAGAATTAAGCAAAGGTTTAGTAGCTGGTATAATTAAATTACATAAATGTGTCTTCGCTAAATTTAAAAAATCTGCTATTAACTTCCATTATGAATTTAATATAAGACATATAACCGGTGTATTCCAAGGTATATTAATGTCAACAGTTGAAAAATTCAAAGAACCAGAAAAAATGGCAAAATTATGGATACATGAATGTGAAAGAGTATATGGTGATAGATTAGTATCAGTTAAAGATTTAAATACTTTAAGAGGTGAGTTAGGAGGAGAAGTTATAAAAATTGCATTTGGTGGTAAATTTAATTTAGGTAAATATTTAACAGATAAATCAGAACCAATAATTTTCTGTCGATTTGTTGGAGGTTATTTAGACAGCGTATATGATATGGCAAATAAATTAAGTGATGTAAAAGACAAAGCAAATCAAGCCTTGAGTGAATATAATGATCAGAATACTCGTATGGACTTAGTTTTATTCGATGATGCAGTCAAACATGTCTGTAGAATTACTCGTATTATTACACAACCATCAGGTCACTCTAATCTAGTTGGTGTCGGAGGTTCTGGTAAACAATCTTTATCCAAATTATCTGCATTCATCTGCCAATATAATAATTATATGATTACAATTTCGAGTGATTATAGATTAAATTCATTCAAAGAAGATTTGCAAAAAATGTACAATACAACAGGTCTAAGTGATGATGCTGGTCTTTTATTCATTTTAACTGAAAATCAAATTATAGATGAAAAATTCATGGTTTTGGTAAATGATTTACTTTCATCAGGTGATATACAAGACTTATTCAGTCCTGATGATAAAGAAGTTATATATAATAAAGTAAAAGCTGCATGTAAAGCTGCGACAAGAAAAGAATCAATGCAAGATGTTTGGAATTTCTTCATTGGAAGGGTTAAAAAAAATTTACATGTATGCTTATGTTTCTCTCCTGGTGAAAATTTGAGAAATAAAGCAAGAAAATTCCCATCAATTATCAACAGTACTGTTATCGATTGGTTCCAACCATGGCCAGAAGAAGCTCTTACTTCAGTTGCTAGAGAACAACTCAAAAAAGACTTTGAAGAAATGGCTGCTGCAGAATATTTCGAAGCTGTTGTTAAATTCATGCCTTCTTCATTTAATATAGTAGGATTAAAAGCCCAAGATATGCTTGAAGCTGATAGAAGATATACTTATATCACCCCTAAATCATTTTTAGAATTGTTAAAATTATTTGGAAGTATGTATAAACAAAAAGTAAATGCTATTTTAGATAATAAACAAAAATTAGAATCTGGTTTAAATAAATTAAAAGATGCCAAGGAATCAATTGCCGAATTGGAAAAAGAATTAGAAATAAAATCTGTCGAAATTTCAAAAATTAAAGTCGAAGCAGAAGCAAAGAATAAAATTGCACAAGAAAAGGCAACAATTGTTGGTGGTGAATCAAAAATTGCACAAGAAGAAGAAAAAAGAGTATCTGAAATGAAAGCAAGAATTGAAGAAGAAAGTGCAAAATGTCAGGCAGAATTAAATAAATTCAAACCTATTATGGACAACTGTATGACCTTGGCTAAATCAATTAAAAAAGAAGATTTAGATAAAGTCAGACAAATTAAACCAAAACCCCCAGATAAAATTATGAATATTATTATCGCTATGCGACTCATGCTTGCCGGCCAAATTAATGAATATATACCAATAGAAGTAGATAACAAAGCCTTACCTAAGAAAAACGAAAAAAATGATATTTTGGCCCTATTGCTAGATACAAAAAAATTAATTGAAGGTTTGCAATATTTCTTAGAAGTTATTAAACAATTTAAATACAATACTAAAAACTTCGATAATTTAACCAGTAGATACCCAGATTATTTCAAACAAGAATTATTCGAAAAAAATGCAGATGAATCAGCTAAAGCCTCAAAAGGTGTTGATATCTTATTTAAGTGGTTATATTATATGAATGAATTTTATAATGCGGCAAAAACTGTTGAACCTATGCAAAAAAATGTCGATGAAAAAACAATTGAATTAAAAGAAGCATCAGAAAAATTAGAAATTGTACAAGAAAAAGTAAGAAAATTACAAGAAGAATTAGATATAGTTATGGGTGAGAAAGAAAAAGCCGAAAAAGAACTTAATGATGCTGTAACAAATGAAACAAATTGTAAAAATAAATTATCTTTAGCAAGAAGATTTATTGGTGCTTTGGGTTCATCAAGTGAACGTTGGACATTAAATATCCAAGAATATAACGCTCAATTAGAAGTTATTATTGGAGATATTTTAATTTCATCTGCCTTCGTTTCATATTGTGGTCCATTCCCTAAAAAATACAGAGAAGGAATTAAAGCTTCATTCTTCGAATTTATCGAAAATAATAAAATACCAAAAAGTGAAACTGCTATGGACCCCCTTAAAATATTGACAAATGATGCTGAAAAAGCTAAATGGAATAATCAAAAATTACCTGCAGACCCGGTCTCAATTGAAAATGCCACAATTTTAACAAATTCAGAAAGGTGGTCTCTTATGATTGATCCCCAATTACAAGGTATTAAATGGATAAGAGAAAAAGAGAAAGATAATGGACTTACTTTATTAAGAATGAATAATAAAAAATTAATAAATATTATTGGAGAATGTATCGAAGATGGTAAAACTGTTGTTTTAGAAAATTTAGATGAAATGATCGATGCAACTTTATCCCCTATCATAGGTAGAAATGTATATAAAAAGAAATTCTATAAATTAGGTAATAATCAGCATGAAATCCATAAGAATTTCAGATTTATCATGCATACTAAACTATCTAATCCCCACTATCCTCCTGAAATCCAAGCAGAGGCATGTTTAATTAACTTTGCAGTTACTGAAGATGGCCTCGCTGATCAATTACTAGCTATTATAGTTAAGATGGAAAGGCCAAAATTAGCCCAAAGAAAAGAGCAAGTTATCCAAGAACAAAATGAATGTAAGATTAAATTAGGTGATTTAGAAAACCAAATTTTAACAGATCTTAACACCCCTGGTGACCCATTAGAAAACGAGCCTATGGTTGAAAGATTAGAAAATTCCAAAAAGGTATCAGAACAAGTATCTATAGCTATGAAAGAATCAAAAGAGGCAGAAAAAGAAATTGCCGAATCATCCAATGCCTACTCCCCTGCTGCAGTCCGTGGATCTTTAATTTTCTTCTTATTTACAGAATTATACAAATTACATACTTTCTATAAATTCTCCCTAGAATCATTCATTTTCGTCGTAAGAAGAGCAGTTAAAGATGTAGCAGGAAAATGGAAAATAAAATTACACCCTGAAGAAAAAAAGAAAAAAGAAGGAGAAGAAAAAGAAGAAGGAGCTGCTGAAGGAGGAGCTGAAGCCCAACAACCGAAAGCAGATGAGCCAAAAGAAGAAAAACCAAAAGAGCAAGAAGTAAAAGGTGAACCGGCTAAAGAAGGTGCTGAGGGTGAAGGAGAGAAAAAAGAAGGAGTAGAAGGCGAAGGAGAAGAAAAAAAAGAAGGAGAAGCATCAGGAGAAGCTTCCGGTGCCGAGGGTGAAGAAGGAGAAAAAAAAGATGGAGAAGCCTCTGGAGAAGAGAAAAAAGAAGGAGAAGAAGGAGAAGAAAAGAAAGAAGAACCAAAAGAGGAGAAAAAAGAGGAAGAAGAGGAAGAAGAAGTGGAAGATGAAGATATGACCGATCAACAAAGAATTCAAAGAGTAAATGATTTAGTTACAGCTGTTACTGAATTTTCATTCAATTATGTCAGAAGAGGTCTTTTCGAATCGCATAAATTGATTTTCTCTACATTATTAACTTTCAGAATTTTATTAAAAGCTGGCAAAATTATTCCAAGAGAATTATCATTTTTAATCGAAGGTAAAAAAGGTGAATTAGAAGAAGTCAACGCAACCACAAAAGAAATATTAAAAGATTATCAAATTGCTAATGTAAAAGGTTTAGAAGAATTAGAAATATTCTCTGGATTATTAGATATAATTAGTTCTAATAGTGAAAGTACTTATTGGAGAAAATGGCTAAAAGATGAAAAGGCAGAAGAATCTGAAATGCCTAAATCCCAATCAAAATTGACTGAATTCCAAAAATTATTAGTTATTAAAGCATTAAGACCTGACCGTATTACATCAGCAATTACAAATTATATTAGAGAAAATATGGGTGATAAATATATAGAATCATCAACATTTGACATGGCTGCAACATTCAAAGAAACAAGTTGTCTTACTCCGATATTCTTCGTACTATTCCCTGGTATTGATCCTACTAAAAACGTCGAAGAATTAGGTGCTACCATGGGTAAATCTATAGAAAAAGGAACGTTTATTAACATTCCTATGGGACAAGGTCAAGAAGATAGAGCAAATAAAATGTTGGAAGAATGTGCCAAAGAAGGAAAATGGATTATGTTACAAAACCTTCATTTAATGTCCAAATGGATCAAAAGATTTGAAAATGATTTAGAAAGAGTATCACAAACTGCCGATCCTAATTTCAGATGCTTTATTTCCTCCGAACCTCCTGCATTGCCTACTATAGATATTATTCCTGAACCTATTTTACAAGCTTCAATTAAAGTATCTAATGAAGCACCACAAGATCTTAAAGCAAATATGAAAAGAGCTCTTGGTAACTTCAATCAAGCAAGACTTGATTCATGCTCTAAAAAGAATGAATTCAAAGCTATATTATTTTCTTTATGTTTCTTCCATTCACTTATCATTGGTAGAAGAAAATTCGGAGCAATTGGTTGGTCCACTAAATATAACTTTAATGAAGGTGACTTACAAATTTGTGCAGATGTATTAAATAACTATTTGGAAAAATATGAAAAAGTACCATATGAAGATTTGAGATATTTGTATGGGGAAATTATGTATGGAGGACATATCACCGATAACTGGGATAGAAGAACAAATAATGCTTATCTTAAGACTTTAATTAAACCAGAATTATTAACTGGTTGTAACTTAGCCAAAAACTTCAAATCTCCAGATCCAAGTAAATTCAATTATGACCAATATATGAAATATATTATTGAAAAATTACCCCCAGAATCTCCTATCCTTTTCTATTTGCATCCAAATGCAGAAATTTCATACTTAACAAGTCAAGGCCAATATGTGTTTAACTCAATATTAGACATTCAAGGAGGTTCATCCTCAGGAGTTGAGGAAAAAGAAGATGACAAAAAGAAACAAGGAGGTGGAAATAAACCCAAAGCAGATCCTATGATGGAATCAATCAAAAGATATGCTGATAGACTTAAAGAAAAAAATACTTATTCATTATCTACTTTACGTCAAAAAGCTGGAAAATCTCCTTCTCCATATGAAATTGTAGCCTTCCAAGAATGTGAAAGACTTAATTCTATATTCTCTTCATGTCTAAAATCTTTAGAAGATTTAGAAAAAGGTCTTAACGGTGAATTGAACATGACTGATGCTATGGAAAGTTTGATGCAATCTATTAAATATAATAAATTACCTGCTTCATGGGACACAGCTGCCGGATACCCAAGTAAAAAGCCTTTATCTTTCTGGTTTGATGATTTAATGAAAAGACATGATCAAATGGATGAATGGGTCTCTGATTTAAAAACACCTAAATGTCTTAATATTACTCTATTATGTAATCCTATGTCATTTATTACTGCTGTTAAACAATTTACTGCCAGACAAAAAGTATTGCCTTTAGATGATTTAGATACAATGACTGAAATTACAAATATGACTGAAGATATGGTTAAAGACTATCCTCCAGATGGAGGTGTATATCTTACTGGTATGTTTTTGCAAGGTGCTAAATGGGAAGATTCTAATCCAGATGCTCCTGGATTTTTGACAGAGATGGTTAACAAAGAACTTGATCCTAAGATACCTGTTATGCATGTATTTGCTGTAGAATTAAAAAATAAAAATACTGTTGGTTATTATGAATGTCCGGTTTATTATACTACTGCTAGGGGGGGTACTTATATATTTACCGCCTATCTTAAGATGGAAAGTGAAGAAACTGATCCTATTCAATGGATCCTTGCTGGTGTTGCACTTATTTTATCCACTGATGAATAAAATTCACTACAAATTTTTATATTCATTTTATTTTACTTTATATATTTATTATTTTTTTATATAGGATTCCTGCTATTTTTCGTTTTGTTGGGATGGGAACCTTTTTATTTCTTTATTTATTAAATTAAATAAACAAATTTAATTATTATTAAATTAAATTATATAAAATGTTTTTTGTTAATTTATTTT